>SXGT01765579.1_pt1 | contig 35691 bp, 21 predicted proteins | sample 3176221 | NCBI WGS metagenome assembly SXGT01 (sample SAMN11356862, study PRJNA531348) | freshwater metagenome | isolation source: freshwater sample F1-120 | place: China: Fuxian Lake, Yuxi | collected 2017-12-25 | reverse complement strand
GGGGCAGATCGCCGCGGCGGCGGCGGAACTGAGCGTCGCGGCGGCCAACGCGGGCGCGACCGCGCCGCAGCTCGGCGCGTTCGTGACCCAGGTCGCGGGCGGATCGAGCAAGCGGAGCGAGACCCAGCGGACGAGCGAGTTGCGCGATGCGTACAGCAAGAACGTGGCGGCGGCGTGCAACGGGGTGATGGGAGCGGGCTATCCGTTCGGTGCGGGCGCCGATCTCCAGCCCGCAGACGTCTCGCGCGTCGCGGGGATCGTCGACGGCTTCGGCCGGGACCAGCTCGGCCCCTACATCGACCGTAGCGGCGCGGCATGGGGATGGATCGACGAGCCGACCGTCGCCTCCTTCACCCCCGCGTCGGCGCGCGCGTTCCAGCGAGCGTCCGAAGTTCAGGCGATCATGGGCGGCAATCTGGTGCTGCGCCTGTCGGCCGCTCCCACCAACAAGACCGCGGTCAGGCTGCGGGCGGGCGGTGTCCCCATGGACCTCGCCCCGGCGGCGCCGCCGGAGCGGATGAGCTGGTCGACCGGCGGGAGCCAGGTCGCGGAGCTGATCGCGACCGGCGATCCCGCGGTGCCGCCCTTGCGGGAGGAGGGCCCTTGGGCGCTGTTCCGCCTCCTCGCCAAGGGGCAGAAGGCGGCGACCGCGGCAGGACAGTATCGCTTCAGCTTCTCCCCCGCCACCGCGATCGACGTGGCCGTGGCGGGCGGGCCGGACCCGTTCGCCGCCGATGGGCCGTTCACCCTGCGCTGTCCGGCTCAACTCTGATGCCGGCCGTGGCGGGGCTGTTCGGCAAGCTCCCCGCGCACGGCGACTTCATCCGCTGCGGCTGGCCCGACGAGACGCTCGACGCGGTGGACCAGTGGCTCACCGCCGGGATCGCAGCGCTGCGCGGCTCGCGTGACGAAGACGCCTTTGCGGAAGCGATGCACGCCGCGCCCTTGTGGCAGGGCTACGTTCCGGCGGGACGGCTGGGCCCGTTGGCGCTGCATCTGGCGATCGCGCCCTCGATCGATCGGGCAGGGCGGCTGTTCCCTCTCGCAGCGGGCAGGGCGGGAGAGGGCGTTTGGGCAGGAGTGACCCCGCTCGGCGAGGTGCTGGACGCTGCGATCTACGACGCGGTCGCCGGCCGGATCGATGCGGCCGCGCTGATCGAAGTGATCGGCTCCGCCGCGACGGACGGCGGGGAAGACGCTCCGCCCGTCTCCGTCTGGTGGACCGGCGCGCCATGCGGCGACCCGATGGTGAAGAGCGATGCGGTGGATGCCGCGCTTCTCGAGCGCTTGCTCTTCGAGGGGGTCGTCTGATGCAACTCCGCTACCGCTCCGCGCCACGAACTCATGTCGGGCTGGTCCGCAAGGTCAACGAGGATGCGATGCTGGCGCGCGACGACGTGGCGCTGTGGGTCGTGGCGGACGGCATGGGGGGGCATGATAACGGTCAATGGGCGTCGCAGACGCTGGTCGGACAGCTCGCCGCGCTCGATCTGCGGATCAACCGCAACGCGCGCGGGGCGGCGATCGTCCACGCGATCGAGGAGGGCAATCGCGCGATCAACACGGCGGCGTCCGCGGCCGGCAAGCAGATGGGCACCACCGCGGTGCTGGTTCATTGCGATGCCGACGACGTGCTGCTGATCTGGGTCGGGGACAGCCGAATCTACCGGCTGCGCGGCGGCGACTTCGCGCAGATGACCCGTGACCATACGTTGGTGCAGGATCTGGTCGATCGCGGCTCGCTTCATCCCGACGAGGCCGAGAGCCATCCCATGAGCCACGTCCTGAGCCGGGCGGTGGGCACCGAACCGATCCTGCGGTACGACAGCGCGGTGGACAAAGCGCGCGCGGGCGATCGCTATCTCCTGTGCAGCGACGGGCTGACCAAATGCGTTACGGACGAACGCATGGCGGCCATCCTGTCTGCAGGAACCATCGACGCCGTGGCGGACCGGCTGATCGCCGAAACGCTGGAATGCGGCGCGCCCGACAACACGACGGTGGTCGTGCTGTCCGCGGAGGAAGCAACCGCGCTCGGCATGCGGCCCGCGCTGTAGCCGCCGGTCACGCCAGAGCGATCGTCTTCGCGGTCCACGTCACGAGTAGTGAAGCGCGCCCGCAGAGCGGGACGGCGTACACCGGCGGCGGTTAAGGGCGGCGACGCCAAGAAGTCACGCAGCTCGCCAAGCCGAATTGCGGGCGCGGCAGGCGGGACTAGCCTGGACTGTGCGCCCGCTCCCGTTCGAGCTGCGACAGGAGGTGGCGCAGGGTCGAACCGTCGCCGCCTTCACCCGTTTCGGCTGAGGCGGTGCGATCACGGCCGACCTCCTTCTGCAATAAGGACACGGAGTTTCTCAGGCGGCTTTCGGCGATCACGCGTATCCCCGCACGGTCGGCCGGATCGGCGGTCGGCCAAGCGGTCGCGATCTGGTGCGCGACGACCATCGGATCGAGGATGCAGGGGCGGAGGCCGCGATAGGCCGATTGCTTGGACCCGCCATAGCGGTGCGGGTCCTTGTTGCGGAAGAACAGCCGCCCTTGCTCGACCAGGATCGCAGTCCTGTACCGCAGGTCGTCCATTCGGGGGTTGGGCGAAGGGCGGTGGTTTTCCTCGTCGATACAGATGAGAAGGATCGTCTCCAGCGCGGCGATCGCGTCGTTGCCCCAGACGAGCACGTCGTCCCGGCGCAACTCACTCCTTCGCCAACTCATCCAGGTGCCGAACAGCGCCAGGGCGGGCAGCAAAACCGAGATGATCCCCAGCCAGTGCGCCATGGCGTTTCCTTCTACAGGCTAGCCTCCGATCAGCACGGTGGGCAGGCCCAGCACGATCGCACCGCCGTGCGCGGTCAGATCGCCGATCCGGGCGGCGGGAAGGGTCTGGACGAGCACGGTCACTGAACCCTTGGCGATCACGTCGGGCGGGCCGACGCAGACGCACATGTCGGTGGCGCGCGCCTGGGGCAACATGCCGGTCAGGACGGTGAAGCAGCCGAGTGCGATCGGACCGCCGACATGCGGAACCACGCCGGTCACCATCGGGCAGACATGCATGTCGGTGATACGCGAGGCGGGCGGTCCTGGCATGGGCGTTATCCCGGCTGGTCGGATGCGGTGACGATGCGCTCGTAAGCCTTCTTGAACTGCTTGGCGAAGAGATCGAGATAAGCGGCCTCGCTCTCGTCGGCGAAGGCGCTGAACTCGCTCTCGTACGCGCGCCACAAGGTCGCTTCGCGGCTGCCGGGGAGCACCGACTTCAGCCAGCCGCGCGCGCTGATCCGGTTTCGGATCGTGTCGGGAGCGAAGCGCTTGATGGTCTCCTGCATCGCTTCCTGCATCGCCGCCATCATCGCCATCTCATGCGCCTGGAGATCTTCGAATGCGCCGCGCACCGCCTGCGTCCCTTCCAGAAAGCCCGCGCCGGGCTCGCCGATCATCTGCTTGAGCGCCTGCTCGGGCGAGCGTGTCCATTTGAGCGGATTGTTGCCCGCGCGCTGGAACGTCGTCACCTGCGCGCCGACGCCGAACTGGTGCCGGACGCGGGTGCGCGCCTCCAGCAGCTTGAACAGGCCGTCAGCGGTCTGGCGGAGCAATTGGCCGATGGTGTCGACCACCGCCTCCGGCGTGCGCGCGCCCATGTCGCGCCAGTCGAGCCCGCTGGCGGCCAGCAGGCGTCCGTAAAGTCCGTCTGAGGCGGTCGCCGCTTGCGGCGGGGCGGCAGGCGGCGCAGGCGCCGTCGCGACAGGCGGGGCTTGCGGCGGCGGCGGGGAGGGAGGCGGAACGGGCGCAAAGGCGACAGCGCCTGCTCCGCTCAGCATCGCCCAGGGGTCGGTCGAAGGAATCGGGTGAGTCTGCGGGGGAGAGGGAGCGACCGCACCGGGCATTCCGAACGGGTCCGCGGCGGGCGCAGACCTCGGCGCGGCGGCGAACGGATCGGCAGGGGGCGACGCCGCGGGCGGCGTGCCGAAAGGGTCGGCCGTCGGGACCGGTGCCGAACTCACCTTAAAGGGGTCCGGCGAGGAGGCTTGACCCGCCTGCACGCCGAACGGGTCCGGTGCGGGCGCTTTGGCGAACGGGTCGGCGGCGGGCGAAGGCGTGCCGAACGGATCGCTTGCCCGCGGGGCAACGCCGAACGGATCGGGTGCGGCGGCGGCCGATCCGACGCCGAAGGGATCGGGATGCGCCGCGGCTGACGGCGGGGCGAACGCGGCCATCAGTGGATCGTTCGCGCTCTGAAACAATGGACGCGCGGCTTCCCGGCCGAACTTGGTCGTGCTGACGGGCTTGGCCGCGGAGTCCGCTCCCACGCCCCAGTCGATCCCGCCCCCGAACCCGGCGGTCATGCCGACCGCGCCAGGGCTCGCCGCCGTGCCGCCGTCGGGCACCTCCTCCACACGGACCTGATAATGGCCGATCTGGAGCAGGTCTCCGTCGCGCAGCTGCACGGGCTTGGTCAGCCGCTCGCCCGCGCCGTTGATGAAGGTGCCGTTGGTGCTGCGGTCGGTCAGGAAATAGCGGCCGTCGCGGAAGTCGACTTCGCAGTGGATCGAACTGACGTGATTGTTGGGATCCGGGAGTGTCCAATCGGCGTGCGCGGCACGGCCGATGACGAGCCCGTGTTCGGCAAGGCTCACCTCGACCGGATCGCCCGAGGTCAGCGACGGCACGTTCTCGATGGTCAGACGCAGCATCATGCAGGCTGTTCTCCCGCCGCGATCGCGTCCGCCTTCTCGAGCATCGCCGCCAGTCGGCTCGCAAACGCGGGCACGCCGGCAGCCGACGCGGCGAGCAGCACCGAGCCGGCCGCGGCCTGGCCGAATGCGCCGGGGGGCGGATTGACCGGAACCTCCTGCCCCGCGGGCGCCATCGAGCCGCCCGACAGGAAGATGGCGAGGCACGCCATCCCCTCCATCGTGTCCCAACCGGCGATGCCGCCCGCCTCGAACGCGAGCCGCCGCGCCTCGTCGGACGGGTTCGCGACCCAGCGGCGTACCGCCTTGGCCGCGACGGCGCGCGCGGGGCTGGGGTTCGCGTCGGCATCGGCCAAGCAGGCGGCGACCCAGCGCGCGGCATCGACGCGCGGGAGGCATTGCGCCATGAAGCGCGCCGCGCCCATCGGATCGGTCCCGCGAAGCACCTGGAATGCGGCCGCGGGCGGCAACGCCGCGATCGCCGCCAGATCGACCGAGTCGCCGAGCATCGGCGCGACCTGAGCGGCGCGCGTCCACTTCACCCGGGGCCATGCTCGAGGAGCCGGAGCCGTCACATCGTTGCTCATCGCCGCCACGCCCCCGTTCAGTTGATCATCACGATGCCGCCCTTGAGGATGCTCATGGCGCTCGCCTCGTCCTGCTTCATCAGGCTCTTCACTTGCATGATCGTCTTCGCCTCGATCTTGATCATCATCGCTTCCATGCTGATCTGCATCGGGTCCATCTTGAACTTGGACGGCCCGCAGGTCAGCTCGATCGACTGCATCGCCTCGGTCGCGTGCTTGCCCAGATCTACCTTGATGTCGACGTTACCCATCGAGACCTTGAGCGATTCGTTGCCCATCTTGATGGTGGTGGAGCGGTTGCCCATCTTCACCTCCAATGTCTCGTCATCGTTGATCGTCGTCGTGCGCTTGCCGGTTTCGATCGTCCGGGTCTCGTCGCCCTTCTTGATCAGGGTGGTCAGATTGCCCTTGTCGAGCGTCTTGGTGTCGTTGCCGGTTTTGAAGTCGGTGGTGCGGTTGCCGTCGTCGTAGACGCGCTCCTCGTCGGCGTGGACGATATGCGCCTTGTAGTCGCGTTCGGCGCGAAACCAGACGACCTCCTTGCCCTTCTTGTCCTCGACCCACCAGTGATTGAACCCCCCGCCGCCCTTGGTGATGCGGGTCTTCAGTCCGAACTGGGTCTTGTTCTCCGGCAGGGCGGCGGGGGTCGTGTTGGCGCCGTTGTAGACCGCGCCGGTTACCAGCGGCCGATCGGGATCGCCGTCCAGGAACTCCACCACCACTTCCTGCCCGATCCGCGGAAGCATGAAGCTGCCCCAGCCTTGCCCTGCGCCCGACTGGACGACGCGGATGAAGCAGCTAGAATTCTCGTCCTTCTTGCCTTCGCGATCCCAGAAGAACTGCACTTTAATGCGGCCGTATTTGTCGGTGTAGATCTCCTCGCCCGCCGGGCCGACGACCACTGCGGTCTGCGGGCCCAGGATGCGCGGGCGCGGCGTCACGAGCGCGGGACGGTATTGCTCGGAGGCGGGCATCAGTTCGAGCGAGCACAGGAACGCCTCCTCGCCCTCGCCGCTGTCGTAGGACGGTGCGGTGTAATCGTGAGACGTGCCGACGATAAGGTATTCCGCCTCCGAACCGTCTTCGTACTCCAGCTTCAGCCGCCGCCCGACCGCCGCGGCGAACAGCGCGCCGTCGGCGAAGCTGCGCGCCATCCGCCGCCGATGCGCGTCGAGCCAGGCGGCGCCGTACCGCTCGCCTGTCGCCGTCGTCTTGCTCGAGTATTTCGCCGGGAAATCGTAGATCTCCGCGCTGTCGGACCAGTTGGCCGAGCCCTCCTGCGACTGGTTGCCGCGCTTGGTGGGTTCGCCCAGCACCTTCGCCGCCGCCTTGCTCTTGAGCAGCTGCGTGTCGGGCGTCTCGAAATCATAGTCGGCGACCGTGATCTTCGCGGGACCAAGGCCCCGACGCTCGGTGACCGACCAGACCGGCGCGTCGGGGCGGCGGTCGGCGCGGGTCATCACCTTGGCGGTGGCGGGCGTCAGGTCCTCGTGCGCATTGGCGTTGTCGACCAGCACCAGCTTGCTCGCCGCGCCCGCGTGGACGTAATAGTAATAAATTCCTTCGTACTCCATCATCCGAGAGACGAAGTCGAAGTCGCTTTCCTGGTACTGAACGCAATATTCCAGCGGGTCGTACGCGCCCTCGAGCTTCATCTGATAGTCGCCGGCGAGCAGCGATTTGACGATGTCGACCGCCGACTTCTTTTGGAAGATCCGGTTGCGCTTGTTGAGCGTCAGGAACTCGGTCTGCGGCCGCAGGACCAGGCGGTAGCGGTGGCCGCGGTCGTCGCGGTCAAGTTCGCTATACTCCCATAGCACGCCGCCGAAATCGCGGTTGACGTTCGCGTCGGCGTCCGACGCGAAGGCGACTCCGATCGCGGTGCCGAGCAGCGTGTGAATCGGCTGTGGAGTCTCGCTCCAGGCGTCGACGCTCACCGTATACGACTCGCTGAGCCGCTCGGTCGCGGTCAGGCCCAGGAGAAGCAGCTTGTCCTTGCCGAGATCGGTCGTCAGCCGGCCGATGCGGTTGTCCTGCGTATAGGCGCCGGCTCTCGAGCTCATCTTCACCCCCGCTTCCACCCGTGGCCCGAGTCTTGTCATATTCCCGGCTGAAATCCCAAGGTAAAATTCCCCCGCGGAACAGCAGGATGTAACAACGGACCGGTCGCGCTGACGGGTGACGTAAGGAAGTTCAGTACCGGACTAGCAATTTGTGAAGATTCCGTCGTCGAGGCGTGTTAGCATCGAACGGCCGTGATGCTTGCAGGGAGCGCGAGGCGGGCGGCTGATCGCAGATACGACCGCGATGGGGGGACGATCGCGTTGGCTGATTTCGCACAATGGGGTCCGCGAGTCGCAGCGGGTGTTGCGGCGCTCTCCTTTCCCGCCTGGGCGGCGGCGCAGGTCACTCCGGCTCCCGCGCCCGCACCTCAGCTGCCGAGCCGCGCGCAAGTCGAGCAGCCTGCGCCGCCGGTGGAGGACGCCGCCGCGGCGCGGGTCAGCGGGCGCGGCGCGGTGGCGACCGCTCCCTGTCCGCTCGCCGATTCGCCGCTGAAGGCGCGGATCACGACCGTTCGCTTCGTTGCGGCCGGACGCGAGCAATTGCCCGAGTCAATCGCGCGCGTGCTGGCGGGGATCGGCTCGCCGGGCGACGGAGAGCAGCCGCTGTCCGCGGTCTGCGCCATACGCGACTCGGCCAATGCGGCGCTGGCGCGCGCGGGCTTCGTGGCGTCGGTGCAGGTGCCGCCGCAGGAGATCGGAGACGGCACGCTGACGCTCAGCGTCGTGCTCGCACGCATCGTCGAGGTTCGCGTCCGCGGCGAGGCCGGACGGTATCGTACGATCCTGGCTGAGACGATCGAGCGGCTCCGGGCGCTCGATCCGCTGAACGAGCGCGACGCCGAGCGATTGTTGCTGCTGACCGGCGACGTGCCGGGACTGGACCTTCAACTCGCGCTGCGTCCGGCAGGCGGCGCGCCGGGCGACGTGATCGGCGACCTCAACGTCGTGACCCAGCGCGTGTCGGTGCTCGGCAACATCCAGAACTACGGATCCAAGCAACTCGGCCGCGAGACCGCTTATGCCCGTCTCGACATAAACGCGCTGATTGTGCCCGGCGACACGCTCTACATCGGTGGATCGACGACCGCGCAGCTGCAGGAGCAGCAGGTCGCGCAGGTCGGCTATCGCGCGATCCTCAACGGCAGCGGACTGTCCGCCGGGCCGCGGCTCACCTACGCCTGGTCGCGCCCGGACGTGGGCACTCTGGACCTCCGGTCGCGCTCGATCATCGGAGGGTTCGACATCACCCAGCCGATCGTCCGCTCTGTTCGCCAGACGCTGGCGGCGACGGTCGGCTTCGAGGCGATCGAGCAGCAGATCCGCATCCATGACGCGACCGGCTTCTCCCCGCTCAATCTCGACCGGCTTCGCGTGCTCTACGGACGGATCGACGCTCGCGTCAGCGAGCGGCGGCTCGACGGGCTGGAGTCCTTCTCGATCGGCGGCGCGATCGAGTTCCGCAAGGGGCTCGACATCTTCGATGCGACGCAACGGGGAGAGGTGACCGCCTCCAATTACGCACCGTCGCGATTTCAGGGCGATCCGAAGGCGACCATCATCCGCGGCAGCGTCGCCGCGCTCGGCCGCGTCAGCCGCGCGTTCAGCGTCGTCCATACTGTGCTCGGCCAATGGGCGAACAACCCGCTGCTGAACTTCGACGAGCAGGCGCTGGGCAATCTGACGGTCGGGCTCGGCTACGATCCGGGCGGCAACAGCGCAGACCGGTTCCTCGGCGTGCATTCGGAAGCGCGGCTCGACTTCAACCTGCTGAAAGGTGTCGACCTGCAGCTTTACGCGTTCGGCGACAACGTCTGGATCTGGAACCTCGACGCCTTCTCGACCGAAAACGACCGGCATCTTCGCTCGATCGGCGCGGGGGTGCGGGCGCGGCTTCCCGGGCCGATGCTGCTCGAGATAACCTATGCACGGCCGCTCGATCGCGCGCTGTCGATCGACGAGCGGCGCGCTCCTGATCGCCTGCTCGTGTCGCTCACTGCGCAGATCAGCCCCAAGTTCCCGTAACGGATCGGACCCACTCCATGCGACCCGCCCCGCTCCCGACGCGCTCCGGCCCCAAGCACGGTTCGCTCAGGCGACGGCTGGCGCAGACCACGGCGCTGGCCGGGCTGCTGGCGACCGCGCCCGTGCTCGCGCAAACGCTGCCCGACCCAAGCGACGGCAACGTGGCGTTCGGCGCTGCGGACATCACCAAGTCGGCCGACGGCAGCACCTTGACGATCAGCACGGCGACGCCGCGGACGGTGATAGACTGGTCGTCGTTCAACGTCGGGGCCGTTGTCGGCTCCGGCGGCACGGTGGTGCGCGAGACGGCCAATTTCACGAAGGCCATCGATCCCGATACCGGCCTGCCCATCGTCACGGGCGCCGCCGCGGTGCTCAACCGCGTGGTGGGCAACGACGGGCCGGGCACGATCACCCAGAGCCGTATCCTGGGAAATCTGATCTCGGACCCGGATGTGGCGGTCTACCTGCTCAATCCGCAGGGCGTTCTGTTCGGGGCGACCGCGCAGGTCAACGTGGGGTCGCTGGTCGCCTCGACGCTCGACACCGATCCGGCGCTGTTCTTCGCGGGCGCGCCGCTGACGCTGCGGGGGTCGTCGACCCAGGCGGTCGAGACGCTGGCGGGGGCGCAGATCAACGCGCAGGCGGCGACTCGGGGGATCGTGGCGCTGGTCGGGGCGCGGATCGACACGCGCGGGGCGCTGACCGCGACCGGCGAGATCGCGCTGGTCGCGGCGACGGACACCACGATCAGCTTCGATCCGGCGAGTCCGCTCAGCGTCGTCATTCGGGAGGGCAGCCCGCTCAGCAACCCGATCGTCGCGCGCAACACGATGACCGGGAGCTCGATCCTGCTCGCGGGCGCCACGCGGAGCACCGTCAACGACGGGCTGCTCGATGTTCAGGCGACGCTGACGGCGACATCGGCTTATGCGACCGACCGCGGCATCGTGCTGGCGGCGGGGCCGACCGCGGCGACGAACGCCAACGTCGCCTTTCCGACCGGGCGAGGCACCGAAAACACCGGCGCAGTGTCGCTCCGCCTAGGCGGTGCGCTGAACGCTTCCGGCGACGCGGGCGCGATCGACATACGCGCGAGGAACGGCGTAACCGCGCCGATCGTGGAGGCGCCCGCGACCACTGCGCTGCCACCGGCGACGCTCAACGCCGATCAGGGCGTCCTGGTGCGGGCGGATACGGGCGGCGTGGCGCTGGGGAACGTCACGTCGCGTCTGGTGTCGGCGTCCGCGAACGGCGTCGACATCTCGGCGGGGGCGGGGGCGATCTCCGCCGCCGCCGTGACGGCCGGAACCGCCGCGGTCGCGCCCGCCGCGCCCGGCTCCGGCGGCGCCGGGGCCTCGGTTCTTGCGAGCGGCGGCTCCGTGACGCTCGGCAGCCTGTTTGCGAGCCAGGCGGCCGCGATCTCCGGCTCGGCGGTGACCGCGGGCGCGGTGCGGTCCGAAGCGGGAACGCTCGACGTCACGGCGACCGCTGGAACGATCACCGCCGATTCGCTCAGCGCGTCCGGCAGACTGAGGGCGACCGCGACGGGCGGCGATCTCGTCGTCGACAGCGCAACGTCGCAGTCGAGCGGCGCGGACCTGGTCGTGCGCGCGGTGAACGTGCTCGGCCGGTCCGGTTCGGGCGCGCGCGCCGCGGTGAGCGCAGGGCGTGATCTGGACTTTGTCGCGACGGGGAGCGCAACCCTCGGCGCGGCGAGCGCAGGGCGCGCGGCGTCGCTGAGCGCCGTGACGATCGACTCCACCAGCCTGGCCGCCGGAACCATGCTGGGCGCGACCGCGACTACCGGCGCACTGACGGTCGGGGACACGAATGCGGGAGCAACCGCGACGCTTCAGGCCGGCGCGCGCGCGACGCTGACCGGAAATGCGACGGTCGGCACCGATCTGCTAGTCTCCGGCGCCGAGATCCGGTTGGGCGGTGCTGCGGGGGCGGTGCAGCAGGCGGGACGCACCGCGTCCTACACCGCCGTCACCGGGACGATCGCGGGGGCGACCGGCGCAACCGGGCTCACCATCCGCGGCGACGCGGGCGGGACCGGCGCTGGCGCGGTCATCTTGGACGCGAACACCGGCATCGACCTGAGCGGTATCGCGGTCGTGACGGGCGCGCCGAGCGGGGCGAGCAACACCGGCGATGCCGGCGTTCGGCTCGTCACGGCCGCCGCGCCGCTGACGCTTGGAACGGTGGATGCGCGCGCGCTGCTGTCGGTCAACGCGGCGCGCACCGTCTTTTCGCCGCTGACGACCGGCGGGGCGGTGACGCTGGGCGCGACGCGCCTGGTCAACGGACTGGCGCTGTCGACGCCCGGAACGATCAGCCTTGCGGGCGTGGCGGTCAGCGGCGCGGGACAGACGCTGAGCGTCGCCGGGGCGGGCGCGGCGACCACGATCACGTCGACGGGCGCGCTGTCCGCTACGAACGGCGTAAGCGTGACCGCTCCGGGCGCGGTCACGCTGGCCGGTGTGGCGGGCGGCTCGGGCGCTGCGACGATCGAATCGAGCGGGGCGGGCCTCAGCGCAGGAGCGGTGACCGGCGGTTCGGTCGCCGCGCGGGCGCGCAACGCGCTGTCGCTCACCGCCGTGAACGCAGGCGCAGGCGCGGCCGCGCTTACGTCTGCGACCGCCAGCGTTACGGTCACCGGTTCGACCCAGGCATCCGGCAACGTCACCGTGGACGCGCCGGGCGCGATCACGATGACGGGCGGAGTCCGATCGACGGGCGGCACGGTGGTGTTCCAGTCGACAGGCGGCCCAGCGACGGGCGCGATCACCGCCGGCGCCGTGCGGGCGTCCACCGATCTGACGGTGTCGCGCGCGGCAGGTCTGACCTTCGCCAGCGCGACCTCCGATACCGGCCTGATCTCGCTCGCGGCTCCGGGCGGCGTCGTGGCGGTGACGGGGGCGACGAGCGCGGCGAGGTCCGTGGCGATCGAGGGCGCAAGCCTTGCGCTCGGCGGCCCGCTCACCGCGATCGACGGCGCGGCGTTGCTGCGGGCTACGGCCGGCGGCGTCACGGTGGGAGGGGCGATCCAGGCGAGCGGAACAGTGACGGTCGATGCGCCCGGCGCGATCGGGCTGGATGACGTCCGGTCGGTGGGCGGCGCGGTCGTCTTCCAGTCGACGGGAGGCGCCGCGACGGGCGCGATCACGGCCGGCCTGGTCCGCTCGTCGGCCGACCTTTCGGTGTCCCGCGCGGGCGGGCTGACGTTGGGAGGCGCGATTTCGGATACCGGCGCGGTGTCGCTCGCATCGCCCGCTGGTCTCGTGACCGTCACCGGCGCGACGAACGCCGCCACCGCCGTCACGATCTCAGGCGCGAATGCGGCGCTCGGGTCGGTGACCGCGGGCGCGAGCGCCACGGTGACCGCGACGGACGCGATCACGGCGACGGGAGCGATCCTGGCGGGCGGCGCGGTGTTGATCGACGCGCCGGGCGCGATCGCGCTGCGCGACGTGCGTTCAACCGGGGCGGGGATCCGTTTCCAGGCGACCGCGCTGCCGGTGACCGGCGGGATCACGGCGGGGGCGGTGCGCGCGTCGAGCGACCTGATCGTCTCGCGCGCGGCGGGGCTGACCTTCGGGAGCGCGGCGTCCGATACCGGGCAGGTGGCGCTGACGGCGACCGGCGCGACGGTCAACGTGACCGGCGCGGTTGATGCGAGCACGTCCGCCGTTGTGACCGGCGCGGCCGTGCGCCTCGGCGCGGTCACCGCCGGGACCGGCACGGCGACGCTGACTGCGACAAGCGGCGGAATCACCGTCGCGGGCGCGGCGCAGGCGGCAGGCGACGTGACGCTCGACGCGCCGGGCGCGATCGAGCTCGGCGATGTCCGCTCCACCGGCGCGACGGTGGTGTTCCGCTCCACCGCGACTCCCGTCACAGGTGCGGTCAGCGCACGCGACGTGCGCGCCGCCACGAATCTGACGGTCGCGCGCGGGGCCGGGCTGACGTTCCGCAGCGCGACGTCGGATACCGGCGCGGTGTCGCTAGCGTCGGCGGGCGGCGCGGTGACGGTGACGGGCGGCACGACTGCGGCGACCAACGTGACGGTAGGCGCTAACGCGATGACGCTGGGCACGGTCGCTGCGAACGGGGGCGCGGTCGATCTGTTCAGCGCCGTCGGCCGCATCGATGTGAGCGGCGCGATCACCGCGCGCAACTTCGTGAGGGTGGACGGCGCGACCGGCGCGCAGCTTGCCAGCGTGACCGACACCGGAACGGCGGCGTCGCTGCTCCGCGCCCGCAACGGCGGGTTGACGGTCACCGGCGCGACGTCGGTCGGCGGGGCTCTGGCGGTGCAGGCCTCGGGCGCGGCAACGCTCGGCGGCGTGACTTCGACCGGCGGTTCGGTGACGCTCGACGCCGACGGCGTGCTCACCGCGGGCGTCGTGCGCGCGAACGGCGCGCTGACAGCGACGGGAGCGACCAGCATCGCGCTGTCGGGCGCGCAGTCCGATACCGCAAGCGTCACGCTGACGAGTCCGGGCGCGGTCGTGGTCAACGGCGCGACCTTGGCCCAGGCCAACGTGCTCGCAAGCGCAACCGGCGGCGGATCGGTGACGTTGGGCGCGGTGACCTCCGCCGCAGGAACGGTCCGGCTGAGCTCGGCCAACGCCGCGGTGAACGCCGGCGCGGTGCGCGCGAACGGCGCGCTCGCGGTCGTGGCGGGGACCGGTGTCGCGTTGAGCTCGGCGGCGTCCGACCTTGCGGGAGTTGAGATCGCCGCAGCGGGCACGATCGGGGTGACGGGCGGAACCAGCGCGCAGACGAACATTGCGACCACGTCCGGCGGCGCGCAGACGCTGGGCGACGCGACGTCTCGCGCGGGCGCAGTGACGCTCGCGTCCACCAGCGGTACGGTGACGGCGGCGGCGGTTACGGGTGAGGGCGCGCTGAGCGTGGCGGGAGCCGCGGGGGTCACGCTCGCGTCAGCGCGATCGGTGAACGCCGGAGTGACGCTGACCGCATCGGCTGGGCCGCTCGCGGTCAGCGGCGCGACCCGGGGGCGGGGCGACGTCGCGGTCACCGCGCGCGATGCGATCGCGCTCGGCGCGGTCACGTCCGACGCCGGAGCCGTCACGATCGTGTCGAGCGCCCGCAACGTGGGTGCTGCGACGCTTATCGCCGCGGGCGCGATCGACGCCGCCGGGGCGACGGGTGTGGCTGTGACCGAGGCGACCTCGACGGGGTCGGCTGTCGCGCTACGATCGAGCGGCGGCGGTGTCGCCGCGACGACGGTGGGAGCGGCCACGGCGCTGACCGCCGATGCCGCGGCGACGCTGTCGATCACGACCGCCGCGGTCGGAACCGACGCGACGCTGGCGGGACGGGACATCGATATCGGTACGTTCGGCGCGGGAACGCTGCAGGCGACCGCACGCGGGGGCGACCTGACCGTCGCCGCAGCCGACATCCGCGGCGCGGCGACACTGACCAAGACGGGCGCGTCCGGCGCTATCTCAATCGCGCGGCTGAACGCCGCAGGTCCAACGCAGATCACGAGCGCAGGCACGGTGCGCGCCGACTTGCTTCAGGGCGGCGCGACGACTGTCACCGCTGCGGGCGACGTCGCGGGCCGCACCGGCGGGTTGGGCGCAGCGGTCTCGTCGCTCACCGTCAACGCGGGCGGCGGCGCGACGATCGGGGCCGTCACCACGTCGGGCTTCACCAGCGTCAATGCGACCGGCGCTGCGTCGCTCATCGACGCGATCGTCGCGGGGGGCGATCTGACCGTGGCCGGTGGCGCGGTGACGCTGGGCGACGGGGGCCGCCCGGTGACGCAGGCCGCTGCGGGCCGTGTCCAGGTGACGAGCACCGCGGGGGCGATCACCGGACTCGCGGGTCTGACCCTGCGCTCCGATACGGGCGGGGCGGGTGGACGAGACCTGACGCTGCAATCGGCTGCGGGCATCGCGCTCCAGCCGGGCACGCTGCTGGCGGGCGGGCCGGACCGGCAATCGGCGCTGCGGCTCGGCGCCGCGCCGGGGGCGGCGATCGTGCTCGACGCGGTGGAGGCGCGGACGATCGCGTCGCCCGGAACCGCAACGTCGCTCGCCCACACGGGCCCCGTGACGATCACCCGCGCCGCGACCCGCGACACGCTGGCGATCACGCTGACCGGAGCGGGCGCTCCGGCGCTGACGATCGGCGGGGTTGAGGTGCGCGGCGGCGACCTGTCGCTCGACACGAGCGGCGCGCTTCAAACGGGCACCATCGCCGTACCCGCGGGCGCGGCGACCCTGGCGGGCGCGACGGTGACCAGCGGCGCGATCAACGCGCGCAGCCTGGGGGCTGTTGCGCGCAGCGGGGCTGCGACTTTCACGACCGTCGATGCGACCGCGGGCGGGATCGCGGTGGCGGCGGCCACCGACCTGCGCCTCGCGCGCGGAACGGCGACTGGCGCCTTGTCGCTGACCAGCACCGCTGGCGACGTGACCGGAAGCGCGATCTCGGGCGGGTTCGATCCGGCGACGCTGACCAGCGCGGGCGGACTTGTGAGCGTGCGAGCCGATGCGACGGACGGCGTGCGCGGGTTGATCCGCATCGCGAGCGCCTCGGGCGCAGGCGGCGTGGATCTTGCGGGCCGCACGATTATTGCGGAGTCGCTTGCATCGTCAGCCAGTGCGGTGAGCGCGAGCACGCGGCGCGATGCGGCGGGGATCACGAACCAGGCGATGACGATCGGCACGATCGAAGCCGCGGGCGCGATCACGCTGGCGACCGGCAACCGCACGGTCGCGTCCAGCGCGCCGATCGCGCTCGATCGGGCGACGAGCAGCGGCGGCGGGATCGCGATCACGACGGTCGGCGGCGGCCTGGCGGCGCGCAGCGGATCGCCGCGGACGGTACTCTCCGCTCCGGCAGGGGCGATCACCCTCGATATCGGCGGAACCGCGCTGCTCGGCTCCGCGAGCGGGGCCACGACGACTATAGCGGCGACCAGCCTCGACATCGAAACCGCGCGTGCGACCGGTGGAGCGTTGGCGCTGTCCACCCGCGGCGGGCCGCTGCTGCTCGGCGAGGCTGTCGCCAGCGGCGCGGCGACGATCGATGCGGCCGGGGCGATCACCGCGGATACGGTGACCGCCGCCAGCGCGACGCTGACGGGCTCCGCGGCGGCGACGCTCGGCGCGATTCGGACACTTAGCGGCGACCTGCGCGCGACGGTCGCGGGCGCGCTGGACGCCGCTACGCTCGACTCGGCGCGTGGAATCACGGTGGACGCCGGCTCGGCCCGGATCACGAGCGCGGATGCGCGCGGCGCGTCGTTGGCGCTGACCGCACGGACCGGATCGCTTCGACTCGACGGCGGTCGGGCCGCCACCGACGCGTCCCTGACCGCGCCCGCGTTGTCGATCGGTACGCTCGACACCGGCGGATCGGCGACGCTGACGGCGGCGGGGGAGCTTACCGCCGACCGGCTGACCATCGGCACCACGTTGGACGCGCGTGCCGACGTTGCGGCGATCACTGCGCTCACCTCTGGCGGCGATGCGCAGGTGAGGGGCGCAACGCTTGTCGCGATCGGCACGGCGGCGACCCCGGCCACGCTGACCCTAGCGGGCCGAGGCATCGAGGTGACCGACGCCGCAGTCGGCACGCTTGACGCGTCCGCAGGCGACGACGGCATCGACCTTCGCACCGCGGCGGTGACGCGCGCCGCGGCGATCCGCTCCGACGCGGGGGTGACGATCGGAACGCTGCGTGCGGGAAGCGCGGGCGTGACGGCCGCGACCACAATCGTTGCTGACGCAATCGTGACGGCGGGCACGCTGAACGTCGAGGCGGGATCCGATGCGACGCTGACGACGGTGGAGACGGGCGGCGACGCCGTCCTGAAGGCAGGAGCGAGTCTTGCGATCGCAAGCGTGAGCACGCCTGCGAAGCTGACGCTCCAAGGTCAGGGCGTCGAAGTTGCGGCGCTCGACGCGGGCGTGCTCGGAGCGATCGCAGGAACAGACGGTCTCGACCTGCGCGCAGGCAGGATCGTGGACGCCGCCGATCTGTCATCGGGGAGCGACATCGCGATCGGGACGCTCGATGCCGGAAGCGCCGTCATCGCAGCGTCGACCGATCTGACGGCGACCCGAATCTCTACCCGCGGTCCGCTCAGCGTTTCGGCGGGCGCCGACGCCGCTCTCGACACCGTGGAGAGCGGGGGCGTCACGGGCTTGACCGCCGGCGGCGCCTTGACGGCAGGCGCGGTGACGACCCCCGCGGCCCTGACGCTTGCTGCGCGCAGGATAGAGGTGACGGGGCTCGATGCCGGCTCACTCCGAGCGACTGCCGGCGCGGACGGCCTCGACCTCAGCCGGGCGACGGTCGGAGGGAGCGCCACCATCGAATCGGATGCCGGAGCGGCGATCGGAACGCTCGACGCAGGATCGGCCGCGATCACCGCAGCGGCTGCGCTGAGCGCCGACTCGCTCGCAATCCGCAATGCGCTGTCGTTGATCGGGGAGAGGATTGCGGTCACCGCGCTGACGGCGCAATCCATGGATGCGAATGCCGGAGCGGGCGGATTCGATCTGCAGACCGGGAGCGTCACCGGCGCGGCGCAGGTATCCTCGGCTGGGACGTTGACGTTCGGCACGCTGAATGCAGGCAGCGCGACGCTGCGCGCGGCGACCGACCTGACGGGCGATCGGCTGACGACCACCGGCGCAGCATCAGCGAGCGCTGGGCGCGACGGAACGCTGGGCACAGTCTCTGTCGGTGCGGATGCAGCGCTCAACGCTACGCGGCTCCTCTCCGTGGGGAGCGTCGACACGCCGGCGACCCTGACCCTGAGCGCTGCGGGGATCGACACGACCGCGCTTGAAGCCGGGACGCTGTCCGTCGCAGCGGGAGCCGCCGGGTTCAAGCTCGGGAGCGCTGCGGTCGCTCGGCTCGCTACGATCGCTTCGACCGGCGGCGCGGAGATCGGGACGCTGGACGCGGGCACGATCGACATCCGCGCCCCGGGTGTGCTCGCCGCCGATCTGCTCGCGGCGCGCGCCGGGCTCGGCATCGTCGCCGGATCGGCGGAGATCGCGACGACGCGCGTCACCGGCGGCGACGCCCGGATCACCACGGGCGACGCCGGGCTTGTCCTTGGCGACGTGGTCGCGGCCGAAAAGCTAGACGTGTCGACCACCGGGGTGCTGACCGCGGGAACGCTGAACGTCGGCGGCGGGATGACCGCGACCGCGGCTTCTATCTCGCTTGGCCAGGCGAACGCGGGCGCCGCGACGCTGACGGCCGCCGCGGGGGATCTCGCCGCGGACGATGTGACCACAACGGGCGGCCTGAGTGCGAGCGCGACGGGCGACGCGACGATCCTGCGCGCGCGATCCGGCGGCGATGCCGCGTTGCTCGCGGGTCGAACGCTGACCCTTGACGCCTTCGAGACTCCGGCGCGGCTCACATTGGAGGCGCGACGGATCGTGACGAGGACGCTGGACGCCGGCAATCTCACCGTCCGTGCGGGCGCGGACGGGGCCGACCTGCGGACTACGGCTGTCACCGGAACGGCGGGCATCTCCTCTGGCGGCAGCCTCGCTATCGGCGACCTGACCGCCGGCGCTGCGACGCTTGCTGCGAGAACGACCCTGGTTGCGCAGAGGATCACCGCGCGGGACCGGCTCGACGTTTCAGCGGCGTCCGTCCAGTCGGCGCGGACCAGCGTGACCGCAGGGCCAGCGAGCCTGACGGCGAACGCCGGCGACCTCACGCTCGGCAGCGCGGCCTTCGCCAGCGAGACCGCGCTGACCGCGACCGGTGCGCTCACCGCCGATCTGCTGACGGTCGGCAGGACCTTGACCGCCCGAGCGGATTCGCTGGCGCTGCGGACCGCCGACGTCGGTCGCGACGCGACGCTGGACGGACGCACCGCGACGCTCGGCGCCTTCACCAGCGGCGGCAATGTCGCGATCGACATGCGTGACCGGCTTGCGGCGGAGACGCTCGATGTCGGGGGGCGGTTGACCGTCACCGCGGAGTCGCTGGCGTTGAACGCGGCCACGGTGCGCGGCGGCGACGCGGTCCTCACCGCCGGTGCGGCCGAAATCGCTGCGCTCAGCACCAGCGCCGCCAGCCGGATCAACACACGCGGCGTGCTGTCGGCGGGACGGATCGACGCGGGAACCCTGATCGACGCGCGCGGCGCATCGGCGACGATCGGGCAGGCGACTGCGCGCGGCGGCGACGTGTCGCTGGCGGCGACCGGGGGCGACCTCCGCCTCGCGACCGCCACTGCGAGCGGCGCGGTGGGCCTGACCGGTACGGCCGCGGCGACGGTGACTGGCGCAGTGACCGCAGGCACAAGCTACCGGATCGAGGCCGCGTCGATCGCGCTGGGCGCGACGGGAGCCAGCGCGCGGCAGGCGGGGGCCGACGTAACGCTTCTCGCGCGCGCTGGAGCGATCACGGCACAGGGGAGCACCACCGTCGCTGGCGCTCGCGCCGTGTCGTTCACCGCCAACGGCACGGGCGGCGCGATCACCTTTGCGCCGGACACCGCGATCACCAGCAGCTCGGCCGATGTGGCGCTCGCAACGACCGGGGCCGCTGCGCTGGGCACGGTCACCGCGTCGGGAGGAGCAATCCGGCTGAACGCCGCTGATGCGGTGCTGACGCGGGCCGTTTCCGCGCAGACGGTCACGCTGACGAACGTCGCCAGCACCGGCGTCACGCGGCTGGGCGACGTCGCGTTGGGGAACGAGACCGAGTTCGCAGCGCCCGCGACCCGCTTCGATCTTTCGGGCGCTGAGACAGGCCTCATCGCCGCCCCGGTCGTGACGATCGCGAGCGGTCCGCGAGACATGGTGATCGGGGCGCTCGCGCTCGCTGCGACCACCGGATCGACCCGGTTCGCGGTCACGGCCAACGGCAGGATCGATATGCTCGGCCGCTTCGTCGCGGCCGGATCGCCCGCCACGCGCACGGTGGCGATCGGGAGCGAGGGCAGCGCCGGGCGTACGGGGGTGATCCGCATCGCCGCGACGCAGGCCGACGGCGGTCGCCTGCTTGTCGACGGCGCTGTCCTCGAACTCGCCGCGGATCGGATCGGCGCGGGACTGGACCGTGATTTCCTCGACGCCATCGGCTATCGCACCAACCCCGGGCTCGATGTGGATACGGTGACGCAGCAGTACGTCGCCCGGCCCACCTCGACCCTCTACACGCCCAGCGCGCTAGGTGCGGCGCCGTACACCGACGGCGTGCTTGTCCGCTCAGGCGTTCTCCGCCTGAGCTATGGCCGCTATGCCCTGTTTCAGAATACCGGGCGCCCGGGCGAGCAGGCGGGGGTGACGATCGGCACGCTCGGTGCCGCGCCGCCCTCCGGCGGTACGCTCCGGTTGGCGACGCCGAACAGCTCGAACAACACCTTCGCGCTGTTCGGCACGATCGACGGGATCAGCAGTCAGGCGACCGCGCTGCTCGGGCCTGATCGCTTGTCGGTCGATCCCGCGGTCAGCCCTGTCGCGAGCCGCATCAACGGCTGCATCATCGGTTCGGGGGGCGGATGCCTCAACACGTCGATCGCGCAGCCGACGCTCAACCTGTTCGATACGAGCCGCGCCGAGATCGTGCGCACCGCCGACGACCTGACGCTGCCGTTCGATCCGCTGATCGGCACCAACAACGAAGCGCTCTACCTCGACACTGAAACCGTCGCGCCCGCCGCCGACGATTGCGAAGGCGACAAGCCATGCCCGACCAAGCCCTGATCCGGCCCGCGCTGACGGTCGCCGCGCTCGCCGCCACGCTCGCGGGCGACCTTTCGAGCGCGCGCAAGCCCGCGCCCGACACCTTTGTCCTCGGCCGCGACGCCAACGGCGAACCGTGCCAGATCTCCCGAAACTGGCGCGATGACCGTTTGAGCAACCCGTTCGACAAGGCGTGGGCGATCACCTGCCGCGGCGTCACCGCTGCTCGCGCGCAAGGGTGGTTGCTGGCCGTCAAGGACGGCGAGCCGCTTGCAGCGGAAGGGTGCGGTGCGCCCTCTCCCGTGCGGATCGAAGGGGTCGGCGCAGCGGAGGCGCGCGCGTGCTTCGATTCGCGGCTGGCGCTGCCGGTGGTGCGCGTGACGCTCAGCAAAGGCGGCGTCCGCTACACCGGCGCCGCACTGGCGACCGCGATGGGACCGCTCGAAGGCGCCATCCGCACGGTGGCGGGCCGGTCCGTTCCGCCGAGCGCCGATGGAACGATCAAGCCCTCTTTCGACCTGGCTTCGCTTGCCGCGGCGCCTGCTCCAGCGCTCGCCCGCAGCGCAGGCAACGACGTCGATCCCGCGGCGCTGCTGCAGACGGGAATCGCCCTCAATCACCGCGGCCAGTATGTTGAAGCTTCGCGGCTGCTCAACGACGTGCTCAGCCGCCTCGCGTCCGACACGCCGCCGCTGATCCGTGCGGAGCTGGAGCTGGAGGCGGGACTGGCCGATTCGAACATCGGTCAGTTCGATGCGGCGAGCGATCACTTCGACCGCGGCAACACGCTGATCGCGGGTCAGCCCGGCGTCGATCGCGCTGCATTCCTGCAAAGCAAGCAGGCGACCTATCGCGGGCAGGACGCGATCAACCGCCGCCAGTTCGCCGCCGCGCTGGCGCTGCTAGGCGGCGCGCAGGCGACGACCGATCCGCTGAAGGACCCCGCGACGCTGGCCGCTCTCAATCAGCCGCCGCCGCGCAGCGGGGTGCGAGCCGCGCTGACCAGCGCCGATGCGGCGCAGCTCTCGCGCCTGCTGTTGGAGGCGCAGCGAAGCTGGGCGCGCAGCGTCGCCTATCTTTCGACCAACAACATCGCGGGCGCGCGACAGGCGCTCGACGAGGGCCTTGTCTCGGTGGATCAGCTGCAGCGGATGGTTCCGGCCGATTCGGTCGCTGCGCTGAAGGCGCGCGTCCAGCGTCAATATGGCCGCTTGGCCGCGCGCGACGCCAAGTTGGCCGAAGCGGTTCAAGCCTTCGACTGCGCGCTCGCGACGCTCCAGAACGTGGCGGTCGCGGGAGGCGGCGCGTGCCCGCTCGACTTGCCGCGCGGCGAGCGCGTGGGGCCCGCGACGATCGCCACCCGCGCGGCCGCGGGCGGCGGCGGGCCGATGGTGGCCGAGACCGAGCTGGAGCGGGCGAGTCTGCTTGCGCGTCTCCCCGGCATCGACCGCGCCCGTGTGCTGAACGACTTCGCCGATGCGACCGATACGATGATCGCCTCCGGCGCATCGGGCAACATCGTGCCCGCGGCGATGGAGGTCTACCTAGACCTGCTCGCGGCGACCGACGCCCGGACGCCGTCGGAAGAGAACGAGGAACGCTTCTTCCGCGCGCTGCAATCGGTCGGCGAACCCACCGTCGCGCGTCAGATCGCGCAATTGCAGCGCATCGTCACTGCCGACGGTCCCACCGCAGCAAAGGTTCGCGACCGCGCCGAGCTGGAGCGCGCGGTGGTCCGCTTGCGCTACGAGATCGCGTCCGCCCCCGCGGACAAGCTTGCCGGCCTGGAAGCCGATCGGCTCGCCACGGAAGCCAAGCTCGCCGCGGTTGACGCGTCGCTTGCGGGTGATCCGCGGTTCCGCGTCACGGACGACGCGCCGGTCAAGATCGCGGAGCTCCGTGCGGCGTTGCGGCCCGGCGAGGCGTATCTGAAGATCGTTCAGCTCCGCAACCGCGCGTTCGGGATCATGATCGACGGCAAGGAGGCCAAGGTCTACGGCCTCGCCGCGCCTGCCGCCACGATCGGTGCAATCGCAGCCCGGGTCCGCGGATCGATCCGCGACGAAAGCGGGCTGCTGCCGTTCTTCGACGTCGCCGCGTCCTACGCGCTTTTCGACCTGGTCACCGGGCCAGCGCGGGGCGCGGTGCTCGGGGCCAAAGCGCTGGTGATCGACCCTTCGGGCCCGCTCGCCAATCTGCCGGCGGGAGTGCTCGTCACCGATCTCGACAGCGTCCGCCGCTATGCAGCGAGCCGCAAGGCAGCGCCGAACGATTTCAGCCGCGTGAGCTTCCTCGCCGGACAAGCGGAGATCACCGGGGCGCTCTCGCCCCGCTCGTTCCTGATCGCCCGCGGACTTGCTCCGTCGCGGGCGCCGTCCGCCTTTATCGGCTTCGGCCAGAACGCGCCGAGCACGGCGCTCGGCGCACAAGCGACGATGCGGGTGCAGTTCGGCTCCGGCTGCGACGTCAGCTATGCCGAGCTCGCCGGGATCATGAACGCCAATCAACCGGTCAGCGCGGAGGAAATCCGGATGGCCGCCGCGGCGTTGGGCGTGCCGGGCGCGCCCGCGATCACCGGTGTCGCGTTCAGCGATCGGGCGGTGATCGCCGAAAGCGCGGAAGGCGACCTGGCCAGATACCAGGTTCTCCATTTCGCAACCCACGGACTGCCCGAGACCAAGGCCGGATGCTTGCGCGTGCCGCCGTCGCTCGTGACGACGCTGGCGCCGCCGGAGGGCGGCGCCGCGCCGTCCGACGGGCTGCTCAGCTTCGCCGAAATCGCGGGACTGCGCCTCGACGCCAACCTCGTCGTGCTGTCCGCCTGCGAGACGGCGGCGGGCGTGTCGGGAGTGGGCGGTCGTCTGGGCGGGCAGGACGAATCGGGCGCAACGCTCGACGGCCTTGTCCGCGCGTTCATCACGGCCAACGCGCGGGCGGTGCTCGCCACCTATTGGAAGGTCCCCGCCGCGCAATCGAGCGACGCGTTCATTCGCACCTTCTATGCCCGCGGCCGTACCGAGAGCATCGGCGCTGCGCTACGCGACGCGCAGGTCGAAGCGATGAAGGTCGCCTCGACGTCGCATCCCTATTATTGGGGCGCCTATTTCCTGGTAGGCGACGCTTCCAAGACGATGCTGTCGCCAGCGGCTCAAGTCGCAGCGCGGTGACTGCGGCGGGGCGTCCGATCCCGGTTCTGGTCGCGGCGATCATCGCCTGCGCGCTTGTCGTGTCGGCGGCGATGCTGCTCGCGCCGTCGCTCGGGGCTGCGCTCTCCGGATGGTCGCTGGGCGCGCAGGAGGCGGTCTTCGCGCTGCTGCTCTACGGCGTGCTCGCGATCTGCGCAGTGATCGGCAGGCGCCTGGCCGCGCTGCCTCGAGCGAACCGAGCGACACTAGGCTGGATCGCGCTGGGCGCAGCAATCGGCGTCGGGGGATTGCTCCTGACCCTCGCGGACGCGGCGCTCGCCGGGACCGTCTCTAGGGGAACGGGCGGGTTCACCGCGTCTGCGCTGCTGCTCGGCTCGCTCGTCATTGTCGGCCAGTCCGCGAGCGAGGAGCTGTTCTTTCGCGGGTGGCTCCAGCCCGTTCTGGCGCGCAGCTGGTCACCGGCCGTCGGGATCCTCGTCACTGCGGCCGCGTTCGCCGGGCTCCACGTCGCGGGAGGCGCTCGCACCCCTCTGACCTTGGTCAACTTGCTGCTCGGGGGCATTCTGTTCGGGCTGCTCGCCTGGCGCAGCAGCGGCATCGCGGCGTCTGTCGCCGCCCATGCGGGCTGGAATTGGAGCGAGGGCATCCTGTTCGGGCTGGATCCCAATCCGGGCGCCGGCAGCTTCGGCGCGGTGTCCGACCTGGACCTCGCGGGTCCGGCGCTGTGGGGCGGGTCGGCCGAAGGGCTGAACGCCAGCATCGCCATGACGATCGTTATCACCGCCCTGGTTCTGCCCTTGGCATTAGGCGGTCGAATCAGCTCGCGGTCGACCGCGCCCGGCTGACGTCGATCCTGTCGCGCTCGCGCTTGAAGCCGGCAAGCGCTTCGCCAGTCAGCGGCGGCGCGGCCTCGGTCTGGATGCTGAGCGGATCGACCGCCTCTCCATCGACGTGCAATTCATAGTGCAGGTGTGGGCCAGTGGAGCGGCCCGTGGTGCCGACCTTGCCGATTTCCTGTCCCTGCGTCACCCGCGCGCCCGGTGCGATCCCGGGCGCGAACACGCTCTGGTGGAGGTAATAGGTTCGCCAGCCATTGTCGTGCCGCAGGATCGTGAGATTGCCGTTGGCTCCCTTGAACGCGGCGAACTCGACCGCGCCGTCGCCGCTGGCGTAGATCGGCGTACCGGTCGGGGCCGCAAAGTCCGTGCCACGGTGCAGCTTGGCGAAGCCCAGAATCGGGTGGATGCGAAATCCGAACCCCGAAGAGACCCGCGCAGCGTCCACCGGCGTGCGGAGCAGCGCGCGCTTGATCGAGCGCCCGTCGCCGTCGAACCATCCGGCTTCAGCGCCTGGCGGCGTTAAGCGGTACACCGCAGCGGCCTTTGCTCGCGTGGAGAGCGCGGCGTAGAGCAGCCGGGGCGGTCCCACCGCGCGTCCGTCCTTGTCGACGCGCTGCTCGAACGCCGCCTCGAACGCGTCGCCCTTGCGCACCTCGCGCTGGAAGTCGAAGTCGTATGCGAGCGCGGCGGCGAAATCCGGAATGAGGCTGTCGGTCACGCCCGCGGTCACCGCGGACGAATAGAAGCTGTCGTCGTCCATGAAGCCGCGCCGGACGACCACTCGGCTGGTCAGGTCGGCCGCGATCGCCGTCGCCGCATAGGTCCTTCCCTTGCGCTCGATGATGACGCCCGATGAATCCGCGTTCGAGGCCTCCAGCCGCAACAGGTCCATCCCGCTTCCGCGCCGTGACAGCGTCATCGCCGCGCGGATCTCGTCGCCGGGTTTGAGCGCGGGCAGCGCCAGCCCGGCGGCGGCGTCTGCGCTCGTCGCATCCACCCCGCTTGCGACCAGCGCCGAGCGCAGCTCCTGCGGCCCCGACAACACCAGCATGCGCCGCTCGTCGCGCCGCGCAGCCGGTCCGGGGGTAGACGGGCGCGCCGCTGCTGCGACGGGAGCAGCGGGCGCATCGGGTCGCGACAAGTACGCCGCGAGGGCACCCAGCGACAGGAGAGCCGCCGATCCGCCGAGCGCGATTGCGGAAACGCTCCATCGCGTGTGCGCCGACGGAATGGACGAAGCAGTCGCAGCGGCTGGCGCGGTCGTCCGCTTCCAGCTGCGCGGATCGTAGGACGGCTGCGGCGCGCTATGATCAATCATCGCAGTCCCCTGCCAATCCCCGTGCCCCGAGTGTACCGACTCCTGCGAGCCCGCGCGAGTGGCATTGCGGCGCGCGGCTCGGGGCGCTACGCCTATAGGCGGGGCAGAGACGGGGGCGAGCGACCGCGGGAATGAGCGACGACGACCGCACCGTCTTCGTGCCCACCGGAGGCGCGCACTCTGCGCCGCCGACCTCAACGCCGCCAGCGAGCGCCACGTCGGCGCCGCCGTCCGGCCCTGCGCAGCGCGCGGAAGCCGGACGCATCCAGCCGGGCGACGTCCTCAACCACATCTTCGAGGTGAAGCGCTTCCTCGCCCGCGGCGGGATGGGCGAGGTGTTCGAGGGCTGCAACATAACCAGCGACGAGCGCGTCGCGATCAAGGTCATGCTCCCCGCGCTGGCGGCGGACCCCAACGTCCAGGCTATGTTCCGGAAGGAGGCGCGTACCCTGACGCGCCTGTCGCACCCCGCGCTTGTCCAATATCGCGTGCTGGCGCAGGAACCCCAGCTCGGCGTCCTCTACATCGTCACCGAGTTCATCGACGGCAAGAATCTCTGCGACGTGCTGGGCGAGGTGAAGGCGGACGAGGCCGAGCTGACCGCCTTGCTCAAGCGTCTCGCCGCCGGCCTGAATGCGGCGCATGCGCTCGGCGCGATCCACCGCGACATCTCGCCAGACAACGTCCTGCTCGAACACGGCGAGCTCGCCAAGGCGCGGATCATCGATTTCGGGATCGCCAAGGATCTCGATCCCGGCTCCAAGACGATCATCGGCGACGGCTTTGCCGGAAAGCTGAGCTACGTCGCGCCCGAGCAATTGGGTGATTTCGATCGCGAAGTCGGGCCCTGGACCGACGTCTACAGTCTTGCGCTGGTCATTCTGGCGGTTGCGAACGGCGCAGGCGTCGACCTGGGCGGCTCATTCGTCGATGCGATCGACAAGAGGCGCAAGGGCATTCCGCTCGACGCCGCGCCCGCAGGGCTGCGTCCGGTACTCGGGCAGATGCTCCAGCCCAATCCCGCCGAGCGGCTGCGCTCGATGGACGCCGTGCTCGCCATGCTGGCTCAGCCGGCCGCGGCGCCCTCCGGCGTGGCGCGGAGCATCGCGAGCAAAGACGCCGGGTCCGCCAAAGCGGCAGCGGTGAAGCCCTCTGACCCGACTGCGCGTGGCATCCCCAAGGCTGCGCTTGCGACGGGAGCGGCGATCACGTTGGCGCTGATCGGCGGGGGCGCTTGGTTCGCCACCCGCGGCGATGAGGAAACGCCCGCACCGACGGTCGCTCCTCCGGCTACGACAGCTGCCCCAAGTTCGCCCGCACAAGTCACCGCCGCGGTCACAGCCGCGCTCTCGAGGATCGATTGCTCGTGGCTGGACCTGGCGAGCGGCGGGGCGAGCCGCGGACCGATGACGCTCAAGCTCACCGGCGTCGCAGGCCGTCCGGCGGAGGCGCAGGCGGCGATCGCCCAGGTCGTCGCGGGGACGGGCGCAGCGTTGGAAGCCGCGGACTTCTCCGACGTCGCGCCGATCAGCGCGTCCGAGTGCAGTTCGGTCGACGCCTTTCGTCAGATCCGTGCGAGCGGCGCGGCGCACCTGTCGGTGCCCCAGCGCACGTTCGAGATGACGACGCTGGGCCCTGACAGCGCGTATCCGGGGCAGACGGGCGCGCGCACGGTCATCAACCTCGATCTGTCGGGCGTTCGCGATTTCGCGCTTTATGGTCTGGAGCCGAGCGGAGCCATCTCGGCGCTCGTTCCCGATCGCAAGACCTTCGACTCGCTGCCCAAGCCCGGAGTTCCCATCGCGGACCTGGGCGGCGGCGAATATCGGTTTTCGATCGACGCCAATCACGCAGGCTGGTCGGGCATTCTGCTGCTCACCGGGGAGGGCGGCTTCTCCGACGCGCTGGTCACGGGGGCGGCGGGCTCGCACGGAGCGGATTGGCCTCAGCGCTTCGCGGCTGCGGCCGAAAAGGGGAAGTGGCGCTCGGAGATGGTGTGGTTCAAGATGGTCGACGAGGTGCCGAACTGACCGCCTTGTAGGCACGGGCGAATTCCGCTGCGAAAAGCTCTACGAAGGCGTCGCTCGATCCCTTGACCACCCCGTCGAACTCGCGTTCGTACGCCGCCCACAGCGCCGCCTCCTTTGCGCCCGGCAGCACTCGCGTCATCAGCCCGCCGTTCTGCGCCCGCGCGCGGATTGCGGCCGGGGAGAAGCGCTCCAGCGTCGCGGCGAGCGCCTGCTGCATCCCCGCCAGCGTCGCTGCGCCGTGCGCGTCCAGATCGGCAAAGACCTCCGCCACCGCCTGCTGGCGCGGCATCGTCCCGGCCTGCGGCGCGAGCAGAGCGGCGAGCGCGCGGTCGGCAGGCAGGGTTTTTAACGGGTTGGCCGCGCCGAACGCGAACTGCGTCGCTTCCGCGCCCAGATCGGCCTTGGCGCGTGCGCGTGCGGCGAGCTGATCCACAAGGCCGGCGACAAGCTGGCGAAGGAGCGCTCCCGCCGCGGCGATCAGCTCTGAGTCGGTCGCGCCTGCCTGCGCGCGTGTCAGCCCGGCGGCCGCGAGAAGCGCTTCGCCCGCGCCTTCTATCGCCGTGCTCGCGTCCGCGATCGTGATCGCGCAACCGCCGATCGTCACCATGTCGCCGCTCGCGATCGGCGCAGGGCCCGCCAGCGGCCGTCCATTGACCACGGTGCCGCCGCCGAGATCGACGAGGAGCCACTGTCCGCCACGCAAGCCGAACTGGCAGTGACGTGTCGCCAGGCCTTCAATACGCCAGTGGCAGTCCGCGCTCGATCCGACCACGAGATCGGTGCCCGACAGCGCCACTTGAGCGCGCCCGTCCAGCGCATGTCCGCGAGCAAGCGAAAGGATGAAGCCCATGATGTCCAGGGTGATAGCGGCTCCCGGGACTTGCGCAACGCTTGGCCACGCCGCGATTGTAAGAGGATTGACGTTGCTTTATCATGGGCAAATCAGAACCGGACTTCGCCGGTGCCGAGTCTTGGAACCGATTTGGGCAGGGGACTTGAGACGATGCGTTCGATCATCATTGCATTAGCCGGCGTCAGCGTGACCATGTCAGGCGCGGCGCTCGGGCAGACCGCCAAGAACACGCCGGAGGGGATCGTCTGCGCGATCACCGGCAGTTGCGACGCGGCCCCCGCCGATGGCGAGCGTATCGCGGTCGGCAACGAAAAGGCGTTCAGCCTGGCGCGGCCTTCATCCGCCGCGTCCAACGCTCCGCCCCCCCGCACGGCCGCTGCTGCGCCGACGTCCCGGCCGCGCGTGGCCGCGGCGACCCGCACGAGCCGCAGGGCCGTGGCGTCCGCGCCCAAGGTGCGGCCCGGCGGCGGAGTCGACATGCTGGTCACCTTCCGCCTCGGTTCGGCCGAAATGACGCCGCAGGCGCAGGCGGAGGCGCGCGCGTTTGCGCAGGCGATGGCGGCGCCGCAGATGGCGGGGCTGCGCTTCGCCATCGAGGGGCATACCGACGCCACGGGCACACGCGACAAGAACATGGCGCTGAGCCAGGCGCGCGCCCAGTCGGTCGTCGACTACCTGGTGGGGCAGGGCGTCGACTCGGGCCGGCTGACCGCCAAGGGCTATGGCCCCGACCGGCCGATCCGCGGCACCCGCGCGACCGCCCCCGCCAATCGCCGGGTCGAGTTCGTCAAACAAGCTTGATCGCGCAGCCGAACCGCGCCCTGCCGCGTTCTCCGCCACGCGGCTCCATTCCGGCCGCGGTGTGAGGAGGGGATCGGCATGGCGCAAGACGATGCAGGCGAGATGAACGCCGTCCGCGAGGATCCTGCGCGTCAGCGCTATGAACTGGCGACGCCCGATGGGCCGGCCGTAGCGGCTTATGAGCGCGACCGCGACAGGTTGGTGCTGACCCATACCGCAGTGCCTTCGCCGCAGGAGGGCAGGGGTGTCGCAACCCGCTTGATCGCCGGGGTGCTTGCCGACGCGCGCGCCCGCGGGCTGCGGATCGTTCCCGCGTGCCCGTTCGTCAGCGCGTATCTCGCCCGCCATCCCGCCGAGCGCGATCTCGTCGCGGAAAGCGCTACGAGTTGAACCCCTGGGATCGTGCGATCAGGGGGCGATCACCACGCATTGTGCGCCCGCGCGCTTAGCGCCGGCGCACGCGCTCGCCGCCGCAGAGCGCGAGGGATAACCGCCGGTCTGAAGCCGCGTCACGCCACCGCCGTCGACATAGGATGCTTCGGCGCCGCGCATCTGAGCCGAGACGCGCCGCCATAGCGCCTCCGCATTGCCGCGGTCGCGGAATGCGCCGAGCTGCACGCGCCATCCCCCGGCAGGAGCCGGTTCACGCTGCGCGGTCTTGGGTTCCGGCTTTGGCTTCGGCGGTGTAGCCGCGACGCGCGCCGGGACCCGCGCTTCCCCGGCGGGAGTTGCGGTGCGCGCCTGGACGGAGGGCGGCATCGAACGGGCCTGGGTCTCATATTGCCGCGCCAACGCCACGCCGCGCTCGCGATCGGCGGGGCTGATGTATTGATCCATCTGCGCCAGCGTCTGCGATGCCGATTGCAGCCCCGTCGCCGACGCGCGGGTCATCAGCGCATAAGCGCGCGGATAATCGCGCTTCACCCCGTCGCCGTTGAACAACATAGTGCCGAGCACGAGTTGCGCGCGCGGCTCGAAGCGGGCGACCGATTTCTCCAGCCAAGGCAGGGCCTCGGCCTTCTTGTCCGCCTGGAAGAGCGCCAGCCCGTAATTGTCCTCGGCCTGCTGATGCCCTTGCGCCGCCGCCTTGCGAAACCAGCTTTCCGCCAGCGCCGGGTCGACAGGAACGCCGCGGCCAAGCTTATAGGCCTGCGCGAGGTTGAACTGCGCGTCGGCGTCGCCGGCGATCGCGGGACCGCGCCATTCCTCGACCGCGCGGTTCCAGTCGCCCTTGGCCCAGGCGTCGACTCCCGCCTTGACGTCAGCGGCGGCGGGCGCTGCCGCCGCCATCGCCAGCGCCGCCACAAACCAATGCCGCATAGCTGCCCCCACCTTATCCCCGCCGGTCATGCGATCATGCGCGAAAACCCGCGCCTTGGCAAAGACCCCTACCGCCGCCCCGTTAACCGCTTCCTAACTCCCAGCATGTCACAGCGAGGCGGTAACGACGGGGAGTTCGGCCTGACCATGCGCGTTCTGGCGATGGCATCACAGAAAGGCGGATCGGGCAAGACGACCCTGTCGGGTCATCTCGCCGTCCAGGCTCAGCGATCGGGCGCAGGCCCGGTCGTGATGATCGACATCGATCCGCAAGGGTCGCTCGCCGATTGGTGGAACGAGCGCGACGCGGAATATCCCGCCTTCGCGCAGACCACCGTGTCGCGGCTCGCGGCCGACCTGGAGTCGCTGCGCCAGCAGGGCTTCAAGCTGGCGATGATCGACACGCCGCCCGCGATCACCATGGCGATCCAGAGCGTGATCCAGGTCGCCGAGCTGATCGTCGTGCCGACCCGGCCGAGCCCGCACGACCTTCGCGCGGTCGGCGCGACGGTCGACCTGTGCGACCGAGCAGGGAAACCGCTGATCTTCGTCGTCAACGCCGCGACCGCGCATGCGCGGATCACCGCAGAGGCGGCGGTCGCGCTGTCGCAGCACGGCACCGTGGCCCCGGTCACGATCCACCACCGCGTCGATTTCGCCGCCTCGATGATCGACGGCCGCACGGTGATGGAGGTCGATCCGGGCGGCAAGTCCGCAGCCGAAGTCACCGCCTTGTGGAGCTACGTCTCCGACCGGCTCGAAAAGAACTTCCGCCGCACCGTCTTCGCCGTCCCAAGCGCTCAGGCGCGGCCTGCGGGCGGGTTCGGCCGCCGCGTGGTGGCCTGAGATGTTCAGTTCCAAGCCGCTCGCCAGCCTGTCCTCCGGGCTCCTCGCCCGCAAGGGACATGCGCGGCCCGCGATGAGGCCGCAGCCGATCAGCTTCGGCATGGCGCAAAACGAAGACGACCTCGGCTGGAACGACATGGGCGATCCGGCCCCCGTGCCGCCGGTGCTTGTGGAACGCGCGACGCTGGTCCGCGAAGTCGAGGCGCCCGCCGCGGAGCCGGAGCCGGAAGCGCCGCGGGTCTCGCCCGCCACCGCCGCGCGGCTGGCCCGCGAGTCGGCCGCGCTCACCAAGTCCCACAAGGCCGCCTTCACCCTTCGGCTCGACGCCGACCGCCACCTCCGGCTGCGGCTGTCCGCTGCGCTCGCCGGCCGATCGGCGCAAGCGCTCGTGACCGAAGCCCTCGATGCGTTCCTGTCCACCCGCCCCGGCCTCGACGCGCTCGTCGCGGGGCTTCCCCAACGCAATCGGTAAGGAACTTTGCGATGAAGACGCGCATGATCCTGTCGCTCGGACTCTCGGCGCTCGTGATGGGCGGAACGATGGTGGGCTGCACCGCCAACCGGGGCGGGCTCGCCTCTGCGGGCACCCGCGACGCGGCGGTCGCCGCCAAGCTCGCCCAGCGTGACGCCGACCGCGCCCGCAAGGCGCTGGCGAAGGGCGAGGGGGCCGAGGCCGCCGCGCACGCCGAAGCCGCGGTCGCGCTGATGCCGCAGAACGCCGCCTACCGCGCGCTGCTCGGGCAAGGCTATCTCAAGGCCGGGCGCTTCGCCTCCGCGCGCGCCGCCTTCGCCGACACGCTCGCGCTGGAGCCCGGCGACGGCCGCAGCGCGCTCAACCTTGCCCTCGCCGAGATCGCGCTGGGCGACTGGAACGCCGCGCGTGCGACCCTGTCCACCCACCAAGCGACGATCCCCGCGACCGATCGGGGGCTGGCGCTGGCGCTGGCCGGCGACCCGGCCAGCGGCGTCGCGATGCTGACCGAAGTCGTGCGCTCGGGCCAGGCCACGGCCAAGGCGCGGCAGAACCTCGCCCTGACCTATGCGCTGGCGGGTCAGTGGCGGGAGGCGCGCATCGTCGCCGCCGCCGACATGTCCCCGGCCGATGTCGATTCCCGCTTGGAGCAATGGGCCGCCTTCGCCAAGCCGCAGTCCTCGTCGGACCAGGTCGCATCGCTGCTTGGTGTGAGCCCGGCGAGCGACCCCGGCCAGCCGGTCGCGCTGGCGCTGTCCGCGCCGGTCGCGGTCGGGCAGGTGGTGGCGGATGCGCCCGCGCCCGCCGCGGAGACCCCCGTCGCGGTCGCCGCGGTGTCCGCCACCCCCGCCGACGTCAGGCTTGCCGAGCAGGCGATGGCGCCGATCCCGGAAGCCAGGCCCGCGCCGCTGCTTCGCGCCGACACTCGTGCAATCAAGGTCGCGCTCACCCGCGCCGCCGCTCCGGCGAAGGGCAATTGGTACGTCCAGGTCGGCGCGTTCCGCAACGCCGCGGTCGCGCAGGACGGTTGGCGCAAGGTGACGCGCCGGATGCCCACGCTCGCCCGCAGCATGCCGACCACCGCTCGCTTCGCCGCCAAGAGCGGCTCCTTCTACCGCCTCGCGGTCGGCGGGTTCGCGCGCGGGGAGGCCGATGCGGTCTGCCGCCGCTACCGCGCCACCGGCGGCGCGTGCTTCGTCCGCTCGGCGGCGGGCGATCAGATCGCCTCCTGGGCGGCCAAGCCGATTCAGCTCGCCTCGCGCTGAACGATCTCCCGGCCTCCCTTCCAGAGGCGCAGGACGCGCCCCTGGACGGGAAGCCCGTCAAACGGCGTATTCCCCGCGGAGGCCAGTAAGGCGTCGCCGTCGATCCGCCACGGGGTCGCCGCATCGAACAACAGCAGGTCCGCAGGCGCGCCCGCCTCCAGCGTGCCCGTCTTCAGCCCCAGCACCCGCGCGGGGTTGGCGGCGAGCAGCGCGAACAAACGGTCGAGCGTGACAAGGCCGTCGCGCACCAGCATCAGCGCGAGCGGAAGCAGCGTCTCCGCCCCCGCCATGCCTGCACGCGAATCGACGAACGGCAGCCGCTTCGCTTCCGGCCCGTGCGGGTCGTGACCTGAGGCGAGGACGTCGATCGTCCCGTCGGCCACCGCGACGAGCGCCGCCTGCCGGTCCGCCTCGCTCCGCAGCGGCGGGGAGAGGTGCGCGAAGGTGCGGAAATCGCTCATCGCGATATCGGAGAGGTGGAGGTGGGCGGGGGTCACCCCGCAGGTCACCGCGACGCCGCGGCGCTTGGCGGCGCGGACCAGATCGAGCGCCGCGGCGGTCGTGACCTGGCGCAGGTGAAGCCGCGCGCCGGTCTCCTCCGCAAGCATGAGATCGCGCGCGACCGCCAGCGCTTCGGCGATCGCGGGAGCCGCGGGCAGGCCGAGCCGCGTCGCGGTTTCGCCCGCGGTCGCGACCGCGGCGCGCGTCAATCCGCCGTCCTCGGCATGCGCGATGACCGTCAATCCAAGGTCGCGGGCATAGGCGAGCACCCGGCGCATCACGCCCGTGTCGGCGATCCACGCGCGGCCGGTTCCCACCGCCTTCGCTCCCGCTGAGGCGCACACCGCCATTTCGGCGAGCGCTTCGCCCGCCAGCGCGCGAGTCGCGGCGGCGATCGGGTGTATCCACAAGTCCGGCTTGCCGACCAGCGCGGATCGCTGGACGATGCCCGGGTCGTCGAGCACGGGCGACTGATCGGGCATCAGTCCCACCCGCACGATCCCGCCCGCGCGGAAGGCGGCGCGGTCGATCGCGAACACGCCCAGATCGACGATACCCGGGGCGAGCGTCTTGCCGCCGCAGTCCATCGTCGCGGCATGCGAGGGCACGTCGATCGCGCCGCTTGCGAGGATCGACTCTCCGTCGATCAGGATCGATCCTTCCGCCACGCCAGCGACAGGGCAGACAAGCCGCGCATTGGTCAGCGCCAGCATCATGCCCATCCCTCCACGCCCCGCGCGCGCCGCGTGAGCACGTCGAGGCACGCCATCCGCACCGCGACCCCCATTTCGACCTGCTCGGTGATCGCGGACTGCGCGCCGTCCGCGACGCTCGAATCGATCTCGACCCCCCGGTTCATCGGACCCGGATGCATCACCAGCGCATGCGGCAGCTTCGCCAGCCGATCGGCGGTGAGGCCGTAGCGCATCCGGTATTCGCGCGCGGAGGGCACTTCGGCCCCCGTCATCCGCTCCGTCTGCACGCGCAGCATCATCACCGCGTCCGCGCCGACGAGCGCCGCATCGAAGTCGGTGAACGGCTCCACCCCCATCCGTTCGATCGCCGCGGGGGTCAGCGTCGAGGGCGCGCACACCCGAACCTCGGCGGCGAGCGCGGTCAGCGCGAGGATGTTCGACCGTGCGACCCGGCTGTGGAGCACGTCGCCGCAGATCACGACGCGCTTGTTGGCGACCCCGCCCAAGCGCCGCCTGATGGTCCGCGCG
>SXGT01125091.1_pt1 | contig 35694 bp, 27 predicted proteins | sample 3176221 | NCBI WGS metagenome assembly SXGT01 (sample SAMN11356862, study PRJNA531348) | freshwater metagenome | isolation source: freshwater sample F1-120 | place: China: Fuxian Lake, Yuxi | collected 2017-12-25 | reverse complement strand
TTGCCCTCGCCGGTGCGCATCTCGGCGATCTTGCCCGAGTGCAGGACCATGCCGCCGATGAGCTGCACGTCGTAATGGGTCATGCCGAGCGCGCGCGTGCCGGCCTCGCGCACCAGCGCGAACGCCTCCGGCAGGATGTCGTCGAGTGAGGCGCCGTTGTCGAGCCGCTGCTTGAACTCGCCGGTCATGGCCCGGAGCTCGGCGTCGGACTTGGTCTTGAGACCCTTCCCCAGCTCTCCGATGCGGACCACGAGGGGTTGCATCCGCTTGAGCTCGCGCTGGTTCTTGCTACCGAAGATCTTCTGGAAGAAGGACATGAGCTATCCGGGCGGGTTCTAGCACGGGCAGGCGGGCGCAGGTGACCTGCCAGACTCTAGCCATTCCGCCCACCTGAGGCACCTGCCCGATCCGGTGGCGACCGCTCAGGGCGCGTTGCACGTGAAGAGCAAGCCTGGGCTGTTCACCGAGACGATCGTGAAGGAGACGGTGGTGGCGTCGACCGTGAAGCCATCGGTGGGCGCGGTGCCGCCGGGGCAGGTGAACAGCAGGTCGAACGCGGCCTCGTAGTCGGGGCCGCCGTCGCAGTGGAGGTGGAAGTCGCCGCCCGGGTGGAGCTCCGACACGACGGTCTTGCCGCCGGCCTCGAGCTCCATGCGGTTGGCGAAGGTGTCGAGGAAGTGGGCACAGCGGACGCCGTCCTTCTCGATCGCGAAGCCGAGGCGCTCCAGATCCAGGTTGTCGGTCGGCAGGGCCTCGTCGAAGACCACGCGAGTGCCATCGGCGAACGTGCACGAGGTCCGGTCAGCGGCGAGCACGCCCTGCTGGGCCGGGTTGCCGGCCGGCAGGCACGCCTTCGCGGCTGCGGCCGCGGTTGCCCAGCAGTTGGTCGGGTCGGAGAGGATCTCGCAGGTGAGATCGGCGCCGCCGCAGGCGCTCAGCGCCACGGCCAGCGCCGCCGCTCCCGCTCCCGCCGCCAAAGTTGACAAAGTTGACACCGTCCCCTCAGGCGGGCTTCCAGCTGCGGATGAAGGTGACGCCGTCCTTCTTCATGTCGAAGTGGGTCATGGCGGTGCCGACCAGAGTGCCGGAGGCGTTGCGGACCTCGCCGGGGAGCTGGGTCCAGGTGCGCACCGGCGAGAGCCAGCGGATGTCTTTCTGGCCGGCGAAGGAGTAGGGCCGGCCGTCGTCGCCGGTGAAGTCGAACTCGTAGCGGATGACCCGGCCCAGGAAGGGCTTGAGGAGCAGGGTCCCTCGCAGCGGCTGCCGGCTGGCCAGCCCACCGGCGTCGACGGTGCCCTCCATGTCTGCCACCTGGTCCTTGCGGAAGTGGCGCAGCGGCCCCGAGCGCACCCTGACGGAGAACGAGAAGGGCCGCTCAACCCCGTCCCGGGTCCAGGTTCCGCTCATCGTCTCCTCGAAGCCAAAGCCCATGGAGGTAGCGTACCTGTTAAACGCAGAACGGAGCCGAATCCAATCCGGCTCCGTCGCGGGGTCTTTGCGACCGTCAGTCAGCTCAGCTCGGGACGCAGCCCTGGAAGGTGAAGGGCGGCTCGCAGATGCAGTTGGTGTCGTTCATCTGGCAGGTGCTGCCATCGGGGCGGTGGCAGTTGGTCCCACCGATGATCGAGCGGCAGTCGGAGCGCGCGTCGCACGCGGCCTGGTTCGTCAGATCACCGCACGACGGGGGCGGCGGGGGCGGGGGCGGCGGCGGCGGGGGCGGGCGCGGGGGCGGGGGCGGCGGGGTGCCGGGCACGCAGGTGTTGCGGACCTCGTCGCAGGTCTGACCCGACGGGCACTGGCTGTCGTTGGTGCAGATCGAGCTCTCCTCGCAGTACCCGTCGAGGCAGAAGCAGCCGGCGGCGCACTGGTCGTCGTCAGTGCAGCCGGGCTGGTTCGGGTCGGGCACGCACGAGCCGTTGGCGGCGCACACGAAGCCGACCGGGCAGCCGGAGACCTGGCAGGAGTTGCAGTCGCGGGCGCCGAGGCTCGGGTCGGCGCACGAGCCGGAGCAGTCGCACACCAGTCCACCACCGCAGTCCGAATCGCTCGCGCACCAGCCGGCCTCGTTGCACTCGCCGGTGCTCTCTTCGCAGAAGCAGCCGGTGGCGCAGTCGTTGTCGCTGCTGCACCCGTAGCTGTCCGGGAAGCACTCCGACCACCCGTCCTCGTACTCGTAGCAGGTGTAACAAACCGTGCCGTTCGAGGACGGCTCGCAGTAGTTGGTGACCACGACGTCGTCGTCGTCACTCTCCCCGAAGTAGAGGGTACAGCCGGTCGCGTTGAGCGCGACCAAGGCAACGAGTGCGAGCAGTTTCTTCATGGCGTCCTCCGGGTGGTCCTGGCGAGCAGAGCGGGTGCGAGGTTGGTAGGTCGGACAAACGACAAAGCAGTCGTCGTGCCAGTCTGTCAGGGAGATCGAACGCGGCGGAATCAGTGCGGTCCTGGGTGGTCGTACCGGTGGAAATCCATCGCCACCGCCTGACCTATGACAGAAACGTCCGGGATTTCGGTTGCCCACCCAACCGGGCGGGCCTGGATCGGGGCATCCGTCACGTTGCGATCCCTTGGTGCCTGACACGCGCGAAAACCGTCAAACGGTCTGCGTCAACGTTCGTCCACGGTCGGGTGTAGCAATCCGTTCACAGTCGGTGTGGTCCTTCCGCCCCTTACCGCCCCACCTCCCGGCCGGTCAGTCGGGGTCGTCGACCGCTCGGATCGTCTCCCGGAGCGTCGCGCGGGCGCGGAACCCGAGCTCGTTCTCGGCGCGCGATCCGTCGACCATGCAGACGTAGCGGATGAAGTCGAACTCGGCAACCGGGTACCCCGACAGCCCGAGGCGGAAGGCGAGCGCGTAGAGCGGCTTCGCGATCGGGTGCGGGATCGGGAGGGTGCGGCGACCGAGCTCGCGGACGATGACCGACAGTGGCACCTCGCCCGGGCCGACGATGTTGTAGATGCCGCGTGCGCCCGGGGTCAGCGCGCAGGTGACCGCCTCGGCGATGTCACGCTCGTGGATCACCTGCACCATCGGATCGAATCCGAGCAGCATCGGGATGGGATCGAGCCGGAGGTAGTTGGACGGCGCGTTGTGAACCCGGCCCAGGATGTGGACCGGGCGCAGGATCACGGTCTCGATGTCGCGCGCCTTCCAGAAGAAGGTCGAGGCCAGGTGATCGATCTCGACCAGATCGCGCATGGCCGGGAACCGCTGGGCGGCCAGCAGCGGCGCCTCCTCGGTGAGGAACTGCGGGTTCTCCGGGCGCGGGCCGTAGACGTTGGCGCTCGACAGCACGACCACCTTGGGGACGTTGTACGTGGCGCAGTACTCGAGCAGCTTGGACGTGCCGCCCACGTTCCACGAGTACAGCTCGGCGGTGGTCGCCCGCGGATCGTGCATCACCCCCATGTGGATGAGGGCGTCGACCTCGCCGGTGCGGAACACGTCGCGGGCCTTCTTGCTGCGGAGGTCGACCTGGTGGTGAATGACGTCCTTGGGCTTGCCCGGGAAGGGCCGGCGATCGAGCCCCTCGATCAGGAAGCGCGGGTCGTGATGGAGGGCGCGCGCGACCACGCGGCCGAGGCGGCCGGCGATGCCGGTGATGACCACCTTCTTGCGACGCGGCCCGTCGCCTCCGCGCGGGACAGGCTCACCAGAAGACATGTTTGCGCTCGCGCAAGCCGAGGTGGATCATCGACTCGATGCGGTGCTTGACCGCGCGCACCTTCTCCTCGAGCACCTCGTCCTCGTCGTCGGAATCGCCGGTGAAGGTCATGGCCTCGCCGAAGTAGAGCCGGTACTTCACCGGCAGCGGCAGGAGCGGGATGAACGGCGGGTAAGGCACGATCGGGAACGACGGCGCGCCCAGCAGTCGGGCCAGCGGCTTCACGTTCACCGCCGGTGCCTGCTCCTCGGCGCCGATCACCGCGATCGGCACGATCGGCGTGCGAGTGGCCAGCGCCAGCCGCATGAAGCCGAGGCCGAAGTGCTCGAGCTGGTAGCGGCGCGAGAACGGCTTGGAGATTCCGCGCGCGCCTTCGGGGAAGGCGAGGATGGCCTCGTCCTCCTCGAGCAGGCGGAGGCAGTTCTCGGGGGTGCCGGTGATCTGGCCCCAGCGGGGCAGCAGGTAGCTGGCGAACGGCACCGTGGGCACGAAGGTCTCGACCATCGACCGCACCAGGCGGGGCACCGGCGGCTCGAGGAAACAGGCCGAGCCGATCACGACGCCGTCGAACGGCAGCTGTCCGGAGTGGTTGGCGATGAACAGCACCCGGCCGGCGGGCGGGATGTGCTCGATGCCGTGGGCCTCGCAGCGGAAGTAGTGGCGGTAGACCCAGCCGGCGAGCAGGGCCGCGACCTTGAGGTGGTCGCGGCCCAGGCCGTAGGCGTCGTAGCCGTATTCGTTGCCGCGAAAGACCAGCGCCCGGGTCCGCGCACCGACATCGTCGCCAAGTCGATCCTCGACGGCATTGTCGAGGCGGCGGCGGAGCCAGTCGGTGACGCCCATGCGCGCAGCTTAGACCAGCGCGCAGCCGTCGTGTTAGCGTCGATCCCCCATGCCCAGGCGAGCGGACGCGAGCCGCCCTCAGACTGAGATCGGCCCTCGGCGTCTTCGCCGGGGACCGATCGATCGATCCTTGCCCATGAGCCCGGAGGGATCGTGAGCAACGAGGCTTTCGTGGACGTCACCTGGCGTGGGCTCGAGGTCGGCAAGCGGGTCAAGCTGCACGGCATCCATCCCGGCGACGGCTACCTCGATCACGCGACGCCGATGCCGGTAGGCACGCTGCTGTCGATCAAGACCGACGACGGGCTCGAGTTCTCCGCCACGGTGACCCGGGTGCACGAGCAGGTAGGCGGGACCAACGAGTCGCCGGGCATGCAGATCGCACCTTCGCTCGAGGGAGCGGCGAAGGCGTGGTGGAAGACCCGGGCCGAGGCGCTGCCCGCGCCGGTCGTGGTCGCGGCGCCAGACCTGGCACCGACCCCGGCGGCGAGCCCGGCCGCCGTGCTGGCGGCCGCTGCCGGCAACGGCAACAAGCACGATCCGCGCGCCGACATCGTCGCCCGCAGCACACTGACCATGTCGACGGTGGAGGTCCAGCGCGCGCTGGCGGCGATGAAGGCCGACGACGCCGACGATCGCGACGCTGGCACCACCGACGTCATGGAGGCGGTCGACCCGGCGACCATCGAGGGCCTGGCCGGCGAGACCGACGACGACGGCATCGTCGACGACGGCAAGCGCACCTCGGTGATGTCGGCGGTGGACGTGTCGGCGATCGTCGAGGCCACCGAGACCGAGACCAGCGGGGCCGTCAACGGCGATGACGGCGGCAACGGCACCGACGACGGTCCGACCGGCGACGGCCCGGCCGCCGCCGGCAAGGGCAAGAAGCGCCGCGGCAAGCGCAGCAAGCGCGGCACGAGCGGCTGACCTCCCACCGGGCTCACACCCGCGCCCAGGTCCGCGACGGTCAGGCCACGGCGGCGTCGACCAGCTCGATCGTGCCAGCGGCGAGGTCGACGGTGGCGCGGCCACCGAAGGGCAGGGCCACGTTGCGGGCGGCGTGGCCGAGCGGTGCGCCGGCCAGCCCGGGGATCCGGAACGCGGACAGGCGCTCGGCGAATACCGCCAGCGCCGCTCTCGGATCGTCCTCGGTGCCGGCCGGGGTCGGCGGATCGGTGCAGCGTGTGAGATCGCCGACCACGACGCCGCGGCAGCCGCGCAACACGCCGGCGTGGGCGAGCTGGGTCAGGTATCGATCGATCGCGTACGGCTTCTCGGTCACCTCCTCGGTGACCATGACCGCACCGTCGAGATCGAGCCGCCACGGCGAGCCGATGAGGTGGGCGAACAGGGTGAGGTTGCCGACCACGAGCGGCGCGGTCACGGGCGCGGCCGGCGGCTCCGCGCCCAGTGGCGCCAGCGTCCATGGCAGTCGGCCCGGCGGCGTGGGATCGGTGAGCAGACGGACCAGCCACGCCACGTCCTCGGCTGGCACGTCGCCGAGCTGGCTCACCATGGGGCCGTGGATGGAGCGCACGCCGGCGGCGGCGGCCCACGACAGGAGCGCAGTGACGTCGGAGAAGCCGACGATGGGCCGGGGGTCGGCGGTGAGCGGGGCCGGGTCGACCGCGGCCAGCATGCGGGTCACGCCGTAGCCGCCGCGGGCGCAGACGATGCCGCGCACGTCGGGATCGGCGAGCAGCGCGTTCAGCTCGTCGGCGCGGCGCTGGTCCGAGCCGGCCAGGAACCCGGTGCGGGTCTCGAGGCCGTCGGGCACGCGCAGGCGGAAGTGCTGGCCGAGCAGCGCCAGGCCGGATGCGAAGCGCTCGGGGTTGACAGGGCCGGCGGGAGCGCACACCCCTATGAGATCGCCCGGGCGCAGCGCGGGCGGACGGACCATGTCGATCGTCGAGACGCTCACCACGTGGGTCGGACGCGAGGATAGCCCCTTGGGCTGGCTCGCGCTCGCGGGCTCGGCGGTGATCGAGTACGTGTTCCCGCCCTTTCCCGGTGACGTGGTGACCGTGCTGGCGGCGTCGCTGGTGGTGGCGGCGTCGTGGTCCTGGTTCGGCGTGCTCAGCGCGCTCATGGTGGGCTCGGTGATCGGCGCGGCGATCACCTTCGAGGTCGGCGTGTGGTGGGCGCGGCGGCGCGCGGCCCGCGGCGGCAAGCGCAGCGCCGGCCTCGATCGCCTGATCACCGGCTTCGAGAAGCACGGCGCGGTCTACCTGATGCTCAACCGCTTCGTGCCCGGCGTGCGCTCGGCGTTCTTCGTCGCCGCCGGTCTGGCCGGCATGTCGCGACGCGCGGTCTACGTCTACGGCGCGCTCTCGTCCTTGCTGTGGAACCTGGCGCTGATGGGCGCGGGCCTGGCGCTGGGCGCGAACTACGATCGACTGGAACGGCTGGTCACGACCTACACCACCGTGGCGATCGCGGTGGTGGTCGGGGTGGTGGTGGTGTGGTTCGTCGTCGGCCGCGTGCGGCGACACCGCGCGAGCTGAAAGTTTGGATCCACCGCCGCGTTGGTGCGTCAGGAGGCACCATGGCAACGCTCGCGACCGCGTCACTGTCCGTCATCGCTCTCGCCGCGGCCGCGGCCCCTGCCGCCGCCGATTGCTGGGACAGCGACTGCAAGGACGCCCGCGCCAAGGCATGGGCGAAGCCCCGCTTCGAGGGCGCGTTCGGGGTCCTGGCCGGCGGCTACAGCGTGGGCCCGGTCGGCGGCGCCGCGGTCGGCCTTCATGTCGATGGCGGCATGCGCTCGGGCAAGCTGGCGCTGCTCGGCGAGTACGACTTCCTGTCCCACGGGCAGAGCGCGTACGAGTACGACGCGCCGATCCGCGGCGTGCTCCATCGCGTCGGCGCCAACGTGCGGTACTCGATCGCCGCGTTCGGCGGGCGTGACGTGCCGATCCGCGGCGACATCTGGGTCGAGGGCGGCGTCGGCAACCAGCTCGTTCAGTGGTACGGCGGCGGCGAGCTCTCGCGCCGCGATCTCGCCTTCGGCGCCGGTGGTCAGATGACGGTGCGGGTCGGCAAGGACAAGCCCAACTACGTCGGCTTCTACTACGCGTTCCGCGGCCTGGTCGCGCGCGACCCGACCTACAAGGCCGACGCGCCGCCGACCTGCGCCGGGCCGTGCGACATGGCCACCGGGCCGTCGCCGTGGGACACGGGCGCGTTCTTCAACTTCGGCGTGGTGTTCTCGCGCTGACGTCAGCGCGATCACGTTTCGTACGTCCGGGTGCCAGATCCTGCCTCGTGGGGCCGTGGGCTCCGAGGTTGATGTCCACGGGCCCCGAAAAAAAGAAGGCGCTGCAGTGGGGGGAACCATGCAGCGCCGGGCGCTGATCACGACGAGATACTGGTTGCCTCAAGTGGGAGGGGGATGCCGAAAGGGATGAGGGGGAGGGAGACCGTTCGGCGCCACTGAGTCGAAATTTTCTCTCGCTATGTCGCGCGTGTGTAGGGGGGGTAGGTGCCTCGGAGGGTGCGGGGGAGGTGCGTTGAAGGGCTGCCTGTACAACCGGCAGAGGGTGCGGACTGATTCCAATACTCAGACGCGTCAGCTCGCGAGGAGTTGCTTCGTCTGATGCTCAGCGTGTGTTCCGCGCCTTTTGCACCGCCGGTTGGGCGCGTGGGCAAGGAGTCACGTTGATCATGACCGAAACCAGAGCAACACGCGTTCCAACTCTGTGCGCGAGATCGCGCGATGAAGCTTCGCGGCGTTACGGCTCGAACCTCTGCAGCTTTGTCACCTCGTGTCACCACCCGTTGACGAAATGGCTGATGGAGTTGCCAGGCACTGCGCCAGGGGCGTCGCAGCAGCGGCAACTCGAGTAGCCACTCGAATTTCGTGAGTCGGCGTCGGTGAGTACGCCACATCTCGACGAGCCAGCTCGTGCTAGGAAGCAGCGATGCGCGCGCTCGGTCTCGACGTCGGGATGAAGACCATCGGCGTCGCCGTGTCCGATGAGCTCGGGCTCGCCGCGCATCCGGAGCTGGTGCTGGCAAGACGCGGCACCGCGGCGGACGTGACCGCGGTCATCGCCCTGGTGCAAGCCCGCGAGGCGGGAGCTGTCATCGTGGGCTTGCCCTACGAGCTGTCCGGCGAGATCGGTCCGCGGGCGAAGCGGGTGCAGGTCTTCACCGAGGCGCTGCGCGCCGCGCTGCCGGCCGGGGTGGAATTGCACGAGCAGGACGAGCGTTTCACCACCGCCCTGGCCGAGCGCGTGCTCATCGAGGCCGATGTGTCGCGGGCGCGGCGCAAGCAGGTGATCGACAAGCAGGCGGCCGCGGTGATCTTGCAGGGCTGGCTCGACGCACGACGACGAGAGATCACGTAGGCTCCACGAGACTGATGTCGAAGAAGGCGTTCCGTACGGCGTTGCTCGTGGTGCTCGGCACCCTGGCGATCGCGCTGTGCGTCGCCGGCTGGTACGGCTGGCAGCTCTACCAGTATCCGGACCAGCGTCACGCCGGCACCGGCGTCGAGGTCAAGGTGACCATCGACAAGGGCATGTCGTTCCCGCAGGTGGCGAGCCGGCTGGCCCAGCATCGCATCATCGATCGCCCGTCGTGGTTCCGCTTCTACGCCATGCGCCGCGGCGCCACCACCGCGGTCAAGACCGGTGAGTACACGCTGCGCGACAACATGACCCCGCACGAGGTACTCGACGCGCTGATCGCCGGCGTGCAGGCGCGTTCGGTGGCGGTGACCTTGCCCGAGGGCAAGAACATGCTCGAGCTGTTCGCGCTGATCGAGGAAGCCGGCGTCGCCAAGGCCTCCGAGCTCGAGGCCCTGGCCCGCGACGCCGAGTTCCTGCGCAAGCACGGCATCGCCGGCGACTCGGTCGACGGCCTGCTCTTCCCCGACACCTACAAGTTCGTGGTGCCGACCGCGCCTCGCAAGGTGCTCGAGCGGCTCATCGAGGCTCACCGGGCGACCTGGAACGGGCTCGCGCGCGAGCACGGCAAGGCGCTGGGCAAGCTGAAAGATCGGCTGCAGTGGAGCGATCGCGACGTCCTGATCCTGGCCTCGATCGTCGAGAAGGAGGCGGTCGATCCGGCCGAGCGGCCGCGCATCGCCCAGGTCTTCGTCAATCGCATGGTCTCGCCGACCTTCAAGCCCAAGCGGCTCGAGACCGATCCCACGATCCGGTACGGCTGCCTGGTGTCACCCACGCCAAGCGCCGCGTGCATCGCGTGGAACGAGCCCTGCCGCAAGGCCGTGCCGCCCAGACCCGACGGCTGCGAACGCCTGCGCCGGGCCCAGCTCGACGATCGCGACAACCCCTACAACACCTACCAGCACGAGGGCCTGCCCCCGGGACCCATCGGCAACCCCGGCCGCGCCTCCATGGAGGCGGCGATGAAGCCCGACGGCAGCGACTACTTCTTCTTCGTCGCCAAGGATCCGCGCACCCACGTCTTCTCGAAGACCGTGGCCGAGCACGAGGCCGCCGTCGACAAGTACATGCGGTAGGTCGGCCGCCCTCGCTCGCCCCGGCCGCCCTGAGCGAGGCCGTCTGCGGCCGAGACGGAGGGCACACTCCACGAGAGGGCGGTGGAGACCTCGGGCTCGCCGGCCGTCGGCGCCGCGAGCGCGGGGGCCCTCGTCCGCTCAGACAGTCCTCGCGGTACGAGACGCACAGCGCTTTGCCCTCGACCCTGGACACCACGCAGTCACGTGCCCGGGCGGGGCCGCTGCGGAACTCGCGGCCGAGGGATCCCCGCGCTCACGACACCTCGGCCGGCGTGACGTGGGACGCCCTCGCGGGACTCCCCAGGAGCCGCGGGCACGACCACCCACGCGCCGCCCAGCAACTCGCCATCGCCCGCGCGTCCTCCTCCGCTAGCGTGAGACGGTCACACGTGCACGCGTCGGCGGGAGCCGGCGTTGCCACGATCGCCCCGACCCCGACCACGCCGCCCACGACCGCGCCGAGCAGCCTCGCGCTCACCCGAGCTTGGAGCGTGGCGCGTGATATCGGCAACCGGCTGGCCCAGGCCATGGCCACGTGCGTCGAGGCCGCGCCCTGTAAGGCGCGCCTGACACTCGTCGGCACCAGGTGTCAGCCGCGCCAATCAGCGGACGCGCGCGCCGTCGCGCAACCACGCGTCGGTCATGGCTCCCGCCGCGGGCATCTCGGTTGCACCACTGCCATCGCATGAGGAACATCCACGTGGCGGTCATGTTCGCGCTCCTTTGCGCCTCGGGATGCGTCGACGACGTCGACCCCGACCTGTCGGAGATGATCCAGGAGGAGGGCGGCGGAAGCGGCAGCGGAGGCTACGGTGCCGGCAACGCGGCCTGTCCGTGTACGAATCCGCCGTACAACTGCCCGAACCCGCTGCCGTGCACCACCAGCTGTATCGGGACCGGGTACGCGGAGACCAAGTACACCTGGACGCTGGCCGGCACCAACTACCCGGTCTATTCGCTCGGCAACCAGGTGACCGTGGCGCTCTCGTCGGTGAGCGAGCTGCGCGCGGTCCTCGATGCGCTGCTGCACACGGTCGTCGGCTGGCACGTCGGGCTCGGCGTGATCCGCGAGCAGGGCGCGATCGCGTACGACGAATACGGTGGCTGGAAGAACCGGCCGCAGTGGTACAACGGCGATCAGCTCTACGGCTACCCGAGCCGCAGCATCGGCGCTGGCACCGCGAACCACGGGCGCACCATCAACACCGATGGGCTTCGCTCTGCCACCGTCAACCACGAGATGACCAACGCGTCGTCGATCTCCGCGTTCGTGTTCCGCGCCCCGGGCGGGGCCAATGATGGTCCCCGCCTCGGCGCGATCGAGTGGTGCGTCGGCGTGGCGATGACCGACGGCTTCTGCGATCGGAACTGCGGCAACGATGCTTACACGGCCCCGCCCGCGCTGCACCTGGGCCCCGAGGACGGCTCGGCGTGGTTCGCGCTCTTCTCCGCCCGCGCGGTGTACAGCGGAGACGGGTGGGCGGCCTGGGACAACGCCAAGGCCGGCAGCGGTACCTACTGGATCCCGTTCGCGGTGCCGGAGTTCGGTCATAACAGCAACACCGACGCCCTCGCGGAGGCAGCCATGTTCGGTCGATGCGGTCAGCTCGCCGCGCAGATCCAGGGGAGCTGCGCAGTTCCCAGCGTGGGTCCGACCATCGCGAACCACGTCAAGGAGGTCTGCACGAGCGTGTGCGGGATGTATCGCTCCAGCTCCTCGACGCGTCCTGGGACCGACAGCAACCTCGCCACCGTCGACTCGGGTCTCGGCAAGAAGGTGGGAAGCTGGGTCTTCGGCGGCGGCTGGGGCCAACCCACGGCCGGCCACTACACGTCCGGATCGTGGGGTTATCAGGTCGACGGCATGTGAGCGCCCGCGGGCTCGCAGCGTCGGCGCTGCCGCGGCCGGAGTGGCTGATCGCCGCGATGGCCGTCGCCCTGTTCGCGGCCGCGTTGCCCTGGGCGCTCTCGGGTTGGCCCACCGACGGCGACCTGCCGTCGGCGATCGCGGAGGTGCAGGCGCTGGCGGCGGCCCTGCGCCGCGGCGAGCTGGTGGCCTGGTACGACGGGCCCAACCTCGGGTATCCGCTGGTCGTCACGTACCAGCCGTTGCCGCTCCTGACGGCGGCGGCGATCGTCGCCGTGGTCGGGGACGACGCCGCGCCGGTCATCGTGATGTCGCTGGCGGCGCTGGCGTGGGCGGTCACACCGGCAGCCTGGTGGCTCGGTGCGCGCTGGCTCGGGCTGACCCGCGGCGCCGCGATCGCGGCTGGCCTGCTCGCGCCGATGGTGCTCGACCCCGACGGCTTCGGCCTCGGGCTGCGGACGCTGGCCGGGTCGGGCCTGGTCAGCCAGGTGTGGGCCGGTGCCCTCCTGCCGCTGGCCTGGGGCGGCCTGGTGCGGACGGCGCGGGACGGGACGGGCGTGCGGTCGGCGGCGGCCGCGCTGGCGGCGCTGATCCTCTGCCACCCGGTGCTGAGCGCGTGGTGCCTGTTCGCGGTCACCGTGCACGTGAGCGTCGAGCGCACCCCGCATCGCGCGCGGGCGCTGTGGGCGGTGACCGCCGCCGCCTTGCTGACGGCGTGGTGGTGGATCCCCATGGTCGCGCTCCTCGACGCTCAGGGTGGGCTGCTCGCCCCTCGTCCGGTCGCCGGACACCACGACTGGCGTGGCGTCCTCGCCGCGCTCGCCCGCGGCGAGCTCACCGACGCCGGCCGAACGCCGTGGGTGGGCGCGCTCGCCCTCGCCGGCCTGGTGGTGGGCCGGGCCGCGCCCGGGCGCGGCGCCGGGCGCGCGCTGATCGTGACGGTCGGGTTCACCGTGGCCGCGCTCGCGGGTGGGCTCCGCTGGCTGCCCGGCGGTGTGATCGAGCCGGTGCGACTCGTCGCGGGGGTGCACGCGTGCGCGATCGTTTCGGCCGCCGTGGCCGTCGCGTCCGGCGCCGCGGCGATCGCCCGCTGGTCGGCGCGCCATCACTCGCGCGGTGACACGATCGCCGCCGTGGGCGTCGGCGCGCTGGCGGTGTCGCTGATCGCGGGTCGAGCCTGGACCACGCAGCGCGGCCTGCACCCGGGCCACGCCGGGGCGCTCGGCACGCTCGCCGCCGAGCTGGCGCACCGCGAGGGCCGGATCATGACGCTGCCCGAGCTGAGGACCCGCACCGTGCCGTACCTGGCGACCTTGCCGGCGCTGGCGCGGCGCCCGCCGCTGCTCTCGATGTCGCGGGGCTTCCACGACTCGCCGTCCACCGCCTACGTGATCGACTTCGAGCCGTCGTCGGCGGGGCTCGCGCTCTACGGCGTCGTCGCAATCGTCGCCCGCGGCGTCCCTCCGGAGCTGCCATCCGGGCTGTCGGTCGCCTGGCGTGACGACACCCACGCGCTGGTGGTCGGCGAGACACCGCCGACCCGCTTCCACCTGGTGCGCACGACGCCGCCGCTGCGCGCCGATCGGAGCCAGGCGGTCGCGGTGATCAACGACATCGCGCCGCGGCTGTTCGCCCGCGGCGTCATGCCCGTGGTGTGTCGCCGCTGCGACCTCGGGTCGATCGACGGTGCCGACCCTGGCGCGGCCCAGGCCGCGCTCATGGCCGCCGCCGCGGCCAGTACCGAGCGACCGCGCCCGCTGATCGCTCGCCGCGCCGCCGCCGCGGCCATCGACCTCGGGCTCGACGTGCCGGACACCGCCGGCCCACCGTGGCTCCTGCTGGTCTCGGCGGCCTACCACCCGTGGTGGCGGGCGCGCGTCGATGGTCGTCCCGCGCCGGTCGTGCGCGCCGGCCCGGCCATGCTCGGCCTTCCGCTGGCGAGCGGTCGGCACGAGGTGGAGCTGCGCTTCGCGCCGCCGCTCCCGTTCGGCGTGCTGGCGCTGGCCAGCCTGGCGGGGGGGCTGCTCGCGCTCGTGGTCCTCCGCCGCCGGACCGGGGCTCGACCCCGGCCGATCTGACCCGAGCCGCTCGGTATCGCCGCGCCGCCTGCCGCGATACGCTCCTTCGATGTCGGCCCACCGGGGGGAGGGTGGAGACCCCACCGAGACCTTCGATCCCGACCCGCAGCCCACCGGGTCGGCGGAGGCGCCAGCGCGCCGGCTCGCCGAGACCACCGACCTCGCCGCGATCGCGGCGTCCTTGCCTGGCCGCTTCGAGCTGGTGCGCCTGCTCGGGCGGGGCGGCATGGGCGAGGTGTTCGAGGTCGTCGATCGCACGCTCGGCCGCACCGTCGCGCTCAAGCGCCTGGCCCCGGAGCGCCGCGACGCCGAGCATCGCGTGCGCTTCGTGCGCGAGGCGCGCGCCGCCGCGATGCTGCACCACCCCAACATCGTCACGATCCACGACGTCGACACCGAGGGGGAGTACCTGGTGATGGAGCTGGTCGACGGCGAGTCGCTCGCCGAGCGCCTCCGCCGCGAGCGGGTGGCGCTGCCCGAGGCGCGGCGCATCGCGAGCGCCCTGGTCGGCGCGCTGGCGGCCGCCCACGGCGCCGGCATCGTCCACCGCGACGTCAAGCCGGCCAACCTGCTGCTCGACCGCCACGGTGGGGTGAAGCTCGCCGATTTCGGCGTCGCGACCTTCGCGGACAGCGAGCTGACCTCGACCGGGGTCCGCGTCGGCACACCGGCGTACATGGCGCCCGAGCAGTTGCGCGGCCGCGCCACCGAGCCAGGCGTCGACGTCTACGCCGCCGGTGCCACGATGTTCCAGCTCTTCACGGGCCAGCCGCTGCACGTCGACGGCGAGCGCGCGACCGACGTCGCCGGCGCGGTGCATGCGGCGACCGGCGATCGGCGCCTGGCGCGGACGGTGGCGCGCGCGGTCGCCGAGCGGGCCGCCGACCGCTTCTCCGACGCCATCGCGCTCCAGGCCGCGCTGGTGCCGCCGGTCCGGCGCACCGGCACCGTGGTGCTGGCCGCGATCCTCGTCACCGCGCTGGTCGCCGGGCTGGCGCTCGCCCAGCGGCGATCGGTCGCGTCCGCCGGGGGCCGGCAGGAACCCCTGGGCGCCCGCCGTATCGCCTTCGTCCCGTTCGCCGACCGCACCGGCGACCCGTCGCTCGACTACAGCGCGCACGGCCTACCCCACGTGCTCGCCAGCGAGATGCTCCGCGTCGAAGGCATCACCGTGATCGAGGCCTCGCGCATCCGTGCCCGCCTGGCCTCACCGGATGCCAGCCCCGTCGCCTGGCGCGAGGCCGCCCACGCGCTCGGCGCCGACGCGGTCGTGAGTGGAGCGCTGCACGCCGTTGGAGGCGAGCTCGAGGTGGAGGTCCAGGCGCTCGACCGCCGTGGCCACCAGGTGTTCACGCACCGCGCGCGGGTCAGCCGCGATGCCGTGTCGGCCGAGATGCGCGCGCTGGCGCCGGCCCTGGTCGAGCGCCTGACCGGTGCCCGCGCCGTGGTGCAGCCCAGCCCCGCGGAGGCGTCGCAACGCGCGATGATCGAAGGCGCGGCCGCGCTCGAGCGCCACGAGCTCGCGGCCGCGACCGCGTCGCTCTCGCACGCCGTCGAGCTCGATGCCCGCAACCAGGAGGCCCGTTACTACCTGGCGATCGCCCTCTGGTGGAGCGGCGGCGCTCCGGGCGAGGTGAAGGGACAGCTCGACCGGATCGATCGGAGCGGGCTGGCGCCGACCCGGCGCGCCTTCGTCGATGGGTTGGAGCTCTTTCTCGACGCCGACTACGCGGCGGCGGTCGAGCACTTCGCGCGCGAAGCGACTCGCTACCCCGAGGACCGCGAGATCCTCTATGGCTGGTTCGAGGCGCTGTTCCACGCCGGCCAGCCTCGCGCCGCGATGGCAGTCCACGATCGGCTGCGCGGTCACTACCCCCAGCTCCTCACCGGGATCATCCACGTCCTCGAGTACCGCCTTCTCCACGCCCCGCCGGCCGAGCTGGCCGACCTGCTCGACGGCATCGACGTCTCGCAGGGGCGCGTGCTCGAGAGCTGGGAGGGGCTGGTGGCGATCGCGCGCCGCGACTACGACGCCGCGCTGGCCAGCTTCGAGGCCCGGTTCGACGCCGGTCGCACCGACTCCGGCTACTACTACGTGATCGACGGGGCGGTGGCCGCGTACGCGTTGCGCGGACAGCTCGAGTTCGCCCGCGAGATCAGCGCCGTGCTCCCCCAGGAGAGCATCGAGCACCGCTGGATGCTGGCCGCGGCCCAGGGGGAGCCGGTCGCGCTGCGCGCCGCCGACGACGCCGTGCGCCAGGCTGCGGCGGTCGCGGTCCCCGGCTTAGAGCGGTCGGTACGGGTCGGCATGCTCGCCGCAGTGGCGCTGGTCTCCGAGCGGGACCCGCGGGAGCTACGTTCGATCCTCGACCAGGTGCGCGAGGCCACCCATCCGTCGCGACGCGAGGGGCTCGTGGTCTCGGCGCTGCGAGTCCTCCTCGCCTGCCGGGTCGGCGACGTCGACGAGCTCGAGCGAAGCCTCGCGTCGCCGGTCGCCACGATCGCGGCGGCCGCCGGCGCATGCGCCGCCGAGCGACGGGGGGACCTGGCCGCCGCCGTGGCAGGGTGGCGGCGCGCGTTCGACGGCGAGTCGGACGCCGGCATCGCCTTCCTCGAGCTGGTCGAGATCGCCCGTCTCGAACGGGCCCAGGGCGACGTGACGGCCGCCGCCGCGACCTGCGGCGGGATCGTGCAGCCGCGTCGGATGGTGTCTGCCTGGGGCGGCGCGGTGGGGCGCTGCCGGATGTGGCGGCTCGAAGCGGCGCTGATCGCCGGTGATCGCGCCGGCGCCCGAGCCGAGCGCGATGCCCTGGCCCGGCTGCGTCGGCCCGACGACCCGCTGGTGAAGGCCGCCGACGCCCGGCTGGCGGTGCTGCCATGAGCGCGGGCGCCACGGACCTGATCGCCGGCGACGACGAGCCCCGCGTCCGCGGCTTCCGCCTGGAGGTGATCGAGGGCCCCGCGGCGGGCGCGGTGTGGGCGCGCGACCAGGCGCGGTGCACGATCGGTTCGGCCGCCAGCAACGACCTCGCGATCGAGGACTCGACGGTGTCCCGTTTCCACTGCGAGGTCGAGGGCGGCGAGAGTGGCGTCCGCGTTCGCGATCTGGGGAGCAAGAACGCCACCTCCGTCGACGGAGTCACGATCCAGGAGGCGCGGTTGCGGCACGGCAGCCTGATCCGCTGCGGGCGCACCGTGTTGCGCTTCGAGCTCGCCGACCGCACCGTCGCCATTCCGCTGTCGGAGCGCACCCGTTTCGGGTCGCTGGTGGGGCGGTCGCCGGCGATGCGGGCGGCGTTCGCCGTGCTCGAGCGGGCGGCAGGGAGCGACGTCACGGTGCTGATCGAAGGCGAGACCGGGACCGGCAAGGAGGGCGCGGCGCGCGCGCTGCACGAGGCCGGTCGGCGCGGCCCTGCGCCGCTCCACGTCATCGATTGCGGCAGCATCCCGGCGACGCTCATCGAGGCCGAGCTGTTCGGCCACGAGCGGGGCGCGTTCTCCGGCGCCGCCGTGCGCCGCGTCGGCGCCTTCGAGGCGGCGCAGGGCGGCACCGTCTTCCTCGACGAGATCGGCGAGCTGCCGCTCGAGCTCCAGCCCAAGCTGCTCCGCGTCCTCGAGGCGCGCGAGGTTCGCCGCGTCGGGGCCGCCACGCCCACGCCGCTCGATGTGCGCGTGATCGCGGCGACTCATCGCGATCTGCGCGCCGAGGTCAACAGCGGCGGATTCCGCGCCGACCTCTACTACCGCCTGGCCGTGGTACGCGTCGAGCTGCCGCCCCTGCGCCGTCGCCCGGAGGATCTGCCGCTCCTGGTCGAAGCGATCCTGGGCGATCTTGGCCGCGCCGGTCGCGTGCCGCCGGAGGTGGCGCTCGAGCTGCAAGGTTCCGAGTTCGTCGCCTCGCTCGGGCGTGCGGCGTGGCCCGGAAACGTGCGCGAGCTGCGGAACTTCCTCGAGCAGTGCGCGGTGCTGGGCGCCGCGTCGGCGCCCGGCAGCATCGATCCACCGCGGACCGCGGCACCGGCGCCGATCGACCTGGGCCTCCCGTACAAGGAGGCGCGCCAGCGGGTCCTCGACGACTTCGAGCGCCGCTACCTCGAGGGGTTGCTTGCGGTCCACGGCGACAACGTCTCCGCGGCGGCTCGGGCCGCCGGCATCAGCCGGATGTCGCTCTACGCGCTGATCAAGCGCCATGGCGAGCGCTGACGGCGGTCCCGCGTCGCGAACGACGCGGCAATCCCGGTCGCCGATCGCGCCGTCGTTTTCGGGTAGGTGCCCGGATCCACGAGCGTCCCTGGACGAACGACGCATGGTACCGTACCGCCATGAGCCTGGTCGGACAGATCGCCTCGCTGCAGAACTACGCGTCGTACAAGGAGCTGGCGTGGGAGGGCAACTTCGAGGAGTACCTCGATCTGGTCCGCAAGCGGCCCCAGATCACGCGCACGGCGTACCAGCGGCTCTACGACATGGTGCTGTCGCACGGCGTCGAGGAGTACATCGACAACAAGAAGAAGCTGGTCCGCTACAAGTTCTTCCGCGACGAGAGCCACAACGGCAAGGACGCGGTCTTCGGACTCGACGTGCCGCTGATGCGGCTCATGAACGTGCTCAAGAGCGCGGCCCAGGGCTACGGCACCGAGCGCCGCATCATCTTGCTCCATGGCCCGGTCGGCTCGGCCAAGTCGACGATCGTGCGTCTGCTCAAGCACGGCGCCGAGCAGTACTCGCGCACCCCCGAGGGCGCGCTCTACACCTACTACTGGGAGCTGCCCGGGCCGCTGGCCGAACACGCCGGCGGCAGCGAGGTGTTCCACTGCCCGATGCATGACGAGCCGCTGCGGCTCATCCCGCGCGAGTGGCGCGAGGAGACCATCAAGCGCCTCAACCTCGGCAACGACAGCCACAAGATCCGCATCGACGGCGAGGTCAACCCGGCTTGCCGCATGATCTTCAAGGAGCTCATGCGCCACTACGGCGGTGACTTCGAGAAGGTGATGAAACACGTGAAGGTCCGCCGACTGCTGCTCAGCGAGCAGGACCGCATCGGCATCGGCACCTTCCAGCCCAAGGACGAGAAGAACCAGGACTCGACCGAGCTGACCGGCGACATCAACTACCGCAAGATCGCGATCTTCGGCGCCGACTCCGATCCGCGCGCCTTCAACTTCGACGGCGAGTTCAACATCGCCAACCGCGGTGTGATCGAGTTCGTCGAGATCCTCAAGCTCGAGGTCGCCTTCCTCTACGACCTCCTGGGCGCGACCCAGGAGAAGCGCATCAAGCCCAAGAAGTTCGCGCAGACCGACATCGACGAGGTCATCATCGGCCACACCAACGAGGCCGAGTACAAGAAGCTGCTCTCCAACGAGTTCATGGAGGCGCTCCGCGACCGCACCGTCAAGGTCGACATCCCGTACATCACGCGCGTGTCCGAAGAGGTGAAGATCTACGCCAAGGACTACACCTCCGACCGCGTCGGCAAGCACATCGCGCCCCACACGCTCTACGTGGCCGCGCTGTGGGCGGTGCTCACCCGCCTCGAGGACCCCAAGAAGGGCAACCTGTCGCCGCTGCAGAAGGCCAAGCTCTACGACGGCAAGACCTTGCCTGGCTTCACCCAGGACAACATCAAGGAGCTGCGCAAGGAGGCCGCGCGCGAGGGCATGGAGGGCATCTCGCCTCGCTACATCCAGGACAAGATCTCGAACGCCCTGGTCAGCGAGAAGGGTGACGGCGCGGTCAACCCGTTCATGGTCATGAACGAGCTGGAGAGTGGCCTGCGCCACCACTCGCTCATCTCCAGCGACGACATCCGCAAGCGCTTCGGCGAGCTGCTCCAGGTCGTGAAGCAGGAGTACGAGGACATCGTCAAGAACGAGGTCCAGCGGGCCATCTCCGCCGACGAGGATCTGATCCAGAAGCTGTGCGCCAACTACATCGACAACGTGAAGGCGTACACCCAGAAGGAGAAGGTCAAGAACCCGTACACCGGCCAGGACGAGGAGCCCGACGAGCGGCTGATGCGCTCGATCGAGGAGAAGATCGACATCCCCGAGAGCCGCAAGGACGACTTCCGACGCGAGATCATGAACTACATCGGCGCCCTGGCCATCGAGGGCCGGACCTTCGACTACAAGACCAACGAGCGGCTGCACAAGGCGCTCGAGGCCAAGCTGTTCGAGGACCAGAAGGACTCGATCAAGTTGACCTCGCTGGTGTCGAGCGTCGTCGACCGCGACACCCAGGCCAAGATCGACGTGGTCAAGCAGCGCCTGATCAAGAACTTCGGCTACGACGAGGTCTCGGCCACCGACGTCCTCAACTACGTCGCGTCGATCTTCGCCCGCGGAGATGTGAAGTCCTGACCCCAGGCGAGCCATGCGAGCCCTCTTCTCAGACTCAGATCGAACGAGGCGTCCGCGCCGAGGGCGATCGATCGACGGACGGGACGTGAGCCGCGAGGCGAGCGGTCCGTGAGCGACCCGCGCGGAAAAGCGCCGGTCGCCATCGAGCTCAACCCGACCCTGGCCGAGCTCCTGGCCCGGCTCTGCGTCGAGCAGGAGACCGACGACTACCTCGGCGTCCTGTCGCGCGCCCTGGGCCTGTTCGACCTGGCCCAGAAGTCGCGCCGCACCGGCGGCCGGCTCTGCTTCGTCAACGATCGCGGCGAGGCCGCCGAGGTGGTGTTCTAGCCATGAGCCAGCGCATCGACCTCGACCACGGCCGCTTCCGCCAGATCATCCGCGGCAAGATCAAGCAGAACCTCCGCAAGTACATCTCGCAGGGCGAGATGATCGCGCGCAAGGGCAAGGACACCGTGTCCATCCCGCTGCCCCAGGTCGACCTGCCGCGCTTCAAGTGGGGCGACAAGCAGTCGGGTGGCGTCGGCCAGGGCGACGGTCAGCCCGGCGATGCGCTGGGCCAGGGCCAGGAGAAGCCGGGGCAGGGCGAGGCCGGCGACCGGCCCGGTGAGCACATGGTCGAGCTCGAGGTCTCGCTGGCCGAGCTGGCCGAGATCATGGGCGAGGAGCTCGAGCTGCCCCGCATCCAGCCCAAGGGTACCGAGAAGATCATCGCCTGGAAGGACAAGTTCACCGGCGTCCGCACCACCGGCCCCGAGTCCTTGCGCCACTTCCGTCGCACCTTTCGCCAGGCCCTGCGCCGCCAGCTCTCGCTCGGCACCTACGATCCCAAGAACCCGGTCATCGTCCCCATCCGCGACGACAAGCGCTACCGCTCGTGGAAGAGCGAGCCCTTGCCGCAGTCGAACGCCGTCATCATCTACATGATGGACGTGTCGGGCTCGATGGGCGACGAGCAGAAGGAGATCGTCCGCATCGAGAGCTTCTGGATCGATACCTGGCTGCGCTCGCAGTACCACGGCATCGAGAGCCGCTACATCATCCACGACGCCATGGCCAAGGAGGTGGACCGCGACACCTTCTTCCGCACCCGCGAGTCGGGCGGCACCATGATCTCGAGCGCGTACAAGCTGTGCGCCAAGATGATCGAGGACGAGTACCCGGCCGAGCTGTGGAACATCTACCCGTTCCACTTCTCCGACGGTGACAACTGGTCGATCGACGACACCCACGCCTGCGTCGAGCTGCTCAAGCACAAGATCCTGCCGGCGGTGAACCTGTTCGCCTACGGTCAGGTCGAGAGCCCCTACGGCTCGGGCCAGTTCATCAAGGACCTGTCCGAGCACTTCGACGAGGACGAGCGGGTGGTGACCTCGGAGATCAAGGGCAAGGACGCGATCATGGACTCCATCAAGGAGTTCCTCGGGAAGGGTCGATAAGCCGTGGCCGGATTGCGCCGCTTCCCGCCGTACCTGCGCGAGATGCAAGAAGAGATCGAGGGCCACGCTCGCGCCTACGGCCTCGACTTCTTCCCCATCATCTACGAGGTCCTCGACTACAAGACCATGAACGAGGTCGCGGCCTACGGCGGCTTCCCGACCCGCTACCCGCACTGGCGCTTCGGCATGGACTACGAGCAGCTGGCCAAGGGCTACGAGTGGGGCCTGCAGAAGATCTACGAGATGGTGATCAACACCAACCCGGCCTACGCCTACCTGCTCGAGGGCAACTCGCTGGTCGATCAGAAGACGGTGATGGGCCACGTCTGCGCCCACGTCGACTTCTTCAAGAACAACTACTACTTCTCCAAGACCAACCGGAAGATGATCGACGGCATGGCCAACCATGCCGCGCTGGTGCGCCGGCACATGGCCCGTCACGGCCAGGACGTCGTCGAGGACTTCATCGACACCTGTCTGACCCTCGAGAACCTCGTCGATCCGATGTCACCGTACATCACGCGCGTGCCCACGCCGCGCGACGAGGACGCCGAGGACGGCGACGGCGGCGACGACGTGCCCAGGCTGCGGGCCAAGCAGTACATGGACAAGTTCATCAACCCGCCCGAGTACCTCGAGGCCCAGCGCAAGAAGAAGGACGAGGAGAAGAAGAAGCAGCGCCGCCGCTTCCCCGAGGAGCCGCAGCGCGACGTCCTCCAGTTCCTCATCCACAACGCCCCCATCGACAGCTGGCAGCGCGACATCCTCGAGATCGTCCGCAACGAGGCCTACTACTTCGCGCCCCAGGCCATGACCAAGATCATGAACGAGGGCTGGGCCACCTACTGGCACTCCACGATCATGACCCAGCGGGCCGCGACGGCCGCCGAGATCATCGACTACGCCGACGCCACCGCCGGCGTCCTGGCCACGGCCCCGGGCCGGCTCAACCCCTACAAGCTGGGTATCGAGCTGTTCCGCTACATCGAGAGCCGCTGGAACAAGGGCCAGTTCGGCAAGGAGTGGGACGAGTGCGACAGCCTCGACGCCAAGCGCGACTGGGACCGGCGCCTGGGCCTGGGCCGGAGCAAGATCTTCGAGGTCCGCCGCCTCCACAACGACGTGACGTTCCTCGACGAGTACTTCACCCTCGAGTTCTGCATCGAGCAGAAGTTCTACAGCTTCGGGTTCAGCGAGCGCTCGGGCAACTGGGAGATCCAGTCGCGCGAGTTCAAGAAGGTGAAGGACCAGATGCTGCGCATGCTGACCAACCGCGGCCAGCCCTTCATCTACGTCGACGACGCCAACCTCGAGAACCGCTCCGAGTTGCTCCTTCGCCACGCCCACGACGGGACCGATCTCGACCTGGGCCAGGCCAAGGACACCCTGCGCGCGCTCTACAAGGTGTGGACCCGGCCGGTCAGCCTGCTCACCCGGGTCGAGGGCAAGGGCAAGATGTACCGTTGCGACGACGGTAACATCACCGAGAAATCTGCCGAGTTCCCGGCGTAAGATCGGCGCCAGGGGTTCACCTCTTCGATGCGTCTCATCGCCTGGGCCAAGACCGACACCGGCAAGAAGCGCGATCACAACGAGGACGGCTACCTCGTCGACGAGGGTCTCGGCCTGTTCGCGGTCGCCGACGGCATGGGCGGCCACCAGGGCGGCGAGCACGCCAGCCGGCTGGCGCTCCAGGTGGTCTACCAGCGGGTCGCCTCGGCCCGGGTCGACATCGTCAAGGCGGCCAGGGAGATCGAGTCGTCGCGGCGCGAAGAGCTGCTCAAGCGGCTCGAGGAGGGCGGTGGTGACGAGCCGGCCGAGAAGACCGACACCGGCTGGGGCGCCAACACCCCGACCAGCCCGCTCATCGATGCCCCGCCGGCACCGGCGGTGTCGGTGATCCGCGCCGCCGCCCGCGAGGCGTCGTTCGCCATCTTCGACGCGGCCCTGGCCTCGCCCCACCTGCGCGGCATGGGCACGACCCTGACCGCCATGCTCTACGACGACGGCCGCATGCACGTGGTCCACGCCGGGGATTCGCGCTGCTACCTGTTCCGCGACAACACCATCCGCCAGATCACCGACGACCACTCCTGGATCGCCGAGCAGGTCCGCTCGGGCAACCTGACCGAGGCCGAGGCCAAGGCCTCGCGCTACCGCCACGTCATCACCCGCTCGGTTGGCTTCGAGCGCGACGTCGAGGCCGATAGCCGCACGGTGGCGTGCGAGGCCGGCGACTGTTTCCTGCTCTGCTCGGACGGCCTGTCCAACTACGTCGAGAACCGCGAGCTCGAGCACATCCTGGCCACCACGTGGTTCCGGCGGGCGCCCCAGCAACTGGTCGATCTGGCCAACCAGCGCGGCGGCGACGACAACGTCACCGTGGTGGCGGTGATGATCGCCAACGAGCAGATCGACTGAGCGCGGGTGAGCGCGGGTTGCGGGAGATCATCGCCCAGCTGCGGGCGGCGCTGGCGGGTGGCGCGAGCGAGGTGACGATCCGCGTGCTCGACCCCGATCGCGGCCGCGGCCTGTACGCCGGCGAGACCCTCGAGATCGACGGCGTCACCCACGTCCACCGGCCGCTGGCGGCGTGGCTGGCCCTGGCCCAGCGGCTCGAGCTGCGCCTGTGCACGCCGCGGCCGGCGTCGCCACCGCTGGTCGAGCTTCGCTTCGAGCGGCTCGATCCGGGCGCCCGCTGGCACGACGCCGCCGTCGACGATCCCACCGAGAAGTACGGCGCTGGGTCGGCGTTTGCACGGATCGACAAGCGCGAGGACCCCGGCTTCGTGCTCGACCTGGAGGAGGCGCTCGCCCGCGTGGCCCCGGCCGCCGGCGCCCGCGTGCTCGATCTCGGCGTCAACACCGGCGACGAGGTCGAGCTCCTGCTGGCGCTGGCGCCGGCGCTGAGCGAGGCCGGCGTGGTCGGCGTCGATCACAGCGCCACGGCGCTGGCGGTGGCGCGGGCACGGTTCCCGGCCGCCCGCTTCGTCGAGGCCGATCTGGCCACCCTCGCCGCCCACGACCTCGGCCGGTTCGACCTGGTGGTCTCGATCGGGACCTTCCAGAGCCCCGGCGTCGACGACCGCGAGGTCCTGCGCCGGGTCGTCCAGGACCACCTCACGCCGGAGGGTGCCGTCATCCTGGGCATGCCCAACTGCCGCCACGTCGACGGCGAGATCCTGGGCGGCGCGCGGGTCAAGAACCTGCGCCAGCCCGAGCTGGGCGTGCTGGTCAAGGACGTCGCCTTCTATCGCAAGTACCTCCAGCAGCACCGGCGCCGGGTGTTCGTCACCGGGAGTCACTACCTCCTCATCACCGGCGTGGTCTGAACCGCCGAGCCGCCGGAACGGCACACGCCGGCGAACCGCGGCCGTGATCTGCCTTGGTGTGGGCAAGCAGAAATGTCGGTTTGGCGCGGCACTCCGGACGACGGGTCGCTTGCCACCATGCGACATCTGGCGACACTCGGCATCGGTGCATTGAAGGAGAGCTGAATGTCCCCTCGTCTCGCTTGGCTGCGTGTCCTCGCGCTCACACTCGGTCTCATCGGGCTTGCCGCCATCGGCACGCCGGCGTCCGCGCAGGAAGACGACGAGGCGCCCCAGGCGCCGCCCGCCGACGATCCGCCGCCACCCGACGACCAGCCGGCGGCCGGCGACGACAAGCCCGACGACGGCCAGCCCGCAGCCGGCGACGACAAGCCCGACGACGGCCAGCCCGCGGCCGGCGACGACAAGCCCGACGACGGCCAGCCCGCGGCCGGCGACGACAAGCCCGACGACGGCCAGCCCGCCACCGGCGACGCCGACGGCGACGGGACGCCCGACGCGCAGGACAAGGATGACGACAACGACGGGACGCCCGACGACCAGGAGGCGCCCGACGCCGCCGCCGCCGACGCCGACGCGGCCGACGGCATCATCGGCGACGACACCGACGTCGACGGCGACGGCACCCCCGACGCGGCCGACAACGACGACGACAACGACGGCATCTCCGACGCCGCCGAGGACGATGCCCAGGACGTGGCCGAGACCGTCGACGAGGATGGCGAGCTCTACATCGAGGCCGACAGCGACGGCGACGGCAAGGTCTCGGCCGAGGAGCTGGCCGAGGAGCAGGAGTACGACGGCGCCTTCGCCGACATCCCCAACGAGGTCACAGACGCCGCCCTCGACGCCCGTCCCGCCGGCAAGAACCTCCTGCCGTCGCTGACCATCGAGCAGTTCCGCAAGCTGGTGCGCCTGGCCAAGCGCAAGGTGCTGGAGCGCATGGAGGCCAAGATCCAGAAGAAGGCCGACGCGCGCATGGGGAAGATCTCGACCATGATCTTCCTGTTCTCGCTGGCCGGCTTCCTGCTCCTGGCCATGCCGCTGTTCCTGAACAAGAAGTACCCGGGCCAGATGGGCAACCTGTTCAAGTACTCGGCCATCGCGGCGGCGACGTTCATCGTCACCGTCAACCTGTTCGGCGTGATCATGCTGGGCATGAAGACCGCCCAGGGCGCGGTCTCGAAGCAGACCAACCCGCAGCTCAAGATCGCCGCCGGCTTCTTCGACGCGCTCGACGAGAACGCGCCCCGCTACGTGACCACCGGCAAGGAGCTGTTCGCGCCCACGCTCGAGTCCTTGAACGGCAAGAGCGACGAGCAGCCGGCGGTGCTGCTCATCGAGAACGGCCAGAAGATCGTCAAGCAGGCCTCGGTGTTCAAGAACATCGCCAGCATGTTCAAGAAGGTGAACTTCGTCTTCGGCGTCCTGCCCATCGTGCTCCTGGCGGTGACGCTCTTCCTGTTCATCCTGGCCATCAAGCCGACCCTCATCGAGATCGTCAAGCTGCCGGCCACCGCCGCTGCCGGCGCTGCCGCCGCCGGGCAGGACGTGGTCAAGCGGGCCATGCGTCGGGTCGGTGGCGAGATGGTGGCCACGGTGTGCGCGCTGGGCGTGCTCGTGGTCATGACCTTCGTGTCGGGCTTCGTCATGGGCGTCGTGGTCAAACCTGCGCTCGACGCGCTCATCACCTGCTTCGCCCGCGCCGTCGACTACCTGCAGTTCGTGCAGGGCGCGTCGACCGGGATGGTGGCGCTGATGCTGTTCGGCGTGATCCTGTTCCTGGTCCTCAACCTGGCCGTGGTGATCCTGTCGATGACGTTCTTCCTGGGCAAGACCCAGAAGGTCTTCCAGCAGCGCTTCAACGAGGGCGTACCGCTGGCGGCCCACACGCGCTGGTGGACCTGGGGCATCCCGGCGGTGCTCCTGGCCCAGCTGCTGCCGCTGGTCTACGTCTTCATCGCCCGCTTCGGCATCGAGGCCATCGAGCGCAAGATCATGGCGTCGGCGACCGCGGCCGAAAAGGTCAACTGGTCGATGCTCCTGCTCAGCACGCCGCTGCTCCTGGTGATCGGCTTCGGCGTGTTCTTCTGGGCGGCGCGTGGCGTCAAGGCGGTGGCCTTCATGGCGAAGTACAAGGTCAAGCTGCAGCCGCCGGTGATGGGCTGACGCCGGGCCGCCGTCGGTCAGCCGAGCAGCTGCGACAGGCTGACGTCGACCTGGCTCTGCACCAGGGCGGTGAGGCGGTCGACCTCGGTCGGCGACAGCGCGAGCCGCTCGATCAGGTGGGCCCGGGTCTGCTCGAACAGCAGCTCGCGCGCCCGCTGGATCCAGCGGGCGGCGGTGGCGCGGTGGACGGCGTAGGCCGCGCCGATCTCGTCGATGGTGAGATCCTCGGCGAAGTGCATGGCCAGGACCGCGCGCAGCCGCGGCTCGAGCGCGAGGGCGGCGTCGCGCAGCGCGGCCGCGAAGGCGGTGGCGTGCTGGCGCTTGAGCAGCTCGAGCTCGGGGTTGCCGGTGGTGGCGAGCGACAGCGCGCCGGCCCAGTCGTCGTCGGAGACCTCGCGCTGGCGCTGGGTCGTGCGTTTCATCATGAGCGCGGTCCGCACCGCCGCCACCCCGATCCAGGCCCGCAGCGCGCCGCGACCGGCGTACTGCCCGATGGCGGGGACGCCGTCGGCGGTGCCGTCGCCGGCCAGGAGCCGGGCGCGGAGCCGCTGGGTGACCTCGTCGACGAAGGCGGGTGCGGCGTCGATCGAGCGCACCGCGGCCACCGCCGGTCGCAGGATCTCGTCGTCGAAGCGGCGGAGCGCGGCCGGGTCGCCCTCGGCACAGGCCCGAGCCAGGCGCAGATCGTCGCCGTGGTCGAGGCCTTCACCCATGGCGGTAGTCTATCTGCTAAGACCTCGTGATGCGTTCGCTCGTGCTCGCCGCGTTGAGCCTCCTCGCCTGCGAGCGCAAGCAGCCACGGACCGAGACCGCGCCGCCCAGCGTGCTCTTCCCCGACGCGGTGACCGCCGCCGACCGCGGCACCGCCGCCGAGGCCGCCGCCGCCGCTGGCCGTGCAGCCCCCACCGGCTGCACCCTCGAGCGCGCGACCTGGCGCCACCCGGCGCAGGCCCGGGTGGTGGCCGTCGGCGACGTCCACGGCGATCGGGCCGCGCTGGTGCGGGTCCTGCGTCTGGCCGGGCTGGTCGACGCCGACATGCGCTGGACCGGCGGCACGGCGTGGCTGGTGCAGACCGGCGACCTCCTCGATCGCGGCGATGACGAGCAGCAGATCATCGACGACCTCGAGCGCCTCGAGGGCGAGGCCGAGGCGGCCGGCGGGCGCCTGGTCTGGCTCGACGGCAACCACGAGCTCATGAACGCCGCCGGCGATCTGCGCTACGTGACCCCCGGTGGCTTCACCGACTTCGAGGACGTGCCCGGCCTCGATCGCGACCACTTCGCCGACGCGCCGGCGCAGGCGCGGGCCCGGCTGGCGGCGTTCGCCCCGGGCGGACCCTACGCGCGCGTGCTCGCCGGCCAGAGCATCGCCGCGGTGATCGGTGACACCGCCTTCGTCCACGGCGGCATCCTGCCTGGCGTCGCCGCCGGCCTCGACGACGCCAACCACGCCGCCCGCTGCTGGCTGGCCGGGCAGGGGCCGTTGCCGGCGGTGGCCTCGGACGACGGCGGGCCGCTGTGGGATCGCACCTTCGGCGGGGAGCACGTCGACTGCGCCCTGCTCGGCAAGGCCCTCGCCGAGCTCGGCGTCAAGCGCATGGTCATCGGCCACACGCCGCAGCAGGCGGGCGTCTCGTCGGCGTGCGACGGCGCGCTGTGGCGCATCGACGTGGGGCTGGCCAAGTACTACGGCGGTCCCACCCAGGCCCTCGAGCTCACCGCCGCCGGCGCCCGCGTCCTGCGCTGACTCGCGCGGCGCGAACGCCGGCCCGTGGACAGCTCAGAGGCCATCGTCCCACAGCACCTGGAAGCTGCCGGCGCCGCTGGCGCTGGTCTTGTCGGCCCAGCACACGTCGTCGAGCCCGTCGCCGTTGACGTCACCGGCCCAGATCGCCGCCATGGCCGTGCCGCCGTTCGACGGCGCGGCGCCCTGGAACGAAGCCGGGCCCACGATCGCGTGATCGGCGCCGACCGCGGATACCGATCCGTGTGGGATGGGACCGAACCAGACCAGGAGCGCGGCCTGGGTCTGGCCCGACACGCGGCCGGCGATCACCAGGTCCTCGCGACCGTCCCCGTCGACGTCGGGCGCGGTCGCGCCCGCGTCGTCGAGCACCGCCATGCCGAACTGCGCGCCGGCGGCGTCTCCGGTGAAGGTGCTGATCACCACGCCCGCGTCGGCGAGCGAGGCCACGCCGGCGGTGCCGGTGGTGTCGCCGTCGACGACGAACACCACGCCGACGTCGTTGCCGGCCCGGTGGTCGGCGAACACCAGGTCGCGGGCCCCGTCGCCGTTCTGGTCGGCGATCGACGTCATGTCGGAGCCCCACTCCAGCGTGTCGTCGGAGGTCGCGTAACGGATGCGGACATCCCGCCCGACGGTGAAGGGCTCCTGGGTGACGCCCGGTGCCGGCGGGCGGCCGGAGGTGGCGCGGAGGACGACGATGTCTCCACCGGGCACGCCGTCCTCGACGAAGGCGACCCCGATGTCGTCGGCGGCGTCGGCCGGTCCCTGGGTCGGTCCGAGCGAGCGCGCGTAGTAGCCGAACAGCGTGAAGCCGACCTGCTCGTACATGCGGATCACGGCGGTGCCGCTGCCGGCGGCGGTGGCATCGGAGATCAGCACCGGCCCGGTGGGCACGGTCCCGCCGTAGAACACCAGAGCGGCGCCGGCGTTGCCGGCGGCGCCGAACACCGCGGTCGCCACCAGATCGTCGACGCCGTCACCGTCGTGATCGGCGGTGGCGAGCTGCCAGCCGAGGGCGCTGCCGCTGAACCAGTTGGAGATCGGATTGACGCTGATCCGCGTCGGCGCCGCGGTCGCGTCGACGAGCCCCGACGGGAACGCTGCGCCGCCGTGGAAGATCATGATGCGGCCGCTACCGCCATCGGCGAAGGGCTCGCCGATCGCCAGATCGTCGTGGGTCGCGTCGCGCCAGCGCACGCGCGCCAGGGACGAGCCGAGGGAGCCGCCGGCGCTGGTGCCGCGGATGATCAGGCCCGGCGTGGGCGAGAGGCCGCTGGCCGAGCCGAAGTACACGCGGACCTCGCCGGCGCCGGCACCGCCGGTGGAGGTCGCGAACGGCGCCGCCACGGCCACGTCGTCGAAGCCGTCGGCGTCGAAGCGGCCGCGGACCATGGCGTGACCGAGGCCGCTGCCCGACGGGCCGACCTCGGGCGCGGTGGCGTCGAAGGCCGGGGTCAGTGGTCCGACGATCGCCGCCGGCGAGCGATTGCCCGCGGCGTCGACCGTGGCAACGCCGATCCAGAACGCCTGGCCGGTGCGGGCCGCGGTGATGCGCACCGACTGGGCGGCGCCGGGCGTGGCCGGGGTCGGTGCCACGACAAGGGTGCCGGCGGTGTCGAACCCGGCGTCGGTGAACGGCGCCGTCGCGTAGCGAACCTGGTAGGCCGCCACCGCCTGCCCGCCGTCACCTGGCGCGGTGAAATCGACGCGTACCGATTGCCGGGTGTCCGCGGTGCCAGACGGGGCGCCCACCGGCGGCGGCGGGGTCAGGTCGACCACCAGCGCGAGCGTGCCCGAGCCGATCCGCGGGCCCGACGTCGCGACCGCGGTGATGGTGTAGGGGGCGGTCCGGCCGGCGAGGGTCATGGGCAGGGTCCACGACGTTCCGATCACGGTCGCCGCGGTGGCCGCGCCGCCGTCGACGCTGACGGCGACGCTGGCGCCGCTGGCCGAGGTCGTCCCCGACAGCACGAAGCTCAGGCTGCCGGCGTCGGCGCCGGTGCCGTCGGGCGGGCCGACGAGGCCGTCGGCGGGCGATCCGGTGAACCCGACCGCGACGTCGGCCAGCGTCACCCGGCAGGTCGACGAGGTCGCGCTGTTCCCGACCGCGTCGGTGACCACGCCGGCGAAGTCGTTGGCGGCGGCGTCGATCGTGACCCGGACCTCGCTGCCCGAGGTGTCGGCGTCGAAGAACGCGGTGCCGCTGGCGTTGATCATGCGCAGCTGCTTGTCGGCCGCGGCCGGCGACACCACGCGGATGGCGATCTGGATGCCAGGCACGCCGGGATCGAGATCCTGCTCGGGCACGACCACACCACCGCAGGTGATCCCGCTGGGGGCCGCGACCTGGACGCTGACATTGGGCGCCTGATTGTCGAAGCCGAGCGCGACACCGGCGGTGGTCTCGATCCCGTCGGCGCTGACGACACGGACCGTGCACAGCTCGCTGGCCTCGCAGGGCACCGCGCCGCACACATCGGCGCGCAGGGTCACGGCGCCGCCGGCGCCGATGGTGCCGGAGACGTCGTTGGTGCCGCAGTCGGAGGTCACGGTCCGGCCGATGCACTCGTCGGCGACGTCGAGCACGACGTCGACCTGGGCGCCGTTGCCGGCGGTGGCGTCGGCGTCTTGCGTGGTCACGGTCAACGGCGCCACCACCGAGATGGCGCAGCCGTCATAGACGACGCGGTAGCTGTGGTCCGTGGTGCAGCCGTTGCCAGCGTGATCGCGAGCGGTGAAGGCGACGCCGTAGTTGGACGGCGGCGCCGGCGGATCGAAGGTGGCGGTGGCGCTGGCCGCGCCGACGCCGTTGACGGTGCCGGCGGTGACGGTGGTGGTGCCGCCGCCCGGCGCGGTGATGATGAAGCTAGCTGGCTCGCCAGCGACGTCGGCGCCGGCGACGTGACCACCCAGGGTCACCTGGAGGCCGTTGTCGCGATCCTGATCGCCGTCGAGCGCCGGGGTCAAGCTGGTGCCGGGGACCGGCGACGCGATCGAGCAGGCGGGGGCGACGGTGTCGACGAACACCGAGGTCGCCAGCGAGGCGCGCGAACCCACGCCGTCGGGGCCGACGCATTCGGCCCGCACGTCGCTCTGTCCTTCGGGCAGGCTGATGGCCAGGCTCATCCCGCCCTCGGCGCCGGCGCGGCCGCTGCCGACCAGTGCCTCGAGCGTTCCGGCGCCCGACCGGTACACGTTGATGTCGAAGCCGGCCATGGTGGTGACGATGACCTCGCCCTGGAAGCCTGGCGCCGCGTCGGCGTCGGTCTCGGCGTCGAGCACCGCCACCGGCGCGTAGAAGTCGTTGGCCTCGGGGGTGATCGCGAAGCGCACCTCGCAGCCGGCGCCCGCCACCACCATGACCTCGCGGAGATCCTCGACCGGGCCGCACTCGTCCTCGCCGCTCACGCGCAGCTCGACGCGTCCGGACGGGACCGTCACGCCCGCGAACGCGGCGTTGCCGCTCCCGTCAGTGACCGCCGTCGTGAGGGCGGCCGATCCCCCCTGCGGGGTGATCGCCAGAGTCAGCTCGACGCCTGCCGCGAAGCTGGTCCGAACGTTCACCGAGGTCTGCACACCCGCCGCCGCCGCGTTGACGTCGGTGCTGATGATGCCCGACGGGGCGACGATCGCGATCAGCGCCGGATCGGTGCAGGTCGGGACCGGAACGGGTTCGGGAGCGTCGCATCCGGCGACGGCGGTCAGGGAGAGCGCGAGCGAAAACGAGAGCCGGCGGAGGTTCATGAACCTCGTCTCGGCCGCCGGGCGCGATCGTCGAGTCCCCGCGCCGGGGCCCCGCTCAGCGCATCGTGAAGCGCAGCTCGATCGACGTCGGATCCATCGAATCCTGGCCCGAGGCCACGACCTGCGCGGGCACGACGCCCTTGCCGATGAGGTAGCCGCGCGCCGCGTCGGCCTGGGCGGTGGCACCGTCGCCGGCCACGACCACGGTCGCGATCACGTCGGGGTTGCCCTTGAGCAGCGTGGCGAGCAGATCGAGCGTCTTGGACGACGAGCCGGCCAGCGTGGTGCTCGAGCCCTCGAACGAGATCTTGGTGGTCACGCCCTCGAGCTTCTGGAACACCGGCGGCACCGCCTTGCCGGTGGCCACCGGCGGAGCCGGCGCCGGAGTCGGCGTGGGGGTGACGATCGGCGGCTTGACGGGCGTGGGAGACGGGGTGACGACCGGCGGCTTGACCGGGGCGGGCGTGGGCGCCGGCGTCTCCAGCTCGCTCACCGGCGGCCGTTCGGGCGCCACCCGCGGCACGACCTCGCTGCCGGTGGGGCAGGCCTCGGCCGGCGCGGTCTCGGACCGTTCCTGCACGATGAACCCGACCTGCTCGCTGCCGGCGCTGGTCACGGTGCTGAAGCGCTCGGCCGGGACGCCGCGCGCTTCGAGCTGGTCGCGGATCCAGCCGGCGCGCTCGTCGGCGTCGCGCTTCTTCCTGGCCGACACCGCGATGAGCCACTTGGTCACCAGCGGCTGCTGGAGCATGGTCAGCGCCACCTGGTCGATGATGATGCGGCCGCCCTTGTTGAGGCCGCGCCGGTCGAACGTGGGTGGGCTGCGCAGGGTCAAGCGATCGCCATCGAGCTGGGCGATGACTGCGCCGCCCTCGTCGGGGCAGCCATCGAAGTCGTCGATGCCGTTGAGCACCTCCGCCTCGTTCTTGCAGGCGTCGACCGTGTCGGGGAGGCCGTCGACGTCGTTGTCGCTCTCCGGGCAGCCATCCTCGTCAGCGAAGCCATCCTTGTCCTCGGCGCACAGCGAACACTGGTCGTCCTCGTCGGCGACGCCGTCCTTGTCCTGATCGAAGTCGGGGCAGCCGTCCCAGTCCTCGAAGCCGTCGCCGTCCTCGGCGTCGCTCGGGCACTGGTCGAGGTGGTCCATGATGCTGTCGACGTCGGTGTCGCGCTTGTCGTACGGACAGCCGTCCTTGGGGAACGGCTCCTTGCCGTCCTCGGGATCGACCTTGCAGGTGTCGTCGAGGTCCTTGAGGCCGTCGCCGTCGTTGTCGTCCTCGGGACAGCCGTCGTCGTCCTCGAAGCCGTCGAAGTCCTCGGCCTGGGTCGAACACTTGTCGACGGCGTCGTCGCGGCGGTCACCGTCGTTGTCGTCGTCGGGGCAGCCGTCGCTGTCCTCCCAGCCGTCCTTGTCCTCGGGCGCGATCACACAGCGATCGCGGTTGTTGGCGACGCCGTCGCCGTCGGTGTCGCGGGTGTCGGGCGCGTAGCCGATCGACGCGAACACGCGCAGGTCGGGCGAGCCGATGCCGCGGACCACGCCGGCCGAGCCGCCCACCACCACCGCCACCGCCTTGGTGGCGAGCACCCGAGCGCCGCCGCCCAGCTCGAGCGGGCTGGCGTCGAGATCGAGGCCCTCCAGGCCGGTGCGGCCGAAGCCCTCGGCGACCAGCGAGAAGCGATCGGTGGGCCGGTACGCCGCCGCCACGCCCCAGACCAGCTGCTGGCCGACGGTCGAGGCGTAGATCGTGCGCGGCTTGCGGAAGGCGAGGCCGACGTTGGTGCCCAGCGCCAGCTTGCCGTCGGCGTTGGTCCACTGCCCGATGACGCGGCCACGCAGCGACGGCAGGTCGTCGCCGATGAACTGGCTGTCACCCGAGCCGAAGCTGGAGGGCAGGGTGGCGCCGACCGCGCCGGCCAGCGTGATGGTCCGCTTCTGCCAGAGCCGGGTCTTGAGCTCGGCGCGCAGATCGCCGGTGCCGGTGATCTTGATGCCCTCGGCGGTCGGCCGGGCCGTGGTCGGCATGAGGCCGTCGCCGGCCATCTGCAACACGATCGGCAGGCTGACACCGAGCTGGAACTTGTCGCTCAGGCCGTAGCTGGCCGACAGATCCCCGATGAGCGCGGTCTTGATGACCTCGGTGCGCTCGTCGGTGATCACGTCGTCGTCGTCATCGACGTTGTAGATCGTGAACGGGTGGGTGAAGTAGGTGACCAGGAAGTCGAAGGCGAGCTGACGCTTGGCCGAAACGTCGGCGTCGGCGACCGTGAAGAAGCGTTTGGGCCCGATCGCGTACTCGAACAGGTTGATGTCGATCGCTGGATCGAACGGAACCGGATCCGACTGCGCGGACGCGAGCGACGGCGCCAGGACACCCGCGCCCACACCCATCCCAAGGATAGCCAGCATCCCCCGTAGGCTCATCGAGGACGATGGTACCCCGACGGCGGTCGGGTTCGATACGGCGGGTGACGCCCACCCCTGCCTACACGGGTAGCGATCAGGTATCCGACGGCAGGGTGAAGGTGAAGGTCCAGACCACGACCGACGCGACCGCCTTGTCGTCGGTGTCCCGGGCCGGGACGAACTCGATCGCGCGGGCGCGGGACACGGCCAGCTCGTCGAGGCCGTGGCCGAGGCTGCCGAGGAGCTTGGCCTGGGCCACCTTGCCGGTGGCGTCGACCACCAGCCGTACCCGGATCTTGCCCTCGATGCCCAGACGGCGGGCTTCGGCCGGATAGCTCTTGCGCGCGTCGAAATAGTCGAAGCCATCCTTGGCCTCGGCCGGCGTCTTGATCGATGCAACCGAGGTTGCGACCACCGGCGCGCTGCCCGATCCCGAACCGTCGCCGCTGCCGGCGCCGGTGCCGGTGCCGCCCTGGCCGGTGCGCCGCGACGTGGGCTGACCCGACGCCGCCGCCACGCCGCGCGCGATCCCGGGCAGCGTCACCACCGGTGC
>SXGT01205387.1_pt1 | contig 35704 bp, 25 predicted proteins | sample 3176221 | NCBI WGS metagenome assembly SXGT01 (sample SAMN11356862, study PRJNA531348) | freshwater metagenome | isolation source: freshwater sample F1-120 | place: China: Fuxian Lake, Yuxi | collected 2017-12-25 | reverse complement strand
GTGGTGTGCAGGATCCCCTTGGGCTTTCCCGTGGGTCCCGACGTATAGAGCACGTAGAGCGGATGCTCGGCGTCGAGTTCGACGGCCGGGCATTCGGCGGACACGCCCGCCTCGGCTTCGTGATACCACACGTCCCGGCCGGCTTCCATCTTCTGCGCCGATCCAGTGCGGCGCACCACCAGCACCGTGCCGACCGACGGACACTCGGGCAACGCCTCGTCCACGGCGTCCTTGAGGCGGACTTCCTTGCCCCGGCGCCAGCCGCCATCGGCGGTGATCACCACGGCGGCGCCCAGATCCTGGATCCGCGCCTTCAGCGCTTCCGCCGAGAATCCGCCGAACACCACCGAGTGCGTGATACCCAGCCGCGCGCAGGCAAGCATCGCCACGGCGGCTTCGGGGATCATCGGCATGTAGACGATGGCTCGATCGCCGGTCTTCAATCCGCGCGAGAGCAGCACGTTGGCGAACTTTTGCACGCGCTCCAGCAGACCGGCGAATGTGATCGACAGGCTATCGCCGGGCTCGCCCTCCCAGTGGAAGGCGACCTTGTCTCCGTTGCCGGCCAGCACATGGCGGTCGACGCAGTTGTAACAGACGTTGGTCTTTCCGCCCACGAACCATTTGACGAAGGGCGGATTCCACTCGAACACGTGCGACCACTTCTGGAACCAGTGGAGTTCGCTCGCCGCCAGTTCGCCCCAGAATTTCTCAGGGTTCTCCGCGGCGGCCTGGTACAGAGCTGTGTACGCCTCCATACCGGAAACTCGGGCCTTGGCAACGAAATCGGGACTCGGGGGATAGACGTCGGCTTGGGACATGAACCGTCGATTGTATCACTATCTTCCGGGCTTCCAGACGCTAAAAAGGCTGGAGAAGTCGTCGGTCCAGACGATGGGGCGGACGCCCTCGGGAACGCGCGCTCCGGCGAGCGCGGGATGCGCGCCGATCGCCATCCAGGTGGTCTCGCTCGCGCCCGCGGACGGATCGGCCGGCGTGGCGATCCGCGCGGCGCGATCGGAGAGCCCGAGCACCACGGGCGCAAGGTCGAGGTAGCGGTTCGAGATGTGAAACAGCAGCACTCCGTCCGGCTTCAGATGGCGGCGGTACACAGCGTACGCCTCGCGCGTGAGAAGGTGCGCGGGGATCGCATCGCTCGAGAACGCGTCGATCGCCAGCACGTCGAACTGCCTGGCCGGCTCGCGATCGAGCAGCACGCGCGCGTCGCCCTCGGCGACCGTCACCGCGGCGCGGGACTCGCGGAGAAAGGTGAAGTGCTTGCGCGCGAAATCGATCACGGTGGGGTTGATCTCGTAGAACCGGATCTCGTCGCCCGGCCTGCCGTATGCCGCGAGCGTTCCCACGCCGAGGCCGATGACGCCGATGCGGCGGGGTCCGCCGTCCGCGCCCAACACCAGTCCCGGCGCGGACTTGCGGCCGTAGTAGGCGGTGGGCCAGGAACGGCGCATGTCGTCGTCGAACTGGAACCCGTGCATCACGCGCCCGTGGATCAGCTTGCGAACGCGGCCCGCGGCCTCCGTGCCATTGGCAACTTGCACGATTCCGAAGAAGCCGCGGCGCGACTCGATCGCGGCGGCGGACGGCCCTGGCGCCAGCGCGGCGAGGGCGACGCCGGCCGTGCCGAGCAGGCTCCAAACGCGCACCGCGCGGAGATCGCGATCGCGCCACACGTGGGATCCGAGCGCGCAGCAGGCGGCCACCGCGACGAAGAGTTCGCCGTGGTTCGATGCGAACACCTTCGGCGCGAACACGGCGACGAGCGCCGTCCCGAGCGACCCGCCCGCCGCCACCACCAGATAGAACGCGGTGAGACGCTCCGCTTCGGGACGCGCCCGCGCCAGTTCGCCGTGAACACAGAGGCAGCAAGCGAAGACAGCGGCCGGATACGCCACCAGATGCAGCCAGAGCGGCGCGCTGGTCCCCATCGCGGCGGCGACGCACGCGGCGGACCCGGCCACCGCCGCGGCCACTGCCGATAGCGTCCGGTCCGGGGCGCCCCGTTCGCGAAAGCTGAGCGAGAAGGTCGCCAGGTACAGCACCAGCGGGATCACCCACAGGAAGGGTGTGACGAAAACCTCCTGCGTCAGTTGATTGGTGGCGGCCGCCAGCAACGCCGTGCCAGACGCCGAAAGCGCGACCCAATGGAGCACCTGCGCGGCCGCCGGGGCCGGGGCGCGTCCAACGGGGCCGGCTTCGCGGGCGGATAATCCGAATGTGAAGAGCACTTCCCACGCCGCCCACGCCGCGAGCCATCCGGCGATCTGCCAGCGCAGCGGAACGTTGGGCTCGATCAATACCAGATACACCGGCACGCTCACCAGCGATCCGAAGTTGGACCACGCGTAGAGCCGGTACGCCTTGTACCGGCGCTGCAGCGCGGGACTGGCCCAGGCCAGCATCACGTAGGGCGCGCCAACGTTCACGCACAACAGCGCGGCGATTTCGAGCGCAGGCCAACTCCAGTTCCGCGACGCCCAACTCGCCGCCAGAACGCTGGGAATCAGCGCCAGAGCCGCCGCCGCGATGCCTCGCGGAGCCCTCGCGTGAGCCAGCGCGTAGCCGCCGAGCAGCGCCGTTTGGAAGAACAGCAGACACGCGGTCCAGACCGAGGGACCGCCGCCGAACGACGGCAACAACAGTTTGCCCGCCACCGGCTGAATCGAAAACGCCAGAAACCCCAGCCCGAACGCGGCGAGTTCGGCGCGCCGCGACTCGGTCACAGCAGCTTCAGCATCTTCTTGGCCTCGGCGAGGCCCGGAAACTGCTTCTCCGACAGCTTGAACTCGGGTGTATGGACGCAACGCCGCGAGCCGCGATGATCCACTGGATGCTTCAAATGCAGCATTTCGTGATAGAGGACGTATTCGACGGCCAGCTTGGGTACCGCGGCGCGGTCGAGAATGCTGCTGAGCACGATCGCGTGGTGAGCGGGATCGTAGTGGCCGAGCAGCGTTCGCGAGGGGCGGCGGCTCCAGCCGAGTTGCGGCCGCGCCATCAGTCCGTCGAAGAACCGGAAGTTGAGATCCTCGAACAGCGCCTCCAGGTCGTAGTGATCGCCGCGCGGGCCGCTGACGAACTTACGGCCGCGCACCTGGCGGACCTTTTCCAACTGGCGCCGCATGTCGGCGCGATTGAGAAACCGCCGGTATTGATGCGCGTGCACTTCCGGAATCTCGCGCCGGAACAGCTTGCCGATCAGGATGAACGCGAGCGACTCGAGAATCGGAGCGGGCGCGCCCTCGAGCACGTCGCACATTTTCACATCGAGTTTGCCGTCGCGCAGGCGGATGAAACTGTTCGCGTTGGCGAACTTGCGGAACCGGACATGGATCTCCGGCACCGGCGTGCGCGGCCTCAATGTCCGGAACACGCGATCGTAGATTTGTTCCGGAGTCTCGAACAGAAGCGCTGTCTGGACGGCCATCCCTGTTGAAGAAATTAGCACAGCGGGGCCGGGGACGCCGCGGCACAGCCAGGTGGCAGCGACGTTTGAAACGCGGGACAAATTCTCAGACTCGAGAACACAAGCGGCGGCCTCGCGGGTCCCGGACTCGTGACCAGTCCGTCGTTTTCCCCGGGTTTTGCAGCGCCAGCGGCGAGCGCGGAGGTGCGATTCGGCAAGAGCTTCCGATTGGCGCCCAACGTGCTAAAGAAGAACAGATGAGACTATTCCCGATCGGGGTGGCAGCGATGGCTATGGTGGCCGCGCTCCGGGCCGATGTCGTCGTGGCGAAGAACGGTGATCGTGTCACCGGCGACATCGTCAAGAAAGACGACAAATCGCTCACGATCAAAACGGCGCTGTTCGGCGTCGTCACGCTGCCGTGGGATCAGGTGGCGTCGGTGACCGCGGAGAAGCCGCTCAACGTGGTGCTTCCGGGCGGACAGACGGTGCAAGCGACGCTCGCCACGGCGGGCGGCCAAGTGGAAGTCGGCCAGGGCGACGGGAAGCGGACCGTGGCGCCATCGGAGATCGTGGCGCTGCGCGACGCGGCGGAGCAGAAGAACCACGAGCGGATGCTGAGTCCCGGATTCGCGGATCTGTGGGTCTTCACCGGCAGCATCGGGCTGGCGGGCACGTCGGGCAACGCCAAGACCTCGACCTTCACCACCCCGTTCACGGCCAGCCGGGTGACGCGCAAGGACAAAACAACCGCGTACTTCAACTTCGTCAAGGCCTCGGCGCTGATCAATGGAGTTTCCGCCGATACGGCGCAGGCGGTTCGCGGCGGCTGGTCGTATAGCCGCAACCTGAAGTCGCGGCTGTTCTGGAACGCGTTCAACGACTACGAGTTCGACAAGTTCCAGAACCTCGACCTTCGCGTGGTGATCGGCAGCGGTCTGGGCTACAACGCCTGGAAAGGCGAGCGCGGCCGGTTGGATCTGACCGGTGGTTTGGCGTGGAACCATGAGCGCTTCGATCCTCCGGTCCGGCCGCGGCTGCCCTTCACGCGGAACTCGGCGGAAGCGTATTGGGGTGACGACTTCACCTACAAACTGTCGAGCCGTTTGAATTTCGCGCAGAGCTACCGGATGTTCAACAACCTGTACAATCGCGGCGCCTACCGCCAGAACTTCGACACCGGACTCAGCGCAAAGCTGACTGGTTGGCTCACCTGGAACGCGTCGTTGAGCGACCGGTTCCTGTCCAATCCCGTGCGGGGGCGCAAGAAGAACGACTTGTTGTACACCACCGGCCTCGGCTTCACGTTCGCGCGCTAAGCGGCGCTTTTGCTTTTCGCCGGGGCGGGCATCTACCATGGACTGATCGGGGCGGCAGCCCCGCCATCCATTGAAAAATGCCTAGCGCCCACATCACGGCCGTCGGGACGTTCGTTCCTCCCGGCGTGCTCACCAACGCGGATCTCGAGAAGATGGTCGCCACCTCGAACGATTGGATCGTCGACCGCACCGGAATTTCCGAGCGCCACATCGCCGCGCCGGACATGGCGACCTCCGACATGGCCGTAGAGGCCGCGCGGCGGGCGCTCGCCCAGCGCGGCATCGACGCCACCACCATCGAAGTGATCATTCTGTGCACCGTCACGCCCGACATGCTGTTTCCGTCCACCGCTTGCCTGGTGCAGGACCGGATCGGCGCCAAGAAGGCGTGGGGCTTCGATCTGGTGGCGGCCTGCTCCGGATTCGTGTACGGCATCACCACCGCCGCGCACCTGGTGATGAGCGGATCGCACCGGCGCGTGCTGGTGATCGGCTCGGACACCATGTCGCGGATCATCAACTACAAGGACCGCGCCACGTGCGTGCTGTTCGGCGACGGCGCCGGGGCCTTCCTGGTGGAGGCCGGTCCGGACGACGAGCCCGGCTTCATCGGCTTCCACAACGAGATCGACGGCTCGGGCGGCGACTACCTCAGGATGCCGGCCGGCGGCAGCCGGATGCCCGCCTCGCGCGAGACGGTCGAACAGGACCTGCACTACGTCCATCAGGAGGGGCAGCAGGTTTTCAAGTACGCGGTGCGGAAGATGGAGGACATCTGCCGTACGGTGCTCGCCAAGACCGGCATTCATTCCGATCAGGTGAAACTGCTGGTTCCGCATCAGGCCAACCGCCGAATCGTAATGGCGGCCGCCGAGAAACTCGGCCTGAGCCTGGATCGCGTGGTGATCAACATCCACAAGTACGGCAACACCACCGGCGCCACCATCCCGCTCGCCACCGCCGACGCGCTGGAGGCGGGCCGGCTGGTGAACGGCGATTACGTGCTGTTCGCCGCCGTGGGCGCGGGCTTTACCGCCGGGGCCAATCTATGGCGGTGGCGGTTCTGACCGGCGAGTTAAAATCGCATAACCCCGGCGGTTATTGACCGCATTTAATCGCGCACCGGAAACCGGGGGGAGACTGGCGCGTCTTTAGCCCTGGAGGTCAATGAACCCAGTGAACCAGATCCGCTCGATCGCCAGAATCCTCGTCGCGGCGGCCACCGCCACGGCCCTGCTCGCCGCCGAAACTCCAGCCCCGGCCCCGGACCTGCGCGAGGCGCAGCCCATCGTCGACGCGTTCGGCCTGATCGGCGCGTTGATCGCCGGCGCGGACAAGCCCGCGGCCGCGAAGCCCGAGTCCAGCGGTCTGCTAGCCGAGCCGAACAAATCCGCCGCGGCTGTCGATGAGAAGTCCGCCGGGGAGCCGGCCGTAAGGGCGCCACGCTCGGCCAAGAACTCGGTGATCCTGATCACGTCTGGAGCCGCCGCGGGCGCGGCTGCCGGGGCCGCTCTAGCCAAGGGAAGCAAGGGCGCGGCGATCGGCGCGGCCCTGGGCGGCGTCGCCGGCCTGATCTACGACCGCATGACTTACAAGAATCCCGGCAAGATCTGAACGGCGGGGCCTCAGAACTTGTAGTGCAATCCGAGTTGAATCACGCGCGACTGGTTGCCCCCGGCGACGTCGGTGATTGCCCCGAAATTCGGGCCGCCGCGGTTGAGGCCGGGTAGCGCGAAGTTGGCGTGATTGAGGAAGTTCAGCATTTCGCAGCGGAACTGAGCGCGGTGGCCCTCGCGTATGCGGAAATCTTTCATCGCGGACAGATCCATTTGCACGGCTCCAGGGCCATAACCGTTGGTCCGGCCGCCGTTGCCGAAGGTGAAGGCGGCGGGCGCGGCGAAGGCGGCGGGGTCGAACCACCGCCCCAGCCACGCGGTCTTGGACCGGCCGGAAGTGGACAGCGCCGGGTTGCCCACGATGTTCGGGCGCTGCGAAGGCGAGAACGCGTTGGTGGTGTTCTGTTGTTCGATCACGCCGTACGGGAAGCCGCTCCGTAGCTCGCCAATGTAGCCGAGCGACCAACCTCCCAACACGCGATCGAGCACGGGGCCTGGGTCGAGGCGGCGGCCCTTGCCGATGGGCGCCTCCCAGACCGAGCTGAAGATCAGGCGATGCTTCAGACTCCAGCCGGAAAGGCCGCGGTCCTGCCGGCGGTCGTAAGTGTTCATGAAGCCGTTGCCGGCCGTGCCGCCCGGTTCGTTGCGCGACTCGAGATCGTCGATCATCCGGGAGTAGGTGTAGTTGGCCTGAAAGTGCAGTCCGTGCGAACCGCGCTTCTCGATCTTGACGTTGCCGGCGTGATAGTTGGAATTGCCGAACGCGGGCGAATGGACCGAAACGTCGCTGAACTGAGGAAACGGCCGGCGCGCCTGCGTGGAGCCCGCGCCCATGAGTTCGGGGCGCAACTGATTGATGGTGTAGACGTTGGGCGACGGTAGTTTATGGCCGAGCGTCGAGAGATAGCCAACCTCGATCAGGTAGTCCTTGCCGATCTGCCTCTGAATGTTCAGGTTGGTCGTGAGCAAGTAACCGTTGCGACGGTTGCCGGGCTCGAAGAATTCCACGCTGTTGGTGGGCGCCTGTCCGGGGCGAACCGCGCCGAAGCCGGGCGTCAACGAGGCGCTGGTGAGCGCCACCAATGGCGGAAGGCCATTCCGGAGCAGAAGCGCGGGCGTCAGGCCGTTGTCCGGCGAAAGCAGGTCGACGCTGAGGCTGAAGCCGAGGTTGGCGACCACGGGCGTCGCCTGATCGTACTGGCCGGCGTAGACCATGGCCCCGCCTCCGCGCACCACCCACTTGGCGGCGGGCCGCCAGGCAAAGCCGATCCGCGGCCCGAAGTTGTTCTTGTCCCAGGCATGCGCGTACTTGGACTCGCCATCCCGGCCGGAGAAGCGGACCGCGCCGGGCGTGCCGGAGACCGGGTTGACCATGGCGCGGTTGAAGGAGTTCTGGCGGTTATCCGTCTTTTCCCAGCGAGGCTGGTCCAGGTCGTACCGCAGGCCGAGGTTCAGTGTGAGGCGGGAGTTGACCTTCCAGTCGTCCTGGAAAAAGGCGCCGTGGACGTCGGACCGGGTGCGCAGCAGCAGCGTTTCCAGGCGCTGGCCGCGCTGGGCCCATCCGAGAAGAAAGGCCGCGAAACCGTTACCGGTGGCGATGTTGTTGAAGTTGAAGAGTCCGCCGCCCTGGGGCTTGTTCACGTCGTCGTTTTGCGAAAAGCGGTATTCGTAGCCGGCCTTGAAGGTATGCTTGCCGCGGATGTGCGTCATATGGTCGGCGAACTGGAAACCGAGGATGGGCGTCTGGAGGCGGTTGGCGCCCTGGTTGATCGCGGTGTAGCCGGTCATCGTGATCCGTGGGAACGTATCGGGGTCGACGCCGGGCAGGCCGAGCTTGCCGTTGAAGCCAGTCCCGATTCCGGCGTTCTGATTGGTGTTCAGCCGCTTGTCGAACGTGGAGCGGACCTCGTTGATCGTGACCGGCGTCACGTTGTGGAACCAGGTGCCGGACACGTTGTCGTAGTTGCCGCGTGCGTTGCGACTGAGGTTATCGGCTCCGGCGACGCCATAGATCGGAAGCACGGAGGTGGTGGCGCGGTTGACCAGATAGCGGCCGTAAATCCGGTCGTTGCCTGAGAACTGGTGATCGATCCGGACGATATGGTTCTGGACCGGGTTCAATGTGGGCAAGTTGGCGAGAAAATTGGCGCCTCCCGAAGGACGGCCGGACACGTTGGGAGCGGGCAGCAGCGCCGCCAGGGCGCGGGCCACGGGATCGATGCGGGAGGCCGGGATCACGTTGCCGGGGAAGGCGGGGCGGCCGGCCGCCGCGGGGTCGCGAATCACGGTGGGATTGCCGGAGAAGTCGCCGCGGACCTCGGCGGTGTTGGGCACGCCGTTGAACACCGGACTCTCGTCCTTGTTGCGGCGGCCCTCGAAGTTGTAGAAGAAGTGCGTTTTGTCCTTGCGGATGGGCCCGCCCACCGAGACGCCGAACAGATGATACCGCAGCACGGGCCGCGTGGCGGCGAAGAAGCCGCGGGCGTCGAGCGCGTCGTTGCGGATGTAGTAGTAGGCGGAGCCATGCAACTGGTTGGTCCCGGACTTGGTTGTCATTTGGACCACGCCGCCGCCCGTGCGGCCGAGTTCCGCCGCATAGTTGCTGACGGAGACGGTGAACTCCTGAAGGGCCTCCACCGGCGGGTCGAAGTTCAACGTCGGAGTGCCGAGGCTGATGTTCTGCGCATTGCCGCCGTCGATCATCCACATGTTGTTGTTGCCGCGTCCGCCTGCGATGGAGAACTGGACGTCGGAGCCGCCGCCGGAGACGAAGCCCGATAGCCGGATGAGCTGCGCCGCCCGGCGGTTGATGAGCGGCATGTTGACGATGGTGTCGTTCTGGATCACAGCGCCGACAGCCGCGGTCTCCGACTGCAGCAGGGGCGTCGCGGCATCCACGGTGATGCTGTCGCTCGCCGCTCCGACCTCGAGCTCGAGATCGAGGCGGGCGGGCGTGCCGGTCTCGAGCACGATGCCCGTACGCACGGTGCGCTTGAATCCTTGGAGGGATGCCTCCAGCCGGTAGGCGCCGGGCTTCAGCAAGGGCAGGTTGTACAGGCCGGATGAATCGGTGGAAGCGGTGTACGCCTCTCCGGTGGCGGTGTTGGCGAGGCGGATTTCGACGTTGGGGACGACGGCGCCCGAGGCGTCGGTGGCGACGCCGGTGAGCGTCGCGTATTGGCCCTGTCCCTGGAGTAGGGCGCAGACCACTAACCAGACGATGAAGCGGAACATGGGGGAATTATAGCCTCCGCTGTTCCGGAACGGGCGATCCCGCGGGTTACGGCTTGACGGTAGTCGCCAGCCACGCTTCCAACTCCTGGCGCAGGCGTTGGAACATCTCCGGATTCTCCTGGGCGAGCGTCCGCCGCTCGCCCGGATCCGAGGCCACGTTGTAAAGGAACCGGTTGCCGCCGATCTCGAGCAGCTTGAAGTCGCCGCGCATCGCCGCGTGCATCGACATGTTCTCGGTATTGAATTCCCAGAATACGGTGCGCTCGGGCGCGCGCGTCTTTCCGGTCCACACGTCGAGCATGTTCATGCCGTCCACCTTCCACGCCGGATCGGGCTGCGTCCCGGCCGCCGCGAGGAACGTCGGCATGACGTCGGTCATGTGCATCACGTCCGTGGACCGGTTGCCCGCGCGCACACGGCCCGGCCAGCGCACCAATCCTGGCACGCGAATGCCGCCCTCCTCGAGGCTGCGCTTCTGGCCGCGGTGCGGCCGGTTGGAATCGTGATACCACGACGCGCCGAAATTGCGGCTCTCGAAGGTGGCGCCGTTGTCGGAAGAGAACACCACGACCGTGTTGTTCGCGAGATTCAAATCGTCCAGCGACTTCATCAGCCGGCCGATGCTCTTGTCCAGCCGGTGGATCATGGCGGCGTACCGCGCGTTGATGGGATTGGCGGAATCCTTCTCCGTGAACTTGCCGCGATAGAGCTTCAGATCCTCTTCCGGCGCCTCGACGTGGAAGTGCGGCTCGATGAAGGGAACGTAGAGCAAGAACGGATTGCTCCGGTTCTGCTGTAGGAACTTGATCGACTCGTCCACCAACAGGTCGGAGCTGTAGCCCTTCACTTCCTCTTCCGCGCGCCCGCGCCAGAGTTTTTTCGGGAAATGCTCCCAGGCGTGGATCGCGTCGAGATAGCCGTACGTCTGGTCAAAGCCTTGATCCAGCGGATGCGTGAAGCCGCCGCCGGGCAACTTGCCCTGATGCCACTTGCCCATCAACGCCGTTTTGTAGCCCAGCGGTTTCAGCGCTTCGGCGATGGTGACTTCCGACTTCGGGATATCGGTGGAGTTGCCGCGCACGGTGTGATGAATGGTGTACTTGCCGGTGAGCAGACACGCGCGCGAGGGAGCGCACAAGGGCATCGCCGTGTACCAGCGGTCGAAGACGGTCCCCTGCGCGGCGAGCCGGTCGAGGTTGGGCGTCCGCCACTCCTTGCGGCCGTTGAAGCCGGTGTCGCTCCAACCCATGTCGTCGGCGTATAGGAACACGAAGTTCGGGCGGGTCTGTTGCTGTGCCGGAAGCGTGGAAGCAGCGGCGAGCGACTGGAGGAAGTGTCGGCGATTCATCGAGGTCCTACTAGAATACTCCGGCCCGCCGGACGATGTAGAATATGAACGAACATGAGTCGAACGGCAATTCTCGCCCTCTGCGTGTATCCGGTTTTGGCCCAGCAGCCCGAGCATCCCCAGGACGCGGTGGATCGCGCCCACCGGCCGATCTTCCAACCCGAGGCCGACCGCAAGAAGGCGGTCGCCGCGCTGACGGCCGAGGCCGCGGGCAAAGCCGCAACCAAGGCGGGTCCGGTCGCGATGAAATCGTACATCGACGAGCACGTGTTCGGACGCATGCGCCGCGACAAGGTGCCGCACGCGCCGCTCTCCGGCGACGAGGAGTTCGCGCGGCGCGTCTGGCTCGACGCGGCCGGCCGGATTCCCGAACCCGGCGAGCTGCGGGAGTTCCTGGCGTCGAACGATCCGGCCAAACGCGACAAGCTGATCGACAAGCTGGTGGATTCGCCGGCGTTCGTCGACAAATGGACCTACTACTTCGAGGATCTGTTCCGCGCCGGCAGCCGCATGGGCCATGGGTTGAACCTGTTCCACTATTGGGTGCGGGAGTGGATCCGGCTCGACCGGCCGTATAACGAGGTCGCCACCGATCTGCTAGCGCAGGGCGGCAAGACCAGTTTCTCGTTCCCCGGCGGACTCTACTTCGCCCGCGACTTCGTGAAGGCGAAAGACGATCCCGACGCTCCCGATGGAATGGACCTGCTGAACGTCTCCGACACGGTCGACGAGTTCACCGTGACCTATTCGAAGGTTTTGCTCGGCTTGAATCTGGCCTGCATTTCCTGCCACGACGGCAAGGGCCATCTCGAGAAGGTGAACCTCTACCTAACAGGCAAGAAGCGCGAGGACTTCTATCGCCAGGCGGGATTCTACGGCAAGACGCGGCAGGTGATGAACTGGGAGAACGGCGGCCAAGCCAACACCGAATACACGGTGGACGACGAGGCGCCGGGCTACGACACCAAGGCCGAGTCCATCCTGCGGGTGATGCGGTTGGGCGGCGACAGCAAGCCGCGCTTCATTCTCACCGGCGAGGCTCCCAGGCCGGGGCTACACGAGCGCGACGAACTGGCGCGGCTGCTGACCGGCCACATTCAGTTCTCGCGCGCGTTCGCGAATCGAATCTGGGCCGAGTTGATGGGATTCGGCATCGTCGAGACGGTCGACGACTTCGATCTGAGCCGGTACGATCCGAAGAATCCGCCGCCCGCGCCGTGGACGGTGCAGCCGTCGAATCCGGCGCTGCTCGACGCGATGGCGGCCGACTTCCAGAAGTCGAACTACAGCTTCCGCAAGCTGGCCAAGCGGATCATGAAGTCGAACGCCTATGCGTTGTCGTCGCGATTCGACGGCGAGTGGAAGGACTCATACGCCAACTACTACTCGCGCAAGTTCGTCCGCCCGCTGACCGCGCCCGAACTGCACGACGCAATCACGGTGGCGACCGCGCGTCCGGCTTCGTACGCCAGCGGCGACCAGAAGGTGCCGATGGTCCACCAGATGTCGGAGCCCTCCAAAGCCGCCGGCGAGTTGGCGGGATTCCTCAAGATTTTCGGCCAACAGGGCCGGGACCAGATGCCCAAGCGCATCACGTTCACGTCGATGCAGGCAATGGTCCTGATGCAGACGAACGTGGTGAACGATGGCGTGCTGTCGCTCAAGGACAGCCGCGTCGACCGGTTGGTGAAGGAGACATCCTCCACCGAAGCTCTCGTCGAGGAGTTGTACCTTTCCACTCTGTCCCGCCGGCCGAGCGCGGCCGAGCGGCAAGTGGCTTTGCCGGCGGTCGAGAAGGATCGCCGCCGCGGCGCCGAAAATCTGCAATGGGCGCTGATCAACAGCCCCGAGTTCGTGTTCAACTATTGAGGCCGATCATGACCAAGCGAGTCTCCGATTTCCTCCCCTCCCGGCGCGACGCCCTGCGGCTCGGCGGCTACGGCGTGCTCGGCGCGTTCGCCGATCAGGCGGGTCTGATTCCCCAGGTTCGAGCGGCGGGCAAGGCGAACCCTCGCGGCGGCGCGCGCTTTGCCGTATTGATCGAGTTGGCGGGCGCGATCTCGCACCTGGACACGTTCGACTTCAAGGAGTCCAAGGGCACGCCCAAGGATCTCGACGTGCGGCCGGTGCGCAACGACCTGTATCTGAGCCACCGCCTGTTTCCCGAACTTTCGAAGGAAATGGATCGCGTCGCCATCGTGCGCTCGATGAAGAGCCATGAGGTGGTCCACTTCCGCGGTCAATACTACACGCAGGCCGGGCGGCCGTTGAATCCGGCGCAGGCGAACGAGATTCCCTCGGTGGGATCGGTGATCGCGCTCGAGTTGGAATCGCAGCGGCGCCAGACCGACACGTTCCCCACCTACATCGGCTGCAATCTCGACACGGCGGGTTGCGGCGCGCTATCCACGGGCTTTCTGAATCCGAGGCACTCCGTTGTGGACATCAATTTCAAGAACGGTGGCGGAGCGGCGTCGGTGGAAGGCGAGGCGGCGAAGCTGCTCGAGGAACGCTACCGGCTGCTGTCGGAGCTCGACAAGGCGGCGCGCTCTTCGCGGGATGGGCGCGACCGGTCACTGGCCGCGTTCCGCGATTTCCAGTCCTCGGCGTACCGCATCCTGGGCGACGCGCGATGGCCCACCGCGTTTCGCATGTCGAAGGAGGATCGCGAAAAATACGGAGACAACGAGGTGGGTCTCGGCTGTCTGCTGGCGCGCAACATGATCCAGGCCGACGCCGGCGCGCGCTACTTCCACATCACGCATCCCGGCTGGGATCACCACACCAACATCTTCACGCACAAGGCCAAATCCAACCACTACCGGCTGTCGAACGAGTTCGACCTGGGCATGGCGTCGCTGATGCGCGATCTCGCCGCCACGCCGTCGCCGCGCGAACCGGGCAAGACACTGCTCGACGAGACCATCGTGGTGATGGCCACCGAGTTCGGACGGACGCCGGGCGCGCTGAATCAGAACGCCGGGCGGCACCACTACAATCCCTGCTACCTTTCGCTATTCGCCGGCGCGGGAGTGAAGGGCGGCCGCATTCTGGGCAAGACCGACGCCGATGGCGCGAAAGTGGTGGAAAACGGCTGGCGTCACAAGATCCAGCCCAAGACCGAGAACATCTACGCCACCATCTACTCCGTGCTCGGGATCGACTGGAAGAAGGAAATCACCAACACGCCGTCGAAGCGGACATATCGCTACATCGATCCGTTGGGCGCGACCGAGTTCGCCATGGACGACGAAATCGTGGAACTGTTCACGTAAATGCGAGCGTTCGGACTTCTGCTGGCGGCGGCGGCGCTGGCCGAAGAGGGGATGGTGAACATTCCCGCCGGCGAGTTCAGCATGGGCCGAAGCAAGCTGACCAAGGACGACAGCACCACCATGCGTCCCGTGGTGCTGCTCGACGACCGTCCTCCACACAAGGTGCACATCGCGGCGTTCGCGCTGGATGCCACCGAGGTGACGCAAGCGGCCTACGCGAAGTTCGTGGCGGCGTCCAAACGCCGGGCTCCGTATCATTGGCTCAATGGCGCCGTGCCGGCCGGTGAGGAGAGCTTCCCCGCCTACAACGTCGATTGGGATGACGCGTCGGCGTACTGCGCGTGGACCGGAAAACGCCTGCCCACCGAAGCCGAATGGGAACGCGCGGCGCGAGGCGGCCAGGAAGGGCTGTCGTACCCGGGAGGCGACAAGCTGGACGCCAAGTCGGCGCGGTACGGGACACAGGCCGGACCGGGTCCGGTGGCGCAATTCGCGGCCAATCCGTTCGGACTTTTCGACATGGCGGGAAGCGTCTCGGAGTGGACCGCCGACTGGTTCGAGCGCGAGTACTACAAGTCGAGCCCCGATCGCGATCCCAAGGGTCCGGAGAGCGGCCGCTACAAGGTGATTCGCGGAGGCGCCTGGTCCGATTCGGCTCCCCGCTGCACGGTGTTTTTCCGTAACTGGGTCCGCCCGAACCACCGCACTCCGAACCTCGGCTTTCGTTGCGCGAAGTAGCCGCCACCGGCGTATACTACGCCTAATATGGATTTCCAACCCGTGATCGCGTCGGTGGTCAGCCACCTCACCGACGCCGGACTGAAGCTGATGGCGGCTGTCCTGTTGTGGTTGCTGGGCCGGTGGATCATCCGGTTCGGCGTATCGTTGATGGGCGACGGCATGCGCCGCCAAAAGATGGACGCCACCATCATCTTGTACGCGCAGAGCATCGTGTCGGTGCTGTTCAATATCGCGTTGGTGATCGCGATCCTGGGCTTCTTCGGCGTGGAGACCACGTCGTTCGCGGCGTTCATCGCCGGCGCCAGCGTGGCGATCGGCGCGGCGTGGGCAGGTCTGCTTTCGAACTTCGCGGCGGGCGCGTTCCTGGTAATCCTGCGTCCGTTCAAGACGGGCGACTTCATCTACGCGGCGGGCGTCAGCGGAACGGTCGGCGAGATCGGGATGTTCGTCACCGCGATCGATACGCCCGACAACGTTCGCACCTACGTCGGCAACGCGAAGATCTTCTCCGACAATATCCAGAACTTTTCCACTAACCCTCATCGCCGGGTGGATCTGACCTGCGCGGTGGCGCATGCGGCCGACGCGCACGCGCTGATGGAACAACTCGCCGTGCGCGTGCGCCAAATCCCGAACGTGTGCGCCAAACCCGCGCCGGAGATCGCCATTCTCTCGCAAAACGCGCTCGGCGTGGTGCTGGCGGTGCGGCCCTACACGCACAACGATCACTACTGGCAGGTGTTTTTCGACGGCAACGCGGCGATCAAGGAAGTGGCCGGCTCGGGCGGATATCCGCGTCCGGTGGCCGAGTTGTCGGTGTCGGCGTGACGCGGCGCGGACTGTTGCTGGCGGCGGGCGCGGCCGCGGCTCCCGATCCCCGCATTCGCCGCGAGGTGTTTCTTCGTTCGCCGGTCAAGGGCGCGGCGGTCATGTGCGCGGCCTACTACACCAAGGCCAAGGGCGGCGAGATGGTGTCGATCGAGCAGCGAATCTCGCGCTCGGACACGATCGACGTGGCGTACTACCGCCGTTCGAGCGACAACGGACGGACGTGGACGGAACCGGTAAGGCGCGAGTGCGGCGAGAAGCGCCCCGGCGGCATGTGGCGCATGCATCCGCGCGGTCCGTGGGCCGATCCGCGATCGGGCAGGACGGTGGAGTTCTGGATCGAGGGCGTGCTGCCCACCGACGATCCTCTGGAAGGCATGCGGCAATGGAACATCTTCTACAAGGTGGATGATGGCCCGGCGCGGCAACTGATCCACAAGGGCGCCGGGTACGGTCCGCGGCATCCGTTGCCGGGCGTGTTCACCGGCAAGAACAGCGTGATGCTCGGCGATACCACGTGCGTGCCGATGCCGCGGCGGGACGGAGCGATTCTGCTGCCGACGGTGATCGCGCCGCTAGGCCCCGATGGCAAGCCATCGAATCCGGGCGGCGGCTACACCTATCACGATACGGCGGTGCTCATTGGCCAGTGGAGGGGCAACGAGATCGAATGGGAGTCGGCTGCCAGGATCGTAGCCGACCCCGCCCGCGTGACGCGGGGGATGGACGAACCGGCGCTCGCCACGCTCGCCGATGGCCGGATCCTGTGCGTGATGCGCGGGTCGAACGACGTGCGGCGGCATCTGGAATCGCGGCGCTGGTTCTCGCTGAGTTCCGATGGCGGGCGGCGCTGGACCAAGCCCGAACCATGGACGTATTCCAACGGCGAGCCGTTCTTCTCGCCGAGCGCCTGTTCGCAGTTGGTGACTCATTCGAGCGGACGGCTGTTCTGGCTGGGAAACATCCTCACGGAGAACGCCAAGGGCAACCGGCCGCGGTATCCGTTCCAGATCGCGGAGGTGGACCGGACGTCGGGCATGCTGGTGAAGGACTCAGTGAGGGTCGTGGACGACCGGGGCGCCGGGGATGACGAGTTACTGACTCTATCGAACTTCTACGCTCGCGAGGACCGGGAGAGCGGCGAGATCGCGTTGCATTTGACGCGAATGTTCGCGTTTCCGAACGAGTGGCGCGGGGACTCGTATCTGTACCGGATTCCGGTGTAAAGAGGAGAGGCGGCGCGTCTCGTATTCCCCGCGATAGTGCGCGGCTACGAGGGAATACGACATTTCTCGCGCGGGAATTGCGTCGCGAGGACGTCTGGTGAAAGAATACGAGAGTGGCGATTCTTTTGTATAGGTACGTCTCGCATGCCGAAAAGTTATTCATAGATGAAACCGGAACGATCCGCTCGCGATCGGGCGCCACGTATTTCACGCCCGACCGCTACGACGATCCTCGGGAGGCCCGGCGGCGGCTGTCGTTGCCGTCAGAGCCCGCGTGGCGAGTGGGAGCGATCCCGGCATCGATCATGCCGGATTTCGACGTTTTGCCTTTGCAAACGGTCAATCCCGGATTCGGCCAGCCTGGCGGCGGAACGCAGTGCGCGACCAGCGGACCGGTTCATCTATTCTCGATCACGGCCCTGTAGGAGGATTCATGTCTTGGGAAGATTGGCGGAATAACGAGGAAGTCTGGCGGCCGGCAATGGACTCGATTCTCTCGGCGGCCCGGTCGTTTTCGGCGGAACATCCGGAAATGGACATCGGAATTGTGCCGCTCGCGTGGGATGCTCCGGACGTTGAGTTGCACTGGAATAACGGCCAATTGTCGCGGAACCTCCACGCAACGCTCGAGGGAACGCAATGGCCTCTGACAGTGCGCTACACCGGCGCGGTATGGCGCGACGCCGGCGGGGAGCGCCAGTCTCGCGGGCACGACTTCGGCTCGGTCACCGCCAGCGGCCTCGACGAGCTTCGCGCGAAGCTGCCGGGCGACATCGCTTCGGCGGTCGAGCAGATCACCGGTCTTTTGCTCCACGCCAGCCGTTCGGCCAGCGCCGACTGACGTGATATCGTGACTGGTGATGGAACCAGTCACCCGGCCCACCCGGCGCGGCTTCGTTGCCACCGCGGCCGCCGCCCTCGCGGCTCCCGCGGCCGCCGCCAAGAAGATTCCCGCCGGCATCGAACTCTACTCGGTGCGCGATCAGTTGAAGCAGGACCTCCCCGGCACGGTCCGCGCCGTCGCCAAGATGGGCTACGAATGCGTCGAGTTCTACTCGCCTTACTTCGACTGGAAACCCGATTACGCCAAGGACGTCCGCAAGCTCCTCGACGATCTTGGCGTCAAGTGCCTGTCAACCCACAACAGCGCCAAGTCGTTCGAACCCGCGAACATCGGCCACGCCATCGAACTCAACGGCATCCTCGGCAGCAACATGGTAGTCATGGCAAGCGCCGGCGGGCGGATCGAGGATCTGGATGGGTGGAAAAAAACCGCCGAGCGCCTTTCGCTTGGGGCGGATAAGTTGAAATCCGCCGGCATGCGCGCCGGATTCCACAATCACCAGACCGAGTTCAAGCCCATTGGCGGAACCCGTCCCATGGATGTCCTGGCGAAGAACACGCCGCATGAGGTGGTGCTGCAACTCGACGTGGGCACCTGCATCGACGCGGGCTCCGACCCGGTCGCGTGGATCCGCCAGAACCCGGGGCGCATCCGGTCCATGCACTGCAAGGATTGGGCGCCGGTGGACACAACCAAGCATCCGGACAAAGGCTACAAAGTTCTGTTCGGCGAAGGGGTCGCGCCCTGGAAGAAGATCTTTCAGGCGGCGGAGAAAGCGGGCGGCATCGAGTTCTACCTGATCGAACAGGAGGGCAGCCGGTTCGATCCGTTCGACACCGCCAAGCGCTGCCTGGACGCTTACCGGAAAATGAGGAAGTAACATGCCGGAAACGCGTTACCAAGACCGGACCGACAGCTTCGATGAGAAGATGCGGCTGCTCGAGGCGGCCTGGAAGCGCGGGAATTACCGGACGGCGCGATCGCTTACCGATTCGCTGCGCGGGACCATCGTGCAGGAGCAACACGAACGCGAGGCGCCCGCTCCGCCGCTGATGCCGGCATCGTCGTTCGGCCAAGTGGCCGGCCTGCCGGCGCCCTGGCGCGATTGGGCGAAGGGCTGGTCCTACTACAAGACGCTCGCACTCGACGAAACCACGGGACAGGCGCGACCGCCAGAGCCGGTGGAAGTGGCTTTGTCGTTCCCGGCCGGTTCGATGCCGGTGGCGCGGGAGATCCGCGTGGCGCGCATCGACGGCGACGGAACCCTGAAGGAGGTTCCGTCTCAGGTGCATTCCGAGATCCTCCGCGGCGCGGAGCGGCATTGCCAGGTGGTTTTCCTGTCGATGTCCGCGGCGCACGCCAGAACCCAGTATCTGGTTTTCTTCGGCAATCCCGACGCCGAGTTGCCCGACTATCCCACCGACCTCAAAACCAAGGGTGAAGGCTTCGCGCTCGACATCGAGAACGACTTCTTCCGCGCGTCGCTATCCAGGCAGATGGGCCAGTTGGAGCGGCTCACTTTCAAGCGGGAGCACGGACTGGAGCTGTTCGCGGGGGGCGAAGGCCACGGCGAGCCACCTTGCATCGACTGGGCGCACGACTATGTCGGCTCGGGCAACTTCCAGAAATTCCGCATCACCCTGTGGGAAACCTGCCCGAATTACGAAGTGATTCGCGGCCCCCTGTGCACGATCGTGCTCCGCTGGGGCTTTCCTTACTCGCCCGTCCATCCGGTTTTCTCCCCGTGCCGCCTGCACGTATTCGTCGAGTACCGGTTCCTGGCCGGAGTCCCGTGGTTCCTCAAGTCCGGCCGAATGGACGCGGTGAAGGACTTCGAGGCTGACGCGCTCAGGGACGACGAATGGGTGTTCTCCGGACAGTCGTTCACCGATCAGGTGTGGATGGGTCCGGACGGCAAGCTTCGCGAAGGCCCGATCGACAAGGACAAGCTCGACAATCTCTGGGCGGTCGGGTTCTATCACAAGACGGCTCAGGACGCCTTCATCGCGCTGTTTCTCGAGCACCGGGCGGAGGGACTGCCGCCGATCCGGCACGGTGGATCCCCGCTGATGTTCTACAAGTGGCACGGCCACGTGTGGAGCCGGTATCCATTGCCCGGAAAGCATGTGCCGGCCGGAGCCGTGTTGCACCAGAAGAACGCGTACCTCGCTCTGCACTATCAAGACGACGGACCCAAACTGGTCGAGACGATCCGCCACCGGTTGATGAATCCGCTGTCGATCTCGGCGGGCGATGCGCCGCGTACCGGGTCGGCGCCGGCCGGACGCCTGGCGAGACCTGGCGAGTCGGGCGACTCGCCCATTTCCAAGGCCGCGCTGTGGGAAGCGCTTCGCGACTGCAAGGACGAGCAGCTCTACCGCGCCGATCTCAGCGTGGTGGACCTGGGGCTGGTCCACGATGTCCGGGTCCGGGGGGACGCCGTTCACGTCGTGATGTGCATGCCGCACCGGGGCCGGCCGAGGCTCGGCTTCTTCGAATTCGGTTCCGGTGGTAACTCGATGCCGGTGCGCCAGCGGCTGATGCGGGTGCCGGGAGTGCGCCGGGTGGTGGTGGAACAGACGTGGGAACCGGCGTGGTCGTCGAACCGGCTGAACGAGCGGGGGCGGCGCGTCTTGCTATAATTGGGGTTCACCCAAGGAGGTCCTTTTGAAGGGCGACAAAGGCGTACTCGACTGTCTGAACCAGGTACTCAAGGCCGAATTGACGGCGATCAACCAGTATTTTCTCCACGCGGAGATGTTGAATAACTGGGGCTATCGTAAGCTGTACGGCTATGTCCGCCACGAGTCCATCGACGAGATGAAGCACGCCGAGAAAGTCATGGAGCGCATCCTGTTCCTGGACGGGACTCCGGTGATGCACGAGTTGTTCCCGCTGCGGATCGGCAAGACCGTCAAGGAGCAGTTCGAGAACGATCTGGCGCTGGAACTGGAAGCGCTTCCCCGCCTCAACGCGGGGGTCAAGATCGCCACCGAAGCGGGCGACAACGGATCGCGCGACCTATTCGAGAGCATACTCACCGACGAGGAGGAGCATGTGGACTGGCTCGAGGCGCAACTCCACATCATCCGCGAAGTCGGCATTGAAAACTACCTCGCCACGCAGATCCACGGCAAGGAATAAACAGAAAGGGCGCCCCTCCTGGGAAGGACGCCCTTGACGCGGAAGAGACTCGGCCCTTAGCGCCGGCGGCGAAGCGCGGCGAGCGCCAGCAAACCGCCGGCCATCAGAGCGCAGGTTGCCGGCTCGGGGATGGCGGCCGCGGCGAGCGGTTCGCCGTAGATGAAGTCGTCCGCCGCCACGGCGTTGAACTGCGCCGTGTCGTTCGGTCCAAGGCCACCGGAGCCCTGCGTGACCCGGACGCGCGCGATGCGGTTGGTGGCGCCGTCCACGCGGATGCTCGCGAACGACAGCCCCTCGGCGCGGATCGGCGCGGCCAGAGTGGCCAGAAGCACGTTGTTGATATCGAACGCCTGGATTTGCGTGCCCGCCAACGCCACGTTGGTGAAGACGATGCCGAATCCGGACACCGTGGCGATCTGGCTGCCCGGCAAGGCATTGCCATTCAGCGGCACGAAGAAATCGAGATCGTAGGTGTTGGTTCCGAGCGTACCGAACAACTTCTGCTGGGAAAACGTGGTGAAGAACCTGGGGTACAGCACATTCAGGTTCTCGAACTCGACGCCCGCGCCGTTCCCGCCCGCGGCGTTATCGCTAACCATCAGCGAACCGCCGGCGCCCGGCGTCATCCGCAGTCCGCGCTGCGAATTCTGATTGAAGAAGCCCCCCGGCAGGGCGTTCGGCGCGGAGAAGCCGTTGGGAACCGCATCCCAATTGACTTCGCGGCGGCCCGTTCCGCCGGCGAAGGCGTTGACTCCGTTGTTGACCCCGCCCAGGGCTGCGCGGAACGCATCGACGCTGGCCTGAATGTCCGCGGCATTCGCCCCGTTGGCGGTAGTGGTAATCACGCCGGCCTGCCCGGCAACCACCGACAACGACAGAACCGCTGCCTGCAATATTCGTGTCATGTACATGTTGTGAAGTCCTCTTAATGTGACCGTCAGCCTATGCAGGCTACCACGTTCGCGGATGGGGTGTCCACGCATCGCGGGTAGGCGGCACCGAACGGGAGTACTAGAACAACAGCTTCAGCCCGAACTGGATCTGGCGGGCGGCGTCCGCGGTTTGCGAGATCTGGCCGGCGTTGGCGACGTTGACCGTGGCGTTCGGAAATAGGAAGTGGGCTTCGTTCAGCATATTGAAAAATTCGGCGCGGAAGTCCAGCCGGAACCGTTCGCCGAACCGGATGGTTCGGCCGGCCATCAAGTCGAAGTTGATGGCGCCCGGCCCCGTCAGCACGTTTTGGCCAGACGTGCCGAACCGGAACTGCCCGGGCACCGCGAACGCGGACGGGTCGAACCAGCGTTCTGGTGTTCGTTGGGAGCGGGGCAGATTGCCATCCGCCAAGCGGTCCGGTCTGACACCGCCGGTGGTGTTGGCGGGATTGCCATTGATGCCGGGAGTGAACGCCAAACCCGACTGCGCGCTGAAGATCGGCGACAACTGCCATCCCTCCACGATCCGGCTCATCGCGCCATTGCCCAGCCAGCGGCGGCCCTTGCCCACGGGTACATCCCACACCGACGAGAGGAAGAACCGGTGCCGGACATCCTCGGGCGAATGCGCCTTCTCCGCGGCGAAGACGGTGGTGTCCTGACCGGTATCGCCGATCATTGCGTGGCTCCACGTGTGGCCGCTCAGGATAGAGAAGCCCTTGGTGAAGCGCCGCTCGAACTTCAATTCCAGCCCCTGATAGTTCGCCTTGCCGAAGGGCACGTCCATCGCGACATCGGAGAAGTTCGGGAACTGGCGGCGCGGATTCAGGGCGCCAGGGCCGGGACGGGGCTGGTTGACCTGCAGGGCTCCCAGTCTGCGATGCACGGTGTTGGTCCCGACATAGGCCGCGGAGAAGATGGCGTTGCCCGGCAGGCTCCGCTGCACGTTGAGGTTCCACTGGTTGGTGAGGCCATCGGGGAACGGGAACGGCCAGACCGCGGCCACGGACCTGCCTTCCACGATGTTCGGGTTCAACGCGTTGGCGGGGAATCCGTCACGGACCCGCACCAGCGATGTCGAGGCGTTGGCCGCCGTCGGGATGTCGACCTGGAGGTAGAAGGGCGGATTCTGGGTGGGACGGGATCCGAAGGGAAGTTGCGAGATCGCATCGTAGAAGATGCCGTAGCCGCCGCGAAGCACGGTCTTGTCCATCGCCTGCCAGGCGAAGCCGATGCGCGGGGCGAAGTTGTTGCGGTCCGGCCGCGAGAACGAGCGGGCGTCGACGCCGGATCCGGCCGGGGCCACCAGTTTGCCGAAGTCCGGACTCGCGCGGTCGATCACGAAGTTCCGCGCCTTGTTGTTCTGCTCGACGTACGGCTGCTGATACTCGTATCTCACACCCAGGTTCAGCGTCAGCTTACGGCTGACCTTGAAGTTGTCCTGCAGGTAGCCTTCGTAAGCGATCGCCGGCTGGCGAATGTCGAGCGCCGTGCTGAGCCGCGTGGTGCTGGTGAGCCCGAGGATCGCGTCCGCCAGCGCGTCGCCCGCCCCCTGTCCGGCGGTTCGTGTGTTGAACTGGCCGTTGAACGTGTACTGGCCGCGCGCGAAGTTCGTAATTCCGGACCACTGAATGAACTGCCGGATGTTACCGCCCATCCGCAGGGAGTGCTTGCCGGTGTTCCAGGAGAAGGTCTCCACCAGTTGGCGAATATCCATCTTGCGCGGGTCGGGAGCGAAGCTCCGGTCGCCCAGACTCGCGTAAGCCGCAATGCCGAACAGCGGCAGGCCCTGGATGTCGGCGCGATCGAAGCTGCCGAGGAAGCCGAAGGTCTTCCACAGCGGCTCCTGGGTAGGAGTGTCGATGGCGCCAAAAAGACGCGAATAAGCCACGCGGGACTCGTTCACCATGCGGCCGTTGGCGAGCACATGGGTCCAGTTGAGAACGGCGGAGTGAGCGCGAGACAGCCGCGTGGCGGTGTCGCCGCCCGAGGCGGGAAGCGGCAACGAACCCGGCTCGAGACGGTCATAATCGTGGAGGCTGTAGCGAAGGAAGAGGGTATCGCGATCCTTGGCGCGCCAGTCGAAGCGGGTGTCGATCTGGTGATCGTTCAGATTGCGCGGAGCGTTGAAGACGAAGTTCTGCACGCCCGCGCGGTTGGGCGCTGGATACAGTTCGATCATGCGCGCCGAGACCGGATCGAAGCGCGCGCGGGGAATCGCGTTGCCGGGAAAGAGGTCGCGCGCGCCGGCGGCGTTCTGCGTGGCTGGATCGGCGATGACGGCCGCGCCCGCGAAGTTGCCCTGGAGTTGCGCCGCGGTGGGGACGCGCGAAAGGCGGGTGAGTTGCTCGCGAATGTAGCTGGCCTGGTAGGAGCCGAAGAAGAACATGCGGTCGCGCACGATGGGTCCGCCGGCGGTTCCGCCGAATTGGTTCTGGCGGTAGGGAGGCTTGAGACGGCCGCTATTGAAGAAGTTGTTGGCGTCCAGCTTGTCGTTGCGGAGGAATTCGAACGCCGAGCCGTGCAACTGGTTGGAGCCGCCCTTCGTGGTCACCTGGATCACGGCGCCGCCGCCGCGGCCGAACTCGGCGCTGAAGTTGTGCGTCTCCATCTTGAACTCCTGGATGGCGTCGACGCTCGGCTTGACCACTTGATTGGACGCGATCACCACGCCGCTGAAGTAGTTGGTGTTGTCGGCGCCGTCGAGCATCCACTGGTTCTGCCACATGTTGGCGCCGTTGACGCTGAATCCGTCGTCGACGAAATTGCGGCTGCGCGAGGGCAAAACGCCGGGCGACAGGACGGCGAGTTTCTGGTAGTTGCGCCCGTTGAGCGGCATCTGGGTGATGGTCTTGTTCTCGACCACTTGGCCGAGCGACGACGTTTCCGCCTCGAGCAGGGCAACCTCCGCGGTGACCTCCACTACCTCGCTGACCGCGCCTACACTCAGCGGCAGGTCGAGCCGGGCGCGGGTGCCCGCGCTGATGGCGACATTGTTCCGCCGGACCGTCTGGAAGCCTTGGAGCGTCGCCGACACATCGTAGACGCCGATGGGAAGCGCGGAGATCACGTACACGCCGGACTCGTTGCTTTCCACCTTGTAGTTGGCGCCGGTGCCGCGATTCGCCGCTTCGATGGCGGCCTTGGGGAGCACGGCTCCGCTGGGATCGGAGATCACGCCAGTGATGGCTCCAGTGTCGGTTTGCGCCCACGCGGCGCAGGCGATGCAAGCGAGCAGTACGTGTCTCATTGCTTTTCGGGATTCCAGACAAGCATGGCGCACCGCGGCGCCCGTTGCAAGGGACTGGGCCGCATCGGCGTTCCGCGTTCTTCATGAGAATTCTCTATCTGTCTGGTTGCCGCGGCCGGATTCGGCGGGTACCTGCTGGGAGCGCACGACGTCCGTCAGGCGGTGATGGAAGCCGGCCGGGAGTTCGACCGCGGTCTGGCGGTGTTTCGCGGACCGGAGCCCGGCGGAGCGGTCGTGGAGCGCAACAGCCGCTACTTCACCATCTGGCGGAAGACGCGCGAGGGCTGGCGTGTCGCGCTCGACATCGGCACAGGCGGCGTGCCGCGCAAGCGCTGAACGCTATTCCGCCGCGAAGCGGAACACGGTGGTGCTCAGCCGCGACTCGCCGGCCTTGATCGTGGTGGTAGGGAACTGCTTCTTGTTCGGCGAATCGGGGAAGTGCTGGGTTTCCAGGCAGAATCCATTGCGGAAGAGATACTTCTTGCCGCCCTTGCCCACAACGCTGCCGTCGAGGAAGTTGCCGGTGTAGAACTGGACTCCGGGTTCGGTGGTCAACACCTCCAGCGTCCGGCCGGAAACCGGCTCCTTCACGCGGATCGTGCTTCGCAACGTTCCCGGAGTGCCGTTGAGGACGAAGTTGTGGTCGTAGCCCTTACCGAAACGGATTTGATCGTCCTCGGCGGCGATGCGCTCGCCGATGCGGACGAACTTGCGAAAGTCGAACGGCGTCCCCTCCACGCTCTTCAACTCGCCCGTGGGAATCAGGCCGCCGTCGACGGGCGTGAAGCGGTCCGCGTCGATGCGGATCTCGTGGTCCACGATCTCGCCTTCACCCTTTCCGGTCAGGTTGAAGTAGGCGTGGTTGGTGATGTTGGCGACGGTATCCTTGCCGGTGGCCTTCATAACATACGCGATGCGAAGGTCGTTGTCGTCGGTAAGCGTGTAGGTGACGGTAACATCCAGTTCCCCCGGATAGCCTTCGTCGCCGTCGGGGCTGACATGGCGCAGGGCCACCGACTGCGGACCTTCGTCCACCGCGGTCCACACCGCCTTGTCGAATCCATTGATTCCACCATGGAGGTGATTGGCGCCGTTGTTGACCGCCAGTTTGTGCTCCACGCCGTTCAGCCGGAATCGCCCTTTTCCGATCCGGTTGCCGTAACGCCCCACCACCGCGCCCATATAAGGATGCGTGCCGAGATAGCCGGCGAGCGTGTCGTGCCCGAGCAGTACGTCGGCGAGTTGGCCGCGCCGGTCCGGCGCGACGACCGACACCAGAATCGCGCCATAGGTGGAGACCTTCGCCTGCATGCCGCGAGCGTTGCCGAGCGTGTAGAGGTCCACCGGCCTTCCGCCGGCGGCGCCCCAGGATTCCTTGTTCATCGTGATCTTCGGTGTGGATTTCTCCGCGGCGGGCGGCGGCGCGGACGAACACGCCGCGAGCAGGGTCAGCGCGGACAGCGCGGTGTAGCGCGATAAGGGATCAAGCATGTCGATTCTCATTTTGGCAGGCGCGCGGCTCGAATGTTCTTGAAGTCGAGATTCGTCGACGGGTCGTGCGCCTGGAGGCTGACGACGCCTTCGCCGAGCTTGGCCTGCTTGTCGCGGACCACGGGGCCTTCCGGGTGCGGGTCCTCCCAATCGGTCACCGGATATCCGTCGATCCACACGCCGAAGTGGCGGCCGCGCATGGCGATCGTCTTGACGAAATAGCGGTTGTCGTCGGCGGCCACCTTGCGCGCGGGCTGGTAAAAGTAGACGCCGCCAGTGCCGAAGTCGACCGGCTTGGTGCGATCGCCGTCCTTGTACTCGTTTCGAATCTGCGATTCGTAGCCGGTCCAGAACGACCTCGGATCGCCGCGCAGAAAGACGCCGCTGTTGGGGTGGCGCGCGGGGTCGTTCGCGTTGGCTCGAATGGCGAGTTGCAACACCATGTCGTCGAACAGAGTCTCCGTCTCGAGTTGCCCCGGACCCTTCTCCACGTGGATCGCGCCGTCCTTGGCCGACCACACGGGAGGCTCCTTGGCGCGCGGCGTTTTCACCTCGCGCCAACCGGAGAGATCGCGTCCGTTGAACAGCGGCTCGAGCCCCAACGGCTTCAGCTTGACGCCGCGAAACTCCACCTTCAGATCGACGTTGTGCTGCAGACCGAGGTAGCCGATGCGCGTCTTTCCTTGCTTGGTGTCGAGCACGGCGTTGCCGTTCATGCGCACCACGTAGCGGTCGCCCCGCGCGGTGACTTCGAAGTCGTTCCAGTCGTCCGGCTTCATCGTGTGGCGTTCCGCCGTGGAGACGTGATCCACGAAGCTGCCGTTCGGGTACTTCGGATGATCGTTCCAAATCTGCATCTCATAGCCGGTGACGTGGGGCTGGCCTTCCTTGGCGGACCGGAGAAAGATGCCGCTATTGCCCTTCGCGGAAGTGCGGACCTGGGCTTTGAGCGCGAAGTCGGCGAACATGCTGCCAGACCGGAGCCAGCCGTAGCCACCCTTGTCCGACACCAGGGCTCCGTTCTCGACGGTCCACTTGGCGGCGCCCTCTTCGTTCCAGCCGAACAGAGACTCTCCGTCGAACAGCAGAATCCAGCCCTCGTCGATTTCGGCGCGGGTCAGAGTGTTCTGGGCGAAGGCGCAGGCGGCGCACGCAAGCAGCATTGGCAGGGCTCGCATAGGCAACTATCGTACACTGAAATCTCCCCCGTGTTTCACCATATCCAAAACAGTTTGCAGGAACTTGTTTCCGCCCATTTGTCGGCCCGCTACGGAGTAACGCTGCCCGTCGCGCTCGAGGAGCCGGCGGATCCGCGCTTCGGCGAACTCGCCCTCACGTGCGCGTTTCAACTGGCGCGGCAACTGCGCAAGCCGCCCCGAATGATCGCGCAGGAACTGGCCTCCGATCTCGGGGAGATGCCGGGCGTCGCGGCGATGGAGGTAGCTGGCAACGGCTACATCAACATCCGGCTGGACCGGGGCGCTTATGGGGCGTCGCTCGGCGCGGTGGCTCCGCGCGCGGCGGCGGGCGGCAAGATCGTGGTGGAGCACACCAACATCAACCCGAACAAGGCCGCCCATATCGGCCACCTGCGGAACGCGGTGCTCGGCGACACGTTCGTGCGGCTGCTCCGCGCCTCCGGCCACGACGTGGAGGTGCAGAACTACATCGACAATACCGGCGTGCAAGTGGCCGACGTGGTGGCGGGGTTCCACTTCGTGGAGAAGAAGTCGCGCGACGAAGTGGCGGAAATGGCGCGGCGGGACCGGTTCGATTACGTCTGCTGGGACGTCTACTCGAACGTGTCCCGTCATTTCGGCGAGAACGCCGCCGACGAGAAAGCGTGGCGGCACGAGACGCTTCACCAGATCGAGGCCGGCGAGGGCGAACTGGCGGCGATGGGCAACGTGGTGGCGGATGCCGTGGTCCGCTGCCACCTGCGCACCATGGCTCGGCTGGGCGTGACGTACGACGTGCTGCCCCGGGAGAGCGAGATTCTCCACCTGAAGTTCTGGGCGTCGGCCTTCGAGCAACTGAAGGAGCGCAAGGCTATTTACCTGGAAACCGAGGGGCCGAAAGCCGGCTGCTGGGTGATGGCCGGCAGTTACTATCAACAGGACGCCGCGTCCGACGATAGCAAGGTGATCGTCCGCTCGAACGGCATCGTTACTTATGTCGGCAAGGACATCGCCTACCAGCTCTGGAAGTTCGGCCTGCTGGGCAAGGATTTCCACTACGAGCCGCTGCCCGGCGAACCGTCCGGGCGAACCGTGTGGATTTCGACCTCGCGGCCGCGGCCCGAAGGCGCTCCGTCTTTCGGGGGAGCGGCGACGGTTTACAACGTCATCGACTCGCGCCAGTCGTACCTGCAGGACGTCGTCGCGGCGGGGCTACGGGCGCTGGGATACACCGAACAGGCGGACCGTTCGATCCACTTCTCCTACGAGATGGTGGCGTTATCGCCGCGCGCGTGCGCCGAACTCGGCTTCGAGATCGGCGAGGAGGACAAGGGCAAGAGCTACGTCCAGGTTTCCGGCCGCAAGGGGCTGGGCGTCAAGGCGGACGATCTCATCGACAAGCTGATCGCCACGGCGCTTCGCGAAGTGACCGACCGCCACCCGGACGCGCCCGAGGATGAGCGCCACCAGGCGGCCTCGGCCATCGCCATCGGCGCGCTTCGGTACTTCATGTTGAAGTACACGCGGAACACCGTGATCGCGTTCGACATGCAGGAGGCGCTGAGTTTCGAGGGCGACACCGGACCCTACGTGCAGTACGCGGCCGTGCGGGCGCGGAAGATTCTGCGCGAGTTCGAAACCCGCAACGGCAGTCTGCCCGACTTCTCCGCGATGGACGCGGGAGCGTTCGGGAGGCAGCTCTCCGACGAAGGGCTCTGGCAGTTCGCCGTGGTGGCGTCCAAGGTGGATTCCGCCATCGCGAAAGCGATCGCCAGCGGGGAGCCGGCCCATGCGGCCAAGTACGCGTTCCAGCTCGCGCAGGCCTTCAGCCGCTTCTACCACGACTATCCGGTGATCCACGAGACCAATGCCGAGAAGCGAACGCTGCTGCTGTGGCTGACCTCGTGGTTCGGACACCAGCTGGAGCGGACCCTGGACGTGCTCGGGATCCCCGTTCCGCCGTACATGTAGGTTCGGCGGCCATCCACTCGCGCCGAGGCCGCGTCAGCTCAGAATCGCCTTGACCGGCTCCGCTTTTTCGACGCCCGTCAACCGCTGATCGAGGCCTTGGAATTTGAACGAGAAGCGCTCGTGGTCGATGCCGAGGCAGTGCAGGATGGTCGCCTGGAAGTCGCGCACGTGCACCGGGTCCTTGACGATGTTGTACGAGAACTCGTCGGTCTCGCCGTGAACCACGCCGCCCTTGATGCCGCCGCCGGCCAGCCACAGGCTGAAGCAGCGCGGGTGATGGTCGCGGCCGTAGTCGGTGGGAGTCAGCTTGCCTTGCGAGTAGATGGTGCGGCCGAACTCGCCGCCCCAGATGACCAGGGTCTCGTCGAGCAGACCGCGCTCCTTCAAGTCCTGGACGAGCGCCCACGTGGCGCGATCGATGTCCTTGCACTGGCTAGGCAGCACTTCGGGCAGGCTCCCGTGCACGTCCCAGCCGCGATGATAGACCTGAATGAATCGCACGCCGCGCTCCACCAGCCGGCGCGCCATCAGGCACCGGTGGGCGAACGTGCCGGGCTTGCGCGCGTCGTCGCCGTACATCGTGTAGGTGCGCTCGGGTTCCTGGGAGAGATCGGTGAGTTCGGGCACCGAGGCTTGCATGCGGAACGCCATCTCGTACTGCTTGATGCGCGTGACCGTCTCCGGATCGCCGAGCTTTTCGTGCTGGATCTGGTTCATCTCGCCCAGCGCGTCGAGCATGCGCCGCCGAACGGAGGTGGGCACGCCATCGGGATTGTTGATGTAGAGCACCGGATCGGCGCCGGCGCGCAACGCGACGCCCGAGTATTCGCCGGACAGGAACCCGGCGCTCCACAGGCGCGCGGAGATCGCCTGCACGTTGGCCTTGGGATGGGTGTGCGTGGCGTTCATGACGACGAACGCGGGCAGGTCCTGGTTCATGCTGCCCAGTCCATAGGCGGCCCACGATCCCATGCATGGCTTGCCGGCGATCATGAAGCCGGTCTGGATGAACGTGATGGCGGGCTCGTGATTGATCGCATCGGTGTTCATCGTGCGGATGATGGAGACATCGTCGGCCATCCGGCCGAGGTTCGGCAGCAGATCGGAGATCCACGCTCCGCTCTTGCCGTGTTGTTGGAACGGGAACACGGACGGCGCGATGGGGAAGCGAGTCTGCCCCGAGGTCATCGTCGTCAGGCGCTGGCCGCGGCGGATCGAATCGGGCAGATCCTTGTCGAACCACTGCTTCATTCCGGGCTTGTAGTCGAGAAGGTCGATTTGCGGCGGCGCGCCGACCATATGCAGGTAGATGGCGCGCTTGGCGGTGGGCTTGAAGTGCGGGAGCCCGGGTAGACCGCCCTTGGGCTCCATGCGCGTCGACGGCGCGGCCCCGGCTTGTCCGAGCAGCGACGCCACCGCGGCCGCGCCCAATCCCCGCGCTCCGCGGCCGAAGAACTGGCGGCGGGTTTCGTTCAGAACGATCTGGCCGTGGATGTCCATATTTACTTATTGAGAGCCTCGTCCAAGTTCATCATCTCATTGGCGGCCATGGTCAGCGCGGCCAGCTTCGCCTTGTCCAGATCCGCCGGGGCCGGACTGTCGCCCACCGCCAGCAGTTTGGCGGCGTCGTCCGGATGCGAATCGTAGTAACGGAGGAATTCGCGATACGCCCGTTGCAGGATGGAGCGTTCGCGCGGCTCGAGCGGCCGGGCCAGCAGGCGCGCGCTCAACGCGGCGGCCTGCGTTTCAGGTTCCTTCGACGCGCGCATGGCATTCTCGGCCAGCCGCCGTGCGGCTTCGACGAACTGCGTGTCGTTCATGACCACCAGCGCCTGCAGCGGCGTATTGGTGCGCTCGCGGCGCGCGGCGCAGGCCTCGCGCGTGGGCGCGTTGAAGATGTCCATGGAAGGCGGCGGCGCCGATCGCTTCCAGAACGTGTACAGGCTGCGGCGGTAAAGATTGCCGCCTTCGTCCCGCTTGTAGAACCGCGTGTTGCTGCCGGCCATCGCCACCGCTTCCCAGATGCCATCGGGCTGGTAGGGACGCGCGCTCGGACCGCCGATCTCCGGCCGCAGCAGCCCGCTGGAAGCCAGCGCGAAATCGCGGACCATCTCGGCGTCCATGCGGAATCGCGGACCCCGGGAGAGCAGCGTGTTGGCCGGATCCTTCTCCAGCTTCTCCTTGGTCGTCACGGCGGACTGCCGGTAGGTGGCCGAAGTGACCATCAGCGTCACCAGCTTTTTCACGTCCCAGCCGGACTCGCGGAATTCCACCGCCAGCCAGTCGAGCAGTTCCCGGTTGGCCGGCGCGAATCCCTGCGATCCGAAGTCCTCGGCGCTCTTCACCAGGCCTTCGCCGAAAATCTCCTGCCAGAGCCGGTTCACCGTGACGCGCGTGGTCAACGGATGCGCGGGATCCACCAGCCAGTGCGCCAATCCGAGCCGGTTGCGGGGCAGCGAGGCGGACATGGGCGGGAGCACGGCCGGCGTGTTCGGTTCCACTCGGTCGCGCGGCTGATCGTACATACCGCGATAGAGGATATTGGCGAAGGGCTTGCGGTCGGTGCGCTCGTTCATCACGAGGGTGACGGCGCCGCGGCGGCGAATCTCCCGCCGTTCGGATGCCATCGAAGCGAGCTTGGCGGCCACGCCCCGATAGGCGTCGTCCTGGCGCCAGAGTTGGTACAGGCGCCATCCGTCGCGTTCGTCCGCCGTCAGCGATGCGGCGTCCTTGCTTCTCCCCGCCGCGAGCGCCGGCCACATCGAGACGAGCAGCGCTTCCTCGGCGGCCATGGCGCGGCTGAAGACCCGGAAATCGGAGATGGCGCCTCCGGGCAGATTGCGGCCGAGCTTCAACGGCTCCTTCACCAGGATCGACCCCGGCAGTTTGGTGTTCTGATCGCCCGCGCCCTGCGCCGGCAGCGGCTTGCCGTTGAGGAACAGCGCCAGGCCGGCTTGTTCGCGCGTGCCGTCGTAGGAGATGGCAACGCGGTTCCAAGTGCCCGGCGTCAACTGTTCCATGTGGCCGGCGCGAATGGTGATCGCCTTGCCATCGTCACCCACCATTCGGAAATTCACCACGCGGGCGCCAATGTCGATCTGCCAGCCGCGGCCCTTGTCCTTGGGATCGTTTTGGGACGCGACGGAGAAGCCCTCCTCGCCCTTGGGGAAGAAGAACGCGGCGGCGATGGAGAAGGGCTTGTCCGCATCGATGGTCACGGCCGGCAGGTCGAGCGATTCTCCTTTGTCGAAGCGCAAGGCGGGCGCGCCGGGCCCGGGTCCTTCGCCGCGGGTGACACCGCTCGAGAGCGCCTGCGTGGCGGCATCGAGCGCGAAGACCTGGCCTTCCAGCGGCGCATTGGCGGAAACCCGGGCGCCGCCGGCAAGCCATGTGGGATCGGCCTCGCGCCGGCGCTTCGCCATTTCGGCGCGAGCGGCGGCTTCCTCGCCGGCGAGCGCTTCCCAGCGAGGCCGGTCGGCGGCGGCGGGCGCCACGACGATCGGCGGCGTATCGGGGATGTTGTCGTCCATCGCGTTCTGCGTGGTGTTGCGGAAGAACGCCGCCATCGAATAGAAATCGCGCTGGGAGATGGGATCGAACTTGTGGTCGTGGCACGTGGAGCAGCCGATGGTGAGGCCGAGCCAGATCGTGCCGGTGGTGTCCACGCGATCCTTGGCGTAGATCGCCTCCACCTCTTCGACGATGACTCCGGCTTCGTTCGTCGTGACGTTGCAGCGATGGAACCCCGACGCGATCTTTTGATCGAGCGTGGCGTCCGGCAACAAATCGCCGGCGATTTGTTCGATGGTGAACTTGTCGAACGGCAGGTTGCGGTTGAACGCGCCGATCACCCAGTCGCGATACGGCCACATTTCGCGATAGTTGTCGACATGGATGCCGTGCGTGTCGGCGTAGCGCGCGGCGTCCAGCCAATAGCGCGCGCGGTGCTCGCCGTAGCGTTGCGACGCGAGCAGCTTGGAGACCAGCGACTCATAGGCGTCAGCCGGCTTGTCGCGCACGAAGGCCTCTACCAGTTCGGGCTCGGGCGGCAGACCGGTGATGTCGAGCGAGACGCGACGCGCCAGCGTGCGCCGTCCGGCCTCGGGCGCGGGCTTCAGCCCGGCGGCCTCGAGCTTGGCGAGCACGAAGCGGTCGATCGGATTGCGCGCCCACTTGGCGTCCTTGACCGAGGGAGGTTCGGACCGCACCGGCGCGACGAACGCCCAGTGCTGCGTCCACGGCGCGCCCTGTTCGATCCAGCGGCGAAGAAGCGCGCGCTGGGAATCGGTGACGGACTTGCGGGAGTGCGCCGGCGGCATCCGCAGCGCGCCCGTTTCCGAGAGGCGCTTGAAGAGAGCGCTCTCCTCGGGCTTGCCCGGTACCACCGCGGCGCCGTTCTTGCGCGGAGCGAAGACGTCTTCCTTCAGGTCGAGACGAAGCCCGGTCATGCGGGTGTTTTTGTCGGGACCGTGGCACTGGAAGCAATTGCCGGAAAGGATCGGCCGGATCTCGCGCTGGAAGTCGATCGGCGAGGATTTGGGAGGCGGAGCGGCGAGCGCCGCGCCCGCGAGCAGGGCGATGAGGACGGGCAACATAGGACTCGGTTGTCTGAAATCATGATACCGCTTGGCGGATCCGGGTTTTCGCCGGCCTGCCCCAGGCGTCATGCGATGCGGACCGCGGCTCAGAACGGCTTCAGACTCCGCAGCACCGCGTCGGTATTGAATCCGCCGGGAAGCTTCACGGAATGGACGTTGCGCCACTGATTGTTCTTGGCCCCGATGTAGCGGGCGCCCTCGCGATCGGAACCCATCAGGAAGACGATGATGTCGCTCTTGGGATACCGCAGCATGCGCACCTGACGCTCTCCGGTTTCCGATTGCCACTTATCCTCTTCCGGCGGGCCGAGCTTGCGGACGACCTCGAAGTAATCGGTGTTGGCGCCGAATCCCAATTCGGCTTGCAGGACTCCCTGGTACTCGACGGTTCCGCCGCTCTGCTTCTGGCGCGACACCAGCACGAAAACGAACGCCAGCAGCAGGCCGCCGGCCAGCGCGGCCAGGATCGCCTTGCCGATCTTCGATTCCGCGCCGCCCAGGCGCAGTTCGGAGATCTTCGCGGGCGGCGGCTGCGCCGGAGCCGTTCCGGCGCGCGGATTGCTGTGGCCACCCGGCATTTCGATCACGCGCCTGGTGTGCGGCCAGATGGACCCGCTCTTGAACTCGAGTTCCCGCTTCAGCCCGACGATCATCACCGGCTCGTCGACCTTCGACACTTCGCCGAGGTAGTTGCGGGGGATCCAGACTTCGGCGCAGGTCTTGGAGTTCTTGACCAACACCTCGGACCAGCGCGCCTCCTGGAATTCCCATTCGTTGTGCTCAATGCCGACGATCGGAGGATAGAACGAGAAAGCCCGTCCCCCCAACGATTCGAATTGCGCCGCCGGTTGCCCCATCGAAACTTTCATGGTAGCGCTTCCGGCGCGCGACAATGAGAGATCTCCACATGCTGATTCGCAACCAGGACGCACTCGACTATCACTCGTCCGAACCCGCCGGCAAAATCGCCATTACCTCCACCAAGCCCTGCCAGACGCAGCGGGACCTGAGTCTCGCCTACACGCCCGGGGTCGCCGTTCCGTGCATGGAGATCCATCGCGATCCCGACGCCGTCTACAAGTACACGGCGAAAGGCAACCTCGTCGCCGTGGTCACCAACGGAACCGCGGTGCTCGGATTGGGCAACATCGGCCCGGCGGCGGGCAAGCCCGTCATGGAGGGCAAGGGAGTGCTGTTCAAGCGCTTCGCCGACATCGACGTGTTCGATATCGAACTGGCGGCCAACGACGCCAAGGACGTCATCCGCGCCTGCCAGATGCTCGAG
>SXGT01073131.1_pt1 | contig 35719 bp, 21 predicted proteins | sample 3176221 | NCBI WGS metagenome assembly SXGT01 (sample SAMN11356862, study PRJNA531348) | freshwater metagenome | isolation source: freshwater sample F1-120 | place: China: Fuxian Lake, Yuxi | collected 2017-12-25 | reverse complement strand
GTGTTGAGCATCGTGGCGCCCGCCGACTCGAGCGCCCGGGCCACCGTGAGGATCTCTTCCTGCGTGTTGCCGTCCTCCACGAGGTCGAGCATGGAGAGGCGCACCAGCACGATGAAGCGGGGGCCGCACGCCGCCCGGATCGCGCGAGTGACCTCGACCGCCATGCGCATGCGGCCGTGGATGTCGCCGCCGAACTCGTCGGTGCGCTTGTTGGCCCGGCGACAAAGGAACTGGTTGAGCAGATAACCCTCGCTGCTCATCACCTCGACCCCGTCGTAGCCGGCGTCTTGCGCCAGCTTCGAGGCGCGCGCGAAGTCGGCCACCACCTCCCAGCATCGGGCCAGGCTCATCGCGCGGGGCGTGAACGGCGTGATCCGCGCCTTCAGCCGCGACGGGGCCTCGCTGAACGGGTGGTAGCTGTAGCGGCCGGCGTGGATCACCTGCATGAGGATGTGCGCGCCGTGTGCGTGCACCGCGGTGGTGACCTTCTCGTGGTTCTGAACGTCGCCGCGGGTGTTCATGGTGCCGCCGCCGGGGAGCAGCCAGCCGCGCCGGTTGACGGAGATCCCCCCGGTGACCAGGAGCCCCGTGCCCCCGCGCGCCCGCTCGGCGAAGTACGCGGCCAGCTTCGGGTAGTTCCAGAAGCGGTCCTCGAGGCCGGTGTGCATCGAACCCATCATGATGCGGTTGCGCAGCGTGACGAAGCCGAGGTCGAGCGGCGAGAAGAGGTGCGGGTACGGGGAGGTCATGCGCGTCCTATGGAGCCGGGGATCCGCTGACCTTATGCCAGCGGGCCCGCGCGGGAAACGGCGATCCGGGTCGGCCGAGCCCGTTGGGGCGCCTCCGATCCGCTCACACGAGCACGGCCGCTCACGGTGTGCCGAAAGCACCCGTAGACTACCCAGCCGTGGCGAGGAGACGCGAGGGTCTGTGGCGGGTGGTGGCGTTGTGCGCTGCGGCGGTCGCCTGTGCGCCAGTGACCGTGCAGCTGCCGCCGCCGTCCCCGGTGGTCTCCGGTGTGGCGGCCCGGGCCTCGGACAACGCGGAGCGCCAACCGCCGCGCGACCTGGCGCCGCCGCGCCCGTGCTGGACGCTGACGGGCACACCGCGCGTGGTCGCGATCGGCTCGTCGACCATGGGATCAGCGATCGGGCCCATGCTCCGGCGGCTGCTCAGCGGCGAGGGCGTAGAGGTCGTGGTCAAGGCCAAGTCGTCCTCGTCGCTCGCGCGCCCAGACTTCTTCGACTGGCCCACCACCCTCGAGTCTCTGATGCGTCGCGAGGCGCCGGATCTCGTGGTGGTGGCGCTGGGCGTCAACGACGCGCAGACCATCGTGGTGCCGCGCCGGAAGGGCGTAAAGACGGACGACCCGCGCTGGGACGCCGCGTTCGCCGAGCGCGTGGACGAGCTCCTGGCCATCGCGGCCGGGCCCGAGGGGCGACCGGTGGTGTGGATCGGGCCGTACTCGTTTCGCGGGCGGACCTCGCGCGAGATGGGGCGGAGGATCCACCGGATCCTCGTGGAGCGCCTGGCCGCGCGACCTACACCCGCGTTTTACATAGACGCCTACACCACCACGCAGGACGCGGAGGGGCGGCCGATCGAGACGTGGCGCCTGCCGGGAGCGCGCCAGCCGGTGACCGCGCGCGGCCGCGACGGCATCCACTTGAAGCAGTACGTGGTGCGACCCGTGATGGTGGACCCCACCATCGCCCGCGTGACGCAGTGCCTACACCCGGGCTGACCAGCTTCTTGTCTCACGCGTCTCGGCGGCTAAGCCAACCTGCGTGAAACGCGGCTGTTCAGGGGAGCGAGCCGGCCTGATTAGAGAGACCTTCCCAGGGGCCCTCGACGCGCGGCCAGAGCCTCGCGATGCGATCCGCTTGCCCTTTGAACCAAGCGGCGGACTTGGACTGGCTGCGCCCCAGCTTCACCAGCATGTCCCAGGAGGTCTTGAGGTGGGACTCGTCCTCCAGGCGGCTGCTGAGGCCGTAGTGCCAGTAGTGGGGACGCCGGCCTTTGTAGCAGTGCCGGATCAGCGCCTTGAACTCTGCCGTCAGCTCGTCGATCTCCTTCTGGATCTTGGCGTGGCGCGGCTTGAACTCCGGGTTGTCGCGGAGCCTCTGGAGCCCCACCAGCACCACGGCCGTCTGGTTCACCGTCTCCACGCGGACCGAGGCCCCACGAGACAGCGCAGGCCCCACGAGGCCGTCGCCCTCGCCGTTGACCCCTTCGACCCGGTGTCCTCCCGCGCGTCCGTTGGCGCTCATCGGCGTGGCCAGGAGCCGGAGGTGATCGGTGAGCACCCGGTCGAGCACCACCTGCTGCGCTGCCGTACCGACCTCCCGGTACTTCTCGACGATGCTGAGCACCACGCCCGTGATGATCGCGGCGAGCCCGTCAGCCGGGGAGGTGAAGGTGCGCGCACGCTGCGTACCGGGCCGCACCTTGGCCTGGCCGACCATCTCGATGAAGGCGCGGAGGTTCCCCTTCGGCGTGGACCGCAGCTTGCCCTGGAGGATCAGCTTCAGCCACGGGAGGGGTTCTCCGGTGTAGTGAAACTCCTTCTTCCGGGCGTGCGCACCGGCCTCGTGGGCCTCGCTCACGGACGCGAGCTCGCGTTCCTCCTCGGGCTCTCTCTCTTGTGCGGACGATCCGGGTGCGGTCTGCTTCGGCGACAGCCGGGCGCGCTGCTCCTTCAGTGAGAGTGCGCGGAGCCCGTGCATCGTCTTACTGGTGGGGGACGACTGGCCTGCCGGCGACTGCGAGTGGCCGGGCCCACGCTTCGTCTTCGCTGCTGCGTTCACGGCGGCCCCCTTCCTCCCGCCATCCCAGTTCACCGGCAGCAACACCTCCAACCGCTCATGGAGGCACCACAGCGTGGCAGGCCTCTCACTCACCAGAGCCGGGCGGCAGGTCCTTAGCTCACCACAGGCGACGACATATCTCCCCGGCGAGCTTCGCGCCCGGTTTGCACTTGTACCCCGCCTTGCCCTCGGGCTCGGGGAGGAGCGCGTCGACGACGTCTTGGTTCAGGTCGTCGCCAGACACCTTGGCGTCGCCGGCCGTGTCGACCGTGAGCGGTCCGAGCTTTACGTCGAAGCCATGGTCGAACTTCCCACAGTCGTCGAGGCTGGCCTTGTACATCAGGGACGCGGGCCCGCACTCGACGCCCGCCTCCGCCTTGATGGTCTGGCCGTCCCGCGCGGCGCCCTCCGTCGGGCTCACCTCCACCCCTGCGCCGGCCCCGAAGCCGACCTCGAAGCAGAGCGACGCGTGGTCCTTGTCGAACGCGAGCTTCGCGCCGCCGCCGGGTCCCGCGTACGCGCTGAAGCCGAAGGAGACGAGGCCCGTGGGGTCTTGGCGATTCACCGGGTCGTTCTGGCCGTAGACGTAGAGGTGCAGCTGATCGGTGGCGAACAGCGCAGGGTCGGTCGTGGTGAAGCGACCGGTGCGCGGATCGTAGTCACGGAAGCCGAACCGAACGAAGCCCGTGGTCTCGTCGGCGATCCCACCAGCGAAGCCCACGGCCAGGGACAGCGTGGGGTCGGAGTCGCCGATCACCTGCCCGAAGGCGTCGACGTCCACCACTTTCAGCGCCGCGCCCGCAGCGGAGAACACGGCGCGCGGCGTGTGGTTCAGGTCGGTGGCCACGTAGTACGTGGTGCCTCCACGCTCGAAGGCGACCAGGGCGCCGCCCTCATCGTACGTGTACCGCGTGAGGGCGCCGCCCTCGGTGGAGTGCGTGACGAGCAGCGGGTAGGCGGGATGCGCGTAGAAGAAGCTGCGGACGAGGCTCCCCTCCGTTCGGCGGACCAGGCGCCCGTAGCCGTCGTAGTCGTAGCTGACGGTGACGCCGGAGACGGTCGCGGACAGGAGCTCGGACCGCTGACCGTAGGTGAACGTATCCGCTCCCCGCGAGACGAGCCGGCCTGCCCCATCCATCGCCACAGCCTCGCCTTCGCTGCTGGTCAGGCGGTCCCGCGCGTCGAACGTGAAGGACGCGGGGACAGCGCCCGTGCGCGTCGTCCGATTGCCGTTGAGGTCGTACCCGTACGCCTCGAAGGCCGCTCCGTCCCGCGCCACGGTGGCGAGGCGGCCGTTCCCGTCATAGCCGTAGGCAAGCGCGCGGCTGGCGCCGGCGACCGTCTCCGTACGAGCCGAGACTTTCAGGAAGTCGTCGAAGGTCTGGGTGAAGCTGGCCACCGGCGACCCACCGATGGCCAACGTGCGCGAAGAGACGAGGCCTTCAGCGGTGATCCCGATCGCCAGCGTCATCACACCGTCCGTCATCCCGGTCTGAGCGCCGCCTAGAGCGCCCCGCGTCACCGTGAAAGCGCCGTTGGTGGACCGAAGCCCGTCGGCGTCCAGGGAGTACGTGGTCGTTGCGCTGCCCTCAGGCGCGGAGAAGACGAGGCTCGTCACGGCGTGACGGGCGTCGTAGGCGAGCGTGGACGTGAACGTGGCCACCCCGCTCCCCGTGATCTTCGTGACCAGGGACGAGTCGTACTCGAACGCCAGCGTGCTGGCGGTCCCGGTGGTCGGTGTCCGGGCGAGCGTGGCGATTCGGTCGGTGCTTCCTGCGTATGTGAACTCGATGCTCGCGGAGCCCGTGGCGATGGTCGCAAGCCGCCCCTTGGCGTCGTACGTGCGCGTGGTGACGCCCGACGCGTCCGTGAGCGTGTCGAGGTCGCCGTCGAGCCGCCGCGTGATCGTCAGCGCGTCCGAGCCTCCCGGCGGCGTGTAGCTGGCGAGGCGCCCTGCCGCGTCGTGTGTGAGGGCGTGGCTGGCGCCCGAGGGGAAGACGATCGCGGTCTTGTGCCCATCGGCGTCGCGGGGCATCGACCACGCCGCGCCGTCCGGCATCGTGGCGCCAACGAGCCGATCGGCGGCGTCGAACGCGTAGTCGACCGAGCGAGCCCCCCACGTCTTGGTCGTGGGCCGGCCCCACGCGTCGTAGGTGTAGAGCTTCTCCCGGTCGCCATGCACCACGCTCGCGAGCCGGCCGTACTCGTCCCACGCGTACTCGAGCGGCGAGGTGCCGTCGCCATAGTCGACGCGCGACACACGCCCCGCGGCGTCCCGTGTGGTCGTGACCGTGCGGCCGGCCGGTGAGGTCTCGGTCTCGGAGCGGGCCGGGACGTCGTAGACGCGCGTGTACGTCTTCCCGTCGATGACGCTCGTCTGCGTGACGGTCTCGAGGCTCAGGAGATCGTTCGGATCCGTCAGGGTCACTGTCTCCGTGCTCTCGACGGTGGTCGTGAGCCCCGAAGGCAGCTTGAGCACGAGCTTCTTGTTCATCGGCAGGACGCCCCCGAAGCGCTCGCTCTTGCCGAAGGTGCGGGTGAGCGTCCGAGCGTCCGGATACGTCACGGTGGCCGTCCCGTCAGTGGCGGTAACCGTCTGGGTCACACCGCCCATCGCGTCTGTCTTGGTCCGGCGCACGGCGCCCGAGCTCTCCTCGGACACCGCGTGGACCGTGCTCCGGCCGTCGCTGGTGGTGTACGAGACCGAGTGCCCGGTGGAAGTCTCCGTGCGCACGAGGGCCACCGTCCTGCCCGTCGGTGACGCGTCCGAGACCAGGCGACCGTCTTCGTCGTACCCGTAGGTGTGGACGCCGCCGCCGGGATCGGTCTTGGAGAGCAGCAGACCCTCGGCGGCCCCGGTGTCGTACGTGAACGACGTCGCCTCTCCGGCCGGGTTCTCGAAGCGGCTCGGGAATCCGCTGGCGCCTGCCGTGACGGTGGTGCGATGGCCGTATGGGCCGACGAGCGCCGTCAAGGTGCCGTCGCCCTGGCGCTCGAGGGTGGTCGTGAGCCCAGCGTGGTCCGTGACCCGGACCAACAGCTCATCGTCGCCGTAGGTCTGGTACCCGAACGTCCACCGCGCTTCGCCGGACGTGGCGTTCAGCGTGGTGAGGTGACGGCCGCTGGCGTCGAACGTGTAGATCTCGGCGCCGTCCTGGCTGGGCACCAGGTACTCCCCGGACGCGGCCACCGGCACGGGATCGGGGCCGATCTCGATGATCCCGTGCAACCACTCATCCGCGAGAAGGATCTGACCGCTCGGGGAGACCGCGACCCCCGTGGGCTTCGACACGGGGAAGACGGGCGCCGAGAGTCCCCATGGGATCGTGGCGGTGTACGGGTTCACCAACGTCCCGTTGCCGGCAATGGTGCGGATGATGCCGTCGGCGCCCACCGCGCGGAGGCGCCGATGGGTGGAGGCCGACGCGATGTAGAGCGTTCCGTCTGGGCCCACGGTGATGTCGGTGGGGCTGAGAAGCTTCGCTTGGGTCGCTAGGAGACCATCCCCGAACCCGTCGGCTGGAGCCCCTCCGCCGGCGATGGTGGACACGACGCCCCCGGCGTCGACGCGGCGAACCACGGTGCCGTCGCAGAGGAGGAGGTTCTCGTCGAGATCGAGCGTGAGGTCGGTAGGACCGCTGAGCTGGAACTTCGCCGCCAGCGTCCCGGCGGCGGTCGAGGTGCCCCCGCCAACTGCAGTCGTGATGATCCCATCGGTGCCGATGCGGCGAACGCGGCGGTCGTCTTTGTCGGCGATGAACACGGTCCCGTCGGAGGTGCGAACGATGCCGTCGCAGCCCTTGAGGTTGGCGTCGATGGCGGGGCCGCCGTCCCCCCGCGGTGCGGCGAGGGGCTGCTGGTCGACCAGCGGCCACGTATAGCCGTCGGGATCGACGATCGTCGCTTCCCCGCCGTTGTCGCCACAGATGACGATGCTTCCGGTCGCATCGACATCGATGTCCTGGGGTGACGCGAGGCCGACTCCGGTGGCGGGTCGGCCGACCGGCTCGTAGCCGGGGTCGATCCCATAAAGGCCGGCGACGCGCTTGATGACGCCGTCCGGGGTGATTCGGCGCACTACGCCCCAACCGACCGGTGGGAACTCCGCGACGTAGAGGCTGCCATCCGGACCGAAGTCGATCGCCAGCACGCGGTCGAAGAACGCGTCCTCCTTGGGGCCGCCATCGCCGTACGGAGCGGTCTGCCCGGCGTAGGGGTCACCAGCGAAGTGTCTCGCGGTGCGGCCGAACGCCTCGACATCCCGGCGCTCACCAGTGCCCAGCATGAGCACTCCAGCGTCGTGGTCGTAGCTGTGGAGGTTGGAGAGCGTCCACCCCTCGATCACCTCGCCGCCGGCGCGCAGCATGCCGAGACCCTCCACGGTGAAGACCTGCGAGAGCCCGATGGTCAGGCCCTGACGGTCGGCGATCGCGGGCGCACCCCCGAGCTGCGCGAAGGACGACGCGACGGCAGCCGGGGTCATGTAGACGGCGTCATAGACGTAGGAGAGCTGGATCGTGCCGTCGTAGAGCCCGTTGGCCGGTCGGCCGTAGGCGTCGCGGCCGTCCCACTCCAGCGTGACGGTCTGATTCGGCGTGCTCGACCAGGATGAGCGGCTTGTCTGACCGTTCACGGTGAACCGGACGTCGACGCCGTTCAGGGCCGCGGGCGGAGCCGCGCCGGTGATGTCGAGCTCGACCCGCCGGCTCTCACGACGGCCGTGGACGCGGTCGCTTCGGTACACGAGCGAGAGCGGCGTGCCGACGATCTGGACCTGCTCGATCAGGGTCTGCGTCTCGCACTCGATAACGGAGCCCGCTTCGTCACAGGGGTCGTTGCTCTTGGGCGGGTCCTTGCGGCGCGGGGGCGGCTGTGAGGGGCGAGACGCGCCCGCTTCGGGGCCGTACGGCCAGTTGCAGTCCCAGGTGGAGAAGTGGTCGAGCTGGACGCGCCAGAGCGAGGTGCCGGGTTCATGCAGCTGAAGGAGCGTCGCACGTTCGGCGTCCGAGACCCCGAGCGCCGCCAGCGCGGCCGCGTCCGCCGCCGCGCCGGCTCCCGTGAGGTCCAGCTCCGCCGCCCCGTCGAGGTCGAGATCGCCGAGGACCCCGATGACGCGCCCGTCGGGATAAGCCACCCACCGGCCGTGGTCAGCGTCGTAATAGCCCACGGGGACCCGGGACCCGACCGGGAACCCGAGGAAGTTCTCGATCGTCAGCGGGATCGGCTGGCTCAGGATGACGTCCTTGCCGTCTACCTTCCGACCGTTCTCGAGGACCTCGTCCACCGAGATCTCCACCGCGTACGTGTAGGCGCTCGCCGGCGGCAGAGACGACGGCATCGCGCTCGGACCGTTCGGGCCCACGGTGTACTCCGTGAAGCGGATGTCGAGCGCGTCCAGGCTCACGGTCTCGCCGGTTAGCGCCGTGTAGGTCGCCGAGGTGCCTGGCGGGACGAGGAGCGTGGGTTGGCGGAGCCCGTCGTCGTCGTCGGTGACGCTCCCGCGGGCCACCGTGTGCGTAGGCGACGAGAGATCGACGTGGGACACGACGGGGTCGACCGTACGGAGCACGATCGGGTCGAGGTTCTCCGTGCGATTCCAGACGGTCTTCACCATCCGCTGAGCGGGCAGGTGCTCGGCCCGCCGGAAGAGCAGGAGAACGGAGTCCCCGCCGTTGACCACCAGGTCGAACGCGCCGTCGGCGCGCGTCTCGGTGAAGCCGAGCTCGGCGGCGTCCATGACCTCGACGCGCACAGCGGGGAGCGGCTCGCCGGTCGCGGACTGGACCACCCCGCGGATGACAGAGAGCCGCTCCGCGACCAGGGCGCCCGCCTCGAGGTCGGACTGCACCGCGCTGGGTCCCTCGAGCAGGAACGCCATCGAGGCCGCATACGTGGGGATCTCGCCCGCGGCGATGGGGGGCGCGTTCGCCATCGGATCGGGAGGGAGGCCGGCGTCGGGCTCCGGAGGCGTCGTATCGGCCGGCGCGGCGGTGTCGTCTGGCGGGGCATCGACGTCCACGGGGGGGAGCTCGACGTCTTCGGGTGGGAGCTCGACGTCCTCCGGTGGAACAACAGCGTCCTCGAGCGGGTCCGCGATGTCCTCCGGTGGGACAACAGTGTCCTCGAGCGGGTCCGCGATGTCCTCCGGTGGGACCACCGCGTCCTCAGGTGGGATCACGACGTCCTCGGAGGGCGGGTCGACGTCCTCGGGCGGGAGCAGCACCTCCTCGACGGGGGGGTCGACGTCCTCGGGCGGGAGCGCCACGTCCTCGGCGGGCAGGTCGACGTCCTCGGGCGGGGGCGTCACATCCTCGGCGGGGGGTTCGACGTCGTCCGGCGGGAGCGTCACATCCTCGGCGGGGGGTTCGACGTCGTCCGGCGGGAGCGTCGCGTCGTCTGCGGGAGCTTCGATGTCCTCAGGCGGCGGCGCCACGTCCTCGGCGGGGGGGTCGACGTCCTCGGGCGGGAGCGCCACGTCCTCAGGCGGAAGCGCCACGTCCTCAGGCGGAAGCGCCACGTCCTCCGGCGGGAGCGCCACGTCCTCCGGCGGGAGCGCCACGTCCTCCGGCGGCAGCGCCACGTCCTCCGGCGGGAGCGCCACGTCCTCCGGCGGGAGCGCCACGTCCTCCGGCGGGAGCGCCGCGTCCTCCGGCGGGAGCGCCACGTCCTCCGGCGGGAGCGCCACGTCCTCCGGCGGGAGCGCCGCGTCCTCCAGCGGGGCCACGACGTCCTCAGCGGGCTCGGGAGCGTCGCCACTGGCAGGGGCGGTGTCCTGCACCGCCGTGGTGTCGACGGCAGGTGCGACGTCCTCGGCGCTCTCGACGTCTACCGGGAAGCCAGGCGTGTCCGCGCTGAGCCCCGCGCCATCCTCGTCGCCTCCAACGCCCTCGTGGCCGGCTGTGTCTAACGACCCACCGGCGACGTCCAAGCCGTCCGAGACCTCGGCAGTGCACGAGACGAGTCCCAGGACCGACAACCAGACGACGCTCCGCACTCCGACTCGCATGTCACCTCCTAGAGTGGCCGCCGGCAAAGCACGGCTCATGCCACCACGACGATCCTGTTGGGACCGTCCATCGACCGCGCCGACCGACCGCAGGCACCGCAAGATGTAGTCGGCGAGCTGGACCAACAACGCAGCAACTGCGAAGCGCGCAACTCCTGCGGCCAGGCGGCGCCGGGGCCCCGAAGCTGGATCGGACAGCCTGGTTGAGGGCGGCTCGGGTTCGGGGGAGTATCGCGCCCAGCGGCCAGGATCCCGGCCAGACTGCCCGGCGCCGCCTTGCGTGTCCGGGCATCGCCGCTGGCGTGAATACCCACGTCTCCTAACGCGTTGGAGCCCACATGCGCCTTGTCTTCACGCTCACGCTCCTCCTCAGCGCCGCCACCGCGAGCGCCGTCATCCCGAAGCCGCTGCTGGCAGCGATTGAGGAGAACCCCGACGCCCCGTGGGAGACCCCGGCCTGGCTCGATTCGGCGCGGGCGACGCGCTGCCTGGAGGCGCTGCCCCGGCCCGGAGAGCTGCCGGAGGACTGCAATCCCGGGAGCTCGAGCGGCCTCGTCGGCGTCTCGTCGGATGAGAGCGTCGTGGCCTACTGGGGCGGCCTCGCGCTCGATAGCTGCGGCGACGGCGACGTAGCCGACGACTTGGTCCTGCTCACCGTCGCGACCGGCGCAGTCGAGAGGCGCCAGCTCACTGCCCGGTGCGGCGCGGACGAAGACGCAATGGAGTGCGAGAGGCGCCGCCTCATCGGGGCATGGCAGGCGGTAAAGGACTTGCTCGACGCGGGTTATCGCCCGCCGGAGACCCTCATTACGGCGCTGGGCTGGGCCGAGGCCGAGTCGATCCGGCTGCACGCACCCCTGGCGCGGCTCGGCGGCGCGCTCCCGGGCTACTTCCTCCACGCGAAGGTGGGGGCCACAGTCACCCTGGATCTGGTCACGGCCAACAATCGCCGCGCGATGCCGCTGGGCGCGCTCAAGCCCTACCGACGCGGCGAGAACCAAGCCTCCGTGCGGCACGTGTCGCTCGTAGCCGGGCGCCTGCTCGTGGCGGTGACCATGCACGACGGCGGGCACTGCAGCCCCTCCGCGTCCTTCGTGCGCACCTTCCCGCTGCCGAGGGGCGTCACGCCGCGGCTCGGCTCTCCCCGGCCGACGCGGGGCGGCCCGGACGCCCCAGTCCTGCTGGTCGAGATCACCAACTTCCAGTGCCCGTTCTGCGCGCGCGTGGACGCGACGGTGGACGCCGTGATGGATCGGTATGGCGCCGACCTCCAGCACGTGGTCACCAACAACCCGCTCGAGTTCCACAAACGGGCGCTCCCGGCGGCCGTGGCCGCGCTCGCGGCGCACCGACAAGGGCGTTATTGGAGCTACCGGAAGCGGCTGTTCGGGGGTCAAAAGGCGCTGGAGGATGCCGATCTCGCGCGTTACGCGGCCGAAGAGGGGCTCGACGTCGAGGCGTTCAAGACGGACTTGCGTGATCCCGGGCTGAGAGCCCAGGTGCTACAGGAGCAGAGGGCTGCCGGGGTGCTGGGACTCGCGGGTACGCCCAGCTTCCTGATCAACGGCAAGAAGTTCACCGGCGCGCAGCCGCTCGAGGCGTTCGTCAAAGCCATCGACGCCGAGCTTGCGGCGGCACGCGAGCTCACGCGAACGGGGATCTCCAACCGCGAGGCCCGCGCGCTCCGCCTCGAGGCGAACCTCGAAGACGGAAATCGGGGGATCCACGACGACAGCCTCCTCGGGACCAAGGCGGTGCCAGCCGTAGCTGCGCCCCCGAAGACCCCCGCGGTGGTCGACGAGAAGGTGTGGCCCGTACGGGTCCTGGGGCACGAGCCGACGCGGGGCCCAGCAGACGCGCGGGTGACCGTCGTGGCGTTCATGGACCTCGAGTGCCCGTTCTGTGCGCGCCACATCACCACGCTCGAGCGACTCACCGGCCAGTTCCCCGAGTTGCGCCTCGTCTTCAAACACAACCCCCTCGCGTTCCACACGCGCGCGCAACCCGCCGCGCTGGCGGCGATCGCGGCGCACCGCCAGGGGCGCTTCTGGCCGTATGTGACCGCTGCCTACACGAACATCCGGAGGCTCACGGACGAGGATCTCGAGGCGCTTGCCGTGGCCCAAGGGCTGGACCTCGCGCGCTTCCGCGCCGACCTCCCGCGCGGCGCCGAGGTCCTGGACCTCGACAAGGCCGAGGTCGAGGCGCTGGACGCCCGGGGGACGCCAATGACCTACGTGAATGGCAGGCTCGTGCGCGGCGCTGTGGCGTACGAGCAGCTGGAGGCCGTGGTGGCGGCGGAGCTAGCGAAGGCGCGTGGAGCCGCCGCGCCCGAGCCTCGTTAACCCCGTTAAGTAGACCCCCGGCCTCGATCTACCGCTGAGCGCGGCGGAGAGAGCGCAGAGAGGGGCCCGCGCGGCGACGGCCGGCGACGTCGACACCCACGAAGCCCGGCACGGCGCAGATCGCGGGGCCCGGGGACTGGTCGCAGAAGCACGGCAGCCCGCCCTCGTCGTGGGGGACCCAGACGCCCCCGACGCAGTCGAGCGTGACGGTCCCCTTCTCGTCGCACCACGACTGGATCCAGCCCTCGCACGCCGCGCCTTCCACCGGCCCGGACGGCGGTCCCGCGTCCTCGGTGGGCGGCCCTACGTCTTCAGCCGGCGGCCCCACGTCCTCCACGGGTAGGCCGGCGTCCTCCGGGGGAACGACCACGTCATCGGCCGGCGGCACAGAGACGTCAGCGGGCTCGACGACGTCGTCCGCGCTGCCAGCGTCGTTCGGCGGCACCGCCACGTCGTCCGCCGCTGCCCCGCCGTCCTCCGGGGCACCCCCGGTGTCTTCGGCCGGCACGACCGTGTCCTCGCTGGCGTTCGGCACGTCCGCCGTTGGCTCGGCGGCGTCTTCGGCGCCGGCGTCGGCCCCCGAGGCATCGCCGGCTTCGGTGACTGTGTCCGAGGCGGACCCGTTCGTACCATCACCCTCGCCACCGTCGCTCTGCGCGTCGAGCGTCCCGGATGCGTCGCCGCCGCCCCCGGTCCCGGCGGCCGTCTCCGCGGTGCAGGCGGAGAACAACGTGGCGGCGCCACAGATGACGAGGGGGCTGAAGCGGGTGCGCATGGGTCCTGTCTCCCGGGAGGGGTCGGTGGCGTGACGTGCCATCCCCGGTGGGTCTCCATGGTGCCGCGACCAACTACGCGGCGCCAGTTGATTCGCGTCTTGCGTCTTGGGACTGAGGGCGCACCCGGGGGAAGACGCGACGGCGGCCTCCGCGATCCTCACACCGCCAAGACCGACACCTGACGGCGTGTTACGGTGGGCCAGGAGGTCCGGCCTTGGCGTTGACCGCGACGATATACCCCTCAAAGCTCACGGTCTCCGACGTCGATCGCGGCGTCTACGACACGGTCGAGCTACGCGTCGCTCAGCACCCGTCCGAGACGCTGCGCTACCTGCTCACCCGGCTCGTGGCTTACGCGCTGGAGCTCGACGAGGGCATCGCGTTCAGTCGGGGCGGCCTCAGCGACACGGAGGATCCGCCGCTGTCCGTGACCGATCTCACGGGAGTGCGACGCGTGTGGATCGAGGTGGGCAGCCCGTCGGCCGAGCGCCTCCACAAGGCCTCCAAGGCGACGCGTCGGGTGGTCATCTACACGTGGTCAGACCTCGCGCACCTACGCCGCGAGGTGGCGAGCCGCCCAATCCATCGGATGGAAGCGATCGAGGTGGTCACCCTCGACGTGGCCTTCCTCGACGCGCTGGAGCGCGCCGTGGGGCGCAAGATCGAGCTCGAGCTCGTCCGAACAGGGGGACAGCTCTACGTCACCGGCAACGGGGTGTCGTGCGAGACCCGCGTGGAGTCCGGCACCCTGACCGCGCCTACCTGACGCTCGTCCAACGCCGCTGGAACCTCAGGGCTGACGCACCCTCCACACCTGATTCTCCCCTGTCTCGGCGCGGAACGTCACAGTGTAGAGCCAGCCTTCGTGGCCCAGAACCTCGTGGGTAGTGCACCCGCCCGTTGCGGGCACGCTGGCGACACGCACGGCGGGCCCACTGTCGGGCAGGTGCCAGAGCGCGCTCGCGTCATTGACGTAGAGGCCGTCGGTCCCGGCGTGTGCGCGCGTCAGCGTGGACCAGTACGACGTGACCACGCGCTCGGACGTAGTCGTGCCGTGGACCACCCTGTAGAGGCCCCGAACCGCTGGGTCGAGGCTGTCGGGGGAGTAGTAGAACGCCGCCTCGTCGGCGCCCACGAGGGCCAACGGCGGAGGAGTGAGCGTCAGCGCCTCCGGCAACGCAAAGTCCGGCCCAACGAAGCGGTAGATCGTGTGATCCGCCGGCTCCGGGTCCATTCGGCCTTGGGTGTACAGCGTACCGCCCCCCTCGACCCAGCGGCGCGTGTAGCCCACGCTGGCGCCCTCGACCATGGGCAACGCAGACGCGTGGCCAAGGGTCACGGAGTAAACTGTTGTGGTGCGCGCCGCGAGATCGTCGAGCGCGGCCAGGAGCCGGTCGGTGCCCCGGTCCCAGTCGAAGACGGCGGCCCCGTTAGGGAGCCCGACCGTGAGCGCCTCGCCGCCCCCGCCGGCGTACGGGACGCGCGACCAGACCCCCGCCTCGTACACGATGATCCCGTTCTCGTCGTCCCACATCTGGAGGCCTAGGGGCAGCGACTTGGGCGACCGATAGAGCTCCACGGCGCTGCCGCCGGCCAAGGGGACGGCCACGATCCGGTCGTAGAGGTTGATGAACAAGGACGCGCCGTCCGTGAGGAGCCCGTAGGCGGGGCCCGTGAGCCCGTCCGAGGCGGCGAACTCAGACCACGGGAGGACCACCTCGCCACCGGCCGGGACGTCGCACGCGCCGCCGCCCGTGGCCGTCCCGTCGCTGCCGTCGGCGCCGTCGGCGCCGTCCCCGGCGCCAGCACCAGCCTCGCTGTCGCTGCTGCCGGCGTCACACGCCAGCACGACGCCAGCGAGAAGGAATATCGCAGTCCTCACCGCTCCCCCTCCGACTACCTGACGTAGAGCAGCATCACGATGTTCTGCTCCTGTGCGTTCGACCCACCGCAATACTGGTCCTGGCTGCAGTAACAGGGTTGGTTGCACGAGTCCCCACACGAGACGGGGTACTGTCCGCACGTCCACCCCGTATGCATCGTCTGTTGGTGAGCGCTGTCGTTGATACACAGCGACTGAATCCCCTGGTTGGTGTTGGAGGTGTACACGGTGCTACAGCCCGCGCCATACCGTCCCTGACTCTGCGAGTCGATCCCAATGGCGTGGGCACCGCTGGTCAGCGTGCCAGACACGGCGGGGGCGAAGAGGTTGACCGAGAGCGGCAAGGCCGCGGTGGTCACCGGCGTCCAGCCCGAGCCCGCCGCGTACCGCGCGGCGCCGTAGATCTGGGTGGCTCCTGAAGCGACGGTGCTGCAGAAGTTGCCGAAGGACGAACCGGTGGGCTGCTCGTCCAGCACCCAGGTGGCGCCGGTCCGCCAGGGCGTGCTGAGCCAGGTGGCCTTGGCCCACGCTGCGGGCTTCGCGCCCTTGAAGTACGACACGGCGAGACAACGGGTCCAGCCGCCCCCGTGAGTGGTCATGTCGCACCACGCCTGGAAGGCCGTGGCACCCCCGGGACCGTCCGGATCCAGCCAGTAGCTCGCGCTAGCGGGCGTCCCCCCCGCGTCGCGAATGGCCTTGCACGACGGCATGGCGGTGTCGGACGTGGTGCCCAAGGCCACACACGCATAACCGGAGCAGGCGCTGCCCGGCCCGCACGCGGTGCCGACGGAGCCGCACGCGTTTCCGCAGGCGTCCGTGACGATCGTGCCGCAGGCCACCGAATCAGGGTCGGTGCACATGGTGGGGTCCAGCGCGCTCCCGGTGAGACCGCAGGTGTTGCCACAGTCGTCCGCTACGGGAGCCTCACACTGCGTGGTCTGTGCATTGAACAGACAGTCGGTAGCGCTGAGCCCCGTGCCCAAACCGGTGCAGGCGTCGCCGCAGCCGCTCAGGATCGGCTGACTGCAAGCGACCTGGGCCGCAGCGGGGCAGGTGGCCTTGCAGGTCGCCAGGCGGAGCGGGCCTTCGGGGGTGCAGAGGTGGACACGGGCAGTGACGGGATCGTAGGTGATCGTACCCGCGGGGGCCGCCGCACATCCGGTGGTGCTGCCGTCGAGCGTAAGGGCCGGCGCGGTGAGGCGGCCCGTCATGGTGTCTCCGGCGACGTCCACGAATCGCGCAGCAGCGGAGGCCTCGGAGGCCGTGAGCTCCGCCTGAGTCGCCGGGTCGAAGGCGAGCTCCGCGAGATCGACGCAGGCGATGCAGTCGAGCCCGCTGGCGGAGTCCGCGAACGCCGAATGAAAGGCGTACGGGACACTGCCCAGGGCCACTCTGGGCAAGGCCTTGCCGCCCACCTCGACCTGCGCGAACACCTCGCCCGCCGCGAAGACCGCTGCGTCCACCGGCCCGACGCGCACGCTCACGAGGCCGGCGGAGATGGCGACGTCACCGAGGTCCTGCAGGTACAGGGGTGTGCCCGACACCGCGGACGCGTAGAACGCCACGTCCACCGGCAGCGTCCCCGTGAAGGGGCCGCCCGCCGACGTGGTGACTCTCCCCTGGACCTCGACGTAACCCGGCACGGCGGCGGCCGCGGTGCAGGCGACGAGGGTGAGGGCAACAACCAGTCGGCTCATGACATCCTCCAGGGCCGCCGGGACGGCCTGTTCACGGGCAGCAGGTGTAGCCGCCGTCCCCGGAATCCACCATGGAGTCTCGGGTTCTTACGTAGCCGTTCACGAAAAGAGCGGTGCCCTCCCCAGCCTCAGCCAAGGGAGACGCGAGTCGCCTAGGGCTCGGGCGCGGCGCTCCGCGCCAAGACGCTCTCGCGATACGCGTGCGCTCGCGAGCGCATGATGGCCCCAAGAGGCCGGAGGGTCTCGACAGCGTGCCACGGATCGAAGGACAGCGCCTCCACGAGTCGTTCGAGCTCCTGCCCTTCCGGCGAGGCGACGTCCTGCTGCGGCAGGGTGAGCCGCGCGAGCTCGATGAACGGGCTGATGGCCTCGGGCCAGAGCACCGACGCGTCCTCGATGGGGGTGGAGACCGCGTCCACGTAGAGCTGTGCGCGGAGCGTGTAGGCGATGGGGCCGCGAGCGAGGCGGCTGATGAGGTCTGCGCGGACACCGTCGGGGCCGAATGGGTCCTTCGACTCCCCGTCCGAGCCCTCACCGACCGGCACCAGATCCAGCTTGGCGGCGTAATCGCCGAAGCGGATGGGCGCGCCCGAGTGAAACCTGCAGGTGGCCACTGACTTCACGGTGGGCATGCTGCCGAACACCTTCAGGAGCTTCATCGCCCTGGCGAAACCACAGAACCAGAAGAGCCTGGGCACCACCAGCGCGGGCCCGGCCTTCCCTGCGCGCAGGAGGTCCATGAACTCCGCGGGTGTCCCCGTGGCCAGGGCCGCCGTGGGGATGAGCAGGAAGTCTTGCGTGCGGGCGTCCTCGAGGCCGGGGATGAGCTTCTTCCCGGGCACGTCGAGCAGCTTCACCGCGACGCCGCGAAGGTCCGGACGCCGGTCTGACTGCGCGAAGGCCGAGCCGTTCGAGAAGCGGACGTAGGCGCTGTAGGTGCGCTGCTCGGCAAAGGGACCCACCCGGAGCTGCGGCGGGACGTCTAGAATCGTGAGCTCGGCCTTGACCCCCACGTGCGGTTTCACATGGAGCGCGCGCGCCATCTTGCCGGTCTTGGCGGCGCGCGCCGCCTGCATCGCGCGGATCTCCTCGCCAAAGGACCGGAAGAGCGCGTCTTCACCCGGCGGGACGGTCTCGCGCCAGTCGGTGCTGCCGACCCAGGCGTTGCGTGTCTCTACGGTCATGCCGTGTGCCCCCGAGTGTCTGCCGTGCCGCCCACTTCTACCGCGAAGACCCGCTGCCAGTCGAGCGGGGCGGGCGCTGGTACGAGCGGGGGCAGCGAGGACGACTTCTCTGGTCAAGTGGCGGCGGGACGCGCTAAGTGGCGGGGGCACGCCGGGAGCGGCGCGCACCAACTGAGGGCTGCCCAGCAGCTATTGGACGGAACCATGGCGATCGGTTGGTACCCAGGCCACATGGCCAAAGCGCTGCGCGAGCTCGAGACGGTCATGCGGAAGACCGACGTGGTCATCGAGGTCGTGGACGCGCGGCTGCCCGTGTCGAGCGCCAACCCCGTCCTCACCGAGCTTCGCGGCCCGCGACCCCGCGTGGTGCTCATGAACAAGAGCGACCTCGCCGACGGCGCCGTCACCCGGCAGTGGGTCCGTTACCTCGAGCGCGTCGCGGGGGTCTCCGCGTTGCCGGTAGACGCCCGCGAGAGCCAGCTCGCGCGGAAGCTTGTGAAGCTGTGCCGGGCGCTCAACCCGCACGAGGACCGAGTCTGCCGTGCCCTGATCGTGGGGATCCCGAACGTAGGCAAGTCGACGCTGATCAACACCCTGGCAGGCAGGTCGGTGGCGGCGGTGAGCAACAAGCCGGCCGTCACACGCGAGACGCAGTACGTCGACCTCAAGAACGGCGTCCACGTCTGGGACTCCCCGGGGATGTTGTGGCCGAACCTGAAAGATCAGCAGGGCGCGCACCGGCTGGCCGCGACCGGCGCGGTCGGTGAGAAGGCGTTCGATGTCACCGAGATCGCGCTATTCATCGTGGAGTACATGGTGGTCGCGTATCCGAAGCTGCTCATGGCTCGCTACAAGCTGGCGTCATGCGAGGGCAGCTCGCTGTCGCTGCTCGAGGCCATAGGCCGTCACCGGGCGTGCTTCAGCCGAAAGGGCGTGGTCGACCTCGAGCGCACCGCGCACCTCGTGACGCAGGACCTGCGGACCGGGAAGCTGGGCCATGTGAGCCTGGAGGCGCCACCGGAGACCGAGCTCTCCGCGGACGCGCCCCCAGTGGAGGCGGTGGACGAGCTCAGCCCCGGTCCGAGCGAGCCCGAAGCGGGCTAGGACCCGCCCGGCGCCACGCCTCAGAAGCTGGGGTTCGGCTTCCCCGTCGTGGCGGCCGTGAGGATCCAGCGTGGGCCGCCCGAGAAGTCAGCGGCCAGCACGAGGCGTCCTCGCACCGAGACCGTGGAGCCAAGCGCCGGAATGCTAGCGCAAGGCCCGTCTGAGTAGCAGAGCTGCGCGCACATCGTGAGCGAGTTCGTGGCGCCGGGGGCGTCGCGAATGATCGCGCAGCTGTTGCCCACCATGCTCTGCACGAACACGCTCTCCAGCCCGATGAAGCTGCCGTCCAGCGTTGTCCGGTTGGTCCAGGTGTTCGCCACGGTGTCGTACCAGCTGCCGCTGGCCACGAAACCCTTGCTGGCGGTCTTGAGCGCGTTCAGCGAGGTGGTCCCGACCGGGCTGGTATTCGAGATCGTGAGGAGCTCGGCCACGGTGGACCAACGCGAAGTGCGGAACGCGGCGCAGCTCTTGGAGACGGGATCGCAGTCGTAGATCTGGTTGCGCGCGAAGGCAGGGAGCGAGTTCATCTGGCTGTACCGCGCCTTGTTCATGAACGAGAGGGCCGTGCACTCTTCGGTCTTGGTGAACGCCACGCCCTTGTAGGTGCCGCCGGGGGCCGAGCACGCCGGCTCGGCCTTGCACACACCCGCGATACACACCTTCCCGGTCGCGCAGGACGAGAAGTTGATCTCGGGGACCTGGCTGCATCCGTGGTCGGGGTCGCAGGCGTCTGACGTGCAGACGTCTCCGTCCTCGCAGTCCTTCGTGGTGCCGCCCTGGCACGCGCACGTGGACGTGAACTTCTCGCCGGTGGTGCACGCGTTGCCGTCGTCGCACGCACCGCCCACGGCACACACGGTGAGCGCGCCGCCGTTGCTGGCTCCCTTGGTGCACGCCACCGACGTGCCGGCGAACGTGCCGGTGAGGTCAGGACGGCGCGCGAAGCACAGACCCAATGTGCTGCCCTGCGACCAGTAGTTCGAGACGGTCTCCACAACCTCGTTGTCTCGATGGAGCAAGAGCGCGTCGAGCTTGTTCGCAGCGAGAGCGTGGTAGGGGACGACCAGCCGCGCTCCGGGCGCGAGGCTCGCGGTGATCCCGGCGGGGCCGCTCGTGACGGCGGCGCCACCCCCTGAGGAAGACAACAAGTAACGCGCGAGGTAGGCGTGCTTCTTGCCCACGTTGGCGAGCTCGACCCAGCCGTCCGGCCCTGCCGAGATCTCGTTGATGATGAGGCGCGGCCCCACGGTGGCGCTGCGACACTCCCCCCCGTCGCAGGTGAAGCCCGTCCCACAGGACACTCCGCTCTGGCCCTCCAGCGCGAGGCAGGCCGGGGCGCCGTCGCCGCAGGTGTCGACGGTGCACGGGTTGCCGTCGTCGCAGGTGACGGGGGCGCCACAGACGCAGCTCGAGGAGCAGACGGAGCCCGCAGTACACGAGGTGTTGTCGTCGCACGCCGTCCCAGGGAGGCAGGGCGTGTGGGGCGCAGAGCCGTTGTGGGACCCGCCGGAGCAGAGAATCGAATAAGGCGCCCAGTCCCCGCCGTCGGGGATGCGTCCGTAGCACGTGCCCGGGCACGGATCCTCGCCCACGTAGTTCTTCCGCTGGTCGATCACCTTGCCCGAGGGATCGAGGAGGCGGACCTGGTCGGCCGAGGTCGCGCTGATGGTGCCGAGGCTCCAGTAGCTGACGGCGCCGGGGGCCAGGACGAAGCCGTTGGGGAGAGTGGCGGGCGCCCCGCCGCCGGCCGCGTCGTCGATGGCCCAGCCCGAGAGATCGGCGTCCGAGACCCCGATGTTGATCAGCTCGACGAAGCCGCCGTCGCCCGGCGCGAACTCGTTGATCCGCGCATTGATCACCGAGGCGCCCGGGGCGTTCGCGGCGCCGGGGGTGCACGGGCGGGCCGCGCTCTGCCAGGGCCCGCCGTCAGAGGAGCGACCGAAGCACACCGAGGCGATGGACGCTCCGGTCCAGCCGTTGGGGTGGCTGTCGGCCACGACGCCGCCCGGGGAGACGAGCCGCGCTTCGTCGGCCGAGGCCGAGTTGATGCCGGAGTAGCTGAACCAGGCGAGGGCCTTCGGCATGAGTATCGTGGCAGCGAGCTTCTTCGGGGCGGCCCCGGCGCCGGCGACATCGTCGATGCTCCAGCCCTCGAGGGAGACGTCCGAGGTCCCGGCGTTGTAGATCTCGATGAAGCCGGAGGCGCCGGCGCGTAGCTCGTTGATGACGAGCGGAGCCGCGCCCGAAGGGGAGCCGCCGTCTGCGTTGGACGCCCCACCCGAGCACGCCGCGGCCTCGGAGCCCACCGCGCCGCCGTCCGGGAAGCGACCGAAGCACTTGCCGCCGAGGCTCTGGCCCGAGTAGCCGTTCGAGATCGCGTCCTTCACGGCGCCGCTGGCGTCGAGCACGCGGACCTCGTCCACGGACGCCGTGTTGATCCCGCCGTAGGGCACCAGCAGGAACCCGTGCGGCCCCACGACGGTCCCGGCGGTGAGCTTCTTCGGCGCCGTGCCGCCCTCTTTGTCGTCGACGGACCAGCCGGAGAGGTCGGCGGGGACCACGCCCGCATTGTAGAGCTCGATCCAACCGGCCGTGCCGGCGGAGAACTCGTTGACGATCACGTCAGCGTCGGCCCCGCCCGCCGAGCTGGCGTTGGACTTGCCCGGCGAGCAGAGGAGCTCGGTCGCGGCCCAGGCGCCACCGTTCGGCGAGCGGCCGAAGCAGCGGTTGGCCAAGGACTCGCCGTTCCAGCCGTTGCTGCGGGCCTCGAGCTCGTTACCCGAGGCGTCGAGGAGGCGAACCTCGTCGACCGAGGCGGTGTTGACGCCGCCGTACAGGACCGAGAGGAAGCCCTTGGCCGGGATGACGGTGCCACTCGGGAGCGCCTTCGGGGCCTTGCCGGCGCTGGCGACGTCGTCGACCTGCCAGCCGCTCACGTCGACCCCAGAGCTGCCGCTGTTGTAGAGCTCGATGAAGCCGGTGGTGCCGGCGGCGAACTCGTTGATGACCACCGTCCCGAGCGCGCCCCGCACGACGGCTCGCGACTCGGGGGCGCGGAGGTCGTCGGCAGAGCAGGCGGTGAGGACGGTAGCGGCGAGGACGATGCGGCGCATGGGGGCTCCAGTGCTGGGGTCACGCGCGCCGAGGGCAAGAAGCGGGCCGTGCTGGCTGGTGACCGTTCACCCCGTCGCCGCCTGGATCCAGCGGCTAGCGCGGAGCCGGCGCGTCCGGGACTGAGCGTCGCGTCCGAGCCGCTGCCGCCAAAGTGCCCAAAGTGCCCGGTCGAGTTGACGGGGGCTCCCGAGACCGTAATAGCCTCGTCGCAATGCGCGTACTCACCTCGACCCTCCTCGTCTGTCTGGCCGCTTGCTCCGCAGGCGAGAGCTCCGTCCGCTCGGACGATACCGCCGACGGCTCCCCTGGAGCTGACGTCACCGCCCCGGCAGACGGTTCCGCGGCCGACGCCACGGCCGACGTGCCGGTGGACCCCGACGTCCAGGTGGAGCCCGATACAGCCGTCACGGAAGACACGACCGAGCCACCGCCGAGCCCGCTGGCCGAGGCGATCCTGGAGGCGATGGAGGCCGAGAACATCCCCGGAGTGGCCGTGGCGCTGGTTCGGGGCGAGGAGGTGCTCCACCTCGGTGGCTACGGGCTGGCGGACGTAGACGAGCAGATCGCCGTCACGCCGGACACCGCCTTCATCCTTGCGTCCGTGTCGAAGACCGTGATCCCCATGGCCGCGCTGCTGGCCGTGGACGACGGCCTCCTCGACCTGGACGCAGACATCAACTCCATCTTGCCGTTCGCGATCAAAGCGCCTGGCTTCGATGACGCCGTGATCACCACGCGCATGTTGCTCACGCACACCTCGGGGATCTCTGATCACTGGGACAAGCTGGCGGAGCTGTACGTGGACGGGGACTCGGAGATCGCCCTCGGCGCCGTGCTCGAGAACCTGCTCGCGGCCACCGGCGAGTACTACGATGCCGAAGCCTCCTTCACCGGCGCCGCGCCGGGCACGGCCTACGAGTACTCGAACATCGGCTCGGCCCTCGCCGCGTACGTGGTGGAGAGCGCTACCGGCGTCCCCTTCGACGTCATGTGCGAGGAGCGCTTGTTCGCCCCGCTGGGCATGAGCCACACCAGCTGGCACCTCGCCGACCTCGAAGGGGTCCCGCTCGCGCTGCCCTACGCGTATGTGGACGGGGCCTACGAGACCTACGGCCACTACGGCTTCCCGGACTACCCGAACGGGGCGCTGCGTTCGAGCGTGTCGGACCTGTCCCGGCTGCTCCGCATGATGATCGGCAAGGGCGTCTTCGAAGGCACCAGCGTGCTGCCAGAGTGGGCGGTGGACGAGATGTTGACCGACCTCGTGCCTGAGTTGGAGCCCGGCCAGGGCCTCGCCTGGTACCGGTACGACGACGGCGAAGACCTCTACTGGGGCCACGAGGGCGGAGACGACGGGACCGCAACCACGCTCTTCTTCCGGCCCTCGGACGGCGTGGGGGTGATCGTGCTCGCCAACATCGACGCGCCGGAGACCGAAGAGAGCTGGGCGCTCTATACGATCGAGTCGCTGCTCTACGAAGCCGAGTCTTCGCTCTAGCTCAGGCGACGCGCTGGGAATTTCACCGGAGCGCGGGAGCGCGGAGGTGAACCCGGGCCGGGGAGCTCTGCTGCCCCGGCCCCAGCGTGAATTTCACCGGAGCGCGGAGGTGAACCCGGGCCGGGGAGCTCTGCTGCCCCGGCCCCAGCGTGAATTCAGCGTAGCGGTAGGCCCTAGGCGAGCGCAGCCTGGAGTACGGTGGGGTTCTGGTTCGACACCGAGTCGGTGCCAAGGCCGAGCGCAGTGAGGAGCGTCGCGTGGACATCGGCGGGGCGGACCAGCACGCCGCCCTCCGCGACGAGGCCGGTCTCCGGGTCCACCGGCTGCTCACCGAAGTTGTCGTCCCGCGTGGCACCGATCACCCGGTTACCGGCGATGCCTCGGCCGAGGAGCAGACACGACGAGGCGAGGTGGTGGTCGCGACCTCCACGCGCGTTGAGCCGAGGGGTCCGGGCGAAGTCGCTGGTCACCAGGATCAGAGTGCGTTCGATGTATGCCACGCCCGACTCGTCTTTGGTGGTCTCGAGCACCTTCACGAGGCTCGCGAGCGCGTCGAAGCCTGCCCGCAGCGCCGGCGCGTGGCCGGTGGTCCAGTTGTCGTCGTGGTCGTCGATCAGGGATGAGACCAGCGGGATGGAGACACACTGCGCCACGCCCTGGGTGATCGCCTGGGCGGCGATCATGGCGAAGCCCTTGGCGCCGCCCAGGTCGCCGGTCAACGCCTGGTTACTCGAGGTGTCGACGCCGAACGCCGAGTAGAGCGCCTGGATCTCGGCGCTGGGCGCCTTCGTGAACTGGAAGTGCGAGCCCAGCTGTCCAGACGCCAGCACCGCGGCGCGGTCCCGTGCGTCTGCCCACGCGGTGACGGCTCCCTCGCCGTCGTACAGCCGGTCAGAGCACTTCTCGGCCGTGTGCCACGCGTCCACCGCCTGCTGCGAGGCGTCCGGGAGCGGCGCGCCCAGCCGGGAGAGCACGGAGAGGAGGTCCGCCGATCTCCGGACCGAGAGCCCCGAGGCGAAGAGCGGCAGGCCGGCGTTATAGCTCTCGCCCGCCACGACCAGGTTGGGCACGGGGCGCTCGTCGCCAACAGCGGCTGCGACCACCGTGCCGAGCGCGCTGCCGTTGGCGGCGAGGCCCTGCGGGAACTTCCCGGTGAGGAAGTAGCGGCGGCCCACGTCGTGGGTGACCGTCTCCATGGTCATGCCGCGGATCACGCAGAGGCGCCCGTAGTGCTGGGTCAGCGCGCCCATCGCCGGGCCGAACGCGATGGCCGAGCCAGCGGGGCGGATGATCCCCGTTCCCCCGGTTGCAGCGAGCATGGCCTGAGTGTCGGCGTCTGCGAGCAGGTCGTACGCCGGGTGGATCACCGACTCCGGGCCGTATTGGGTAGCGTCCCGAGGGTCGAGCGCCATCAGCTGGTCCCAGCCGCCGTCGAAGGTGCAGTGGATGAGCAGCGGGCTGCCGGGTCCGCCCGTGGCGGCCAGGGCGCGCTCGAGGCCGCCCATCGTGCTGCCCAGCCCCAGAAGGCCGAGGCCCTTCAGCCATGCGCGTCGTGTGAGGTTCATGGTCGCTCCTTCGCTGGGCGCGGGTGGCGCCTCGCAGGTGGGGCAGTGCCCAGTCGGACAAGGGTCAGTAGAGGTGGAACGCCGGTGAGGTGAGCAGCGCCACGCACACCGCGCGCCAGCCATCAACGCCCGTGCCCGCGGCTGTGTAGACGGCGTTGAGGTCGTCGACCGGGTCGGTGGGATCACGCCGGTCGCCGTGGAACCGCAGGAGAAGCGTGCGGAGGTGGGCCCGAATGGTGGCGTCATCGCCCTCCACGACCAGCACCGGAGAGTCCACGATGGCGTCCGCCACCAGTCGGCGCTCGCACACGTCGCGCGCCATGTCGTCCATGAACTTCACGTACAGCGCCGAGACCGTGCGGTCCTCCACGGTCGTCTGGATGTAGTCCGCCTTCCCGAGCGTAGCGGCGAGGCCGTCCTCCGAGAGGGCCTCGATCCCTCCCGCCACGCTCTGCATCCGCCAGGTGATCGGCTGCCCCTGGGCGTCGTCTCCCATCACGCGGGGCAGGCTTCGCGCCAGCGTGTCCACGCTCAGTCGGCGGACCGCGGGGCTGAGCGGCGCGGATCCCACGTCAGGGTGTTCCCCCGTGTCGTCCGTTGGCTCGCCGGCGTCCGGCAACTCTTCGGCCGCGTCGCCCACGTCGCTCCCATCGGCCGTGGAGATGTCCGCTGCGGGGCCGGGGGTCGCCTCCGGGCTCGTGGACTCTGCCGAGGCGTCGTCCGCCTCGACGGGGACGGGATCCGTGGTCTCGCCGCACGCGACGAGGCAGGCGGTGATTACCGTGATGAGCTTCATCGAGTGCCCCCGGGTGGTGTCGCGCGCTACGATGCAGCAGGTGGTATCGAGATCGCGGCTCATCGGATCCTCCGGTACGTGTCGCTGGTGACGATGCGGCGCACGAGGCCAGGGAAGTCCTCGTCGGCAGCGAAGGCGGCCACCCAGTCCGCGTGGAGCGCCGACTCGTCGTCCACGCGGGACGGGTCGCGCACGAGGGGGCGGCCGAGGAACCAGGTGGCCACGTTGGACACGGTGGCCTCGTGGAAAGCCCCGGACGCGATGAGCTCCTCCGCCAGCCCGCGTGGGCCCTTCGCCGCGTTCGTGGCGATCTGCTGGTGGAAGTACGTGGCGTCGTCGGCGTACTGATACGCGCGGAGGGTGCCGGGCTTCGGGGCGTCGACCTCGGTCGCGTAGAAGCGTGAGCAGTCGAGGGTGATCTTGGGCGAGACGTCTGGGTCGCACTGGGCGTCGTAGATCGGGAACGCGACACGGTCCGTGAGCAGGCCTGAGCCGGCCTCGGCCACATCGGCGTAGTACGCCGCGAGCGGCTCGAGCGTGAGGTGACAGCCCCGGCAGGTGCAACGCTCGGTGAGGTCGTCCGTGGTGGGGTCGCAGTCGGTGTCTTCACCCGAGGGCGGCACGAAGTACTGGTTGGTGAAGGCCGAGCGGGCGCGATTGGCGCGCCCCCGGTTGCTCTGAAAGCGCAGCGTGAACGCCGGGTGGGTGAGCACGCCGGCGTGGACCCCGCTACGCGCCACGGCGCGCCAGCTCGGGTCTGTGTAGGTCGAGCCCGAGTGGTCGCCGTCGCTCGGGACCGGCACGTTGTACGTGCGCTGGAGGTTGGACACCTTGGCGGTGTGCTCGTACCAGAAGCCCAGGCGGCCATCGACCCAGAGGTTGGTGCCCAGGAGCAGCGCCGAATAAGGCGCCGCGCCGGTGGCCACGTCGTCGGCCAGACGCAGGACCGACTCGCGCATCGAGTCGAGCACTTCGAAGAACACGTCCTGCGAGTAGCACCAGCGGAGGTTCTCACCGCAGCCGCACGCGGCGGAGCTGGCCCCGGTGGGGCTGTCGCAGCGAACACAGGCGTTGGGCCCGAACGTGGGGGCGTCCGGAGGGCACGCGTCGCCAAAGTTTGTGAGCGCTGTTTGGGCATCGAACGCGCAGACCTTGATGAGCGTGTCCGGCGCCCAGTAGGGGGCCACCTGGACCCAGCCCTCTTGCTGGTATGAGGTGCCGGTGTTGGGGTCCACGACGGTCTGGGCGACCGGGCGCCCCTGCGAGTCGTACTCGGTCTGGGCGTAGTCGCCGCAGATCTCGGTGCCTAGACCCTGGCGGTACTTCTTACGGCGCGGGTTGCCGATCAACGCGTAGATGGTCCCGCCCTTCGCGGGGCTCACCACGTTCGAGCCGTTGCCGAGCTGCACGTTGGACACGTTCGGCCAGAGCAGACCCTCGTGATACCAGCGCATCGCCACCCGGAACTCGTCGGAGCCGAGCCAGGCGTCGATCGTCTCCTCCGGCACTGCATCGCGCCCCGTGACCGCCTCGTACTCGGCCAGGGTGGGCAGCTCGCCCCGGAGATCCAGGGACAAGCGGCGCAGGAAGAGGTCCGTGGGCAGCGGCTGCTGCTCGCTGCACTCCGGCGGGGCTGCAAGGGCCAAAACCAGGCTGAGTGGGACAAGACTCATCTGCGGAACCTCCCGGTCATCGGAGGGTTTAGCATGGCCCGTGCCAGCGCCCGACCGGAGCGCAGTCGCGCGATCACGCTGACCCAGTGTGTCAAGAGAGCTTGACGCCTGTCACCGGGGACAACGTCCGCCCACGTGCCGTCGTCTCCGGGCTGGTCAGTCCGGCTCGTCGAGATCGAAGAGCTCGAGGGCAGCCGCGGCGAGCTGATCGCCGGCTCGAGTGCCGGCGCGCTCCTTCAGGACCTCGATCGGCGCACGCGTGAGGCGGTTCGCGATGACCTCGGCCAGCTTCCGGATGGTGTCCTGACCCCGGTCGTCGAGGCCCGGCAACATCTTGAGCGCCTTCTCGGCCTCCGCGGCGGCGGTCTCGAGCGCTGACTCGCGCAGCGCGCGGATCACCGGCGCGTGGAGGCGCTCGCGGCGCCACCGCACGAAGGCCTCGGTCTCACTCTGCACCAGGGTCTCGGCCTCGCGGGCCGCCTCGGCGCGGCCGCCGGCGTTGGCCCGGCTGACCTCCTCCAGGTCGTCGATGTTGTAGAGATAGACGTCGTCTACCTCGCCGACGCCGGCCTCGACGTCTCGCGGCACCGCGATGTCGATGAGGAAGAGCGGCCGATAGCGGCGCTTCTTCATGACCGCCTGGATCATGGGCCGGGTGAGGATCGGCCGCGGCGCGCCCGTGGAGCAGATCACCACGTCGACGGCCTGGAGGAGCAGCGGCAGGTCGTCGTAGGCGCTGGCCGAGAAGCCGTGCTGCTCCGCGAGCGCGCGGCCGCGCTCGAACGTGCGGTTGGCCACCAGCACCTTGCTCGCGCCGTGTGCCTTGAGGTGACGCGCCGCCAAGACCCCCATCTTGCCGGCCCCCACGAGCAGCACGCTGGTGCCGTCCAGCGCACCGAAGATCGTGCGGGCCAGCTCCACGGCCACGTGGCCCACGCTCACCACGGAGCGCGCGATGGCGGTGTCGGTGCGGACGCGTTTGGCGAGGCGGAAGGCCCGGCTGAAGATTGGATCCAGCCCCGAGCCGAAGGTGCCCGCAGCGCGCGCCACCGAAACGGCCTCTTTCACCTGGCCGAGGATCTGGGCCTCTCCGAGCACCAGGGAGTCGAGCGATGCGGCCACGCGGAAGAGGTGGCCGATCGCCGCGTCGCCTTCGCGAACCTGGACGTGCTCCGCTGGGAGACCCATGGACTCCCGCAGCGCGCCCACGTCGGTGGCGGCGGGCACGAGGGCGTAACACTCGACCCGGTTGCAGGTGCTGACTAGGACCACCTCGTGGGCGAGCCCCCGGGCGACCAGGTGCTGCAGCCGATCGGGCAGCTCCTCGGCTGGGATCGCGCAGCGCTCCCGGACGTCGACAGACGCCGTGCGGAACGAGAGGCCCAGGGCAACGAAGCGCGGCGCCTCATTCGACGCGACCACGGCGGGGGCGGGGCGGAGCGGGTCCATCATCCCGAGACCCGCAGCGTGGACAGGAGCACGACGAACAACGAACAACCGAAGGCCGACAGCGTGAGCAGGGCGGCGCGCCGACCCTTGAGGCCGAACGCGAGCCGGGCGTAGAGCACCAGGCCGAAGAGCACCCAGGACGCGCTGGCCATGATCGCGTGGCGCGTGACCGCCTCGGCGTTGCCGCGCGCGAACCAGATCACCCCCAGCGCCACCCCGATGCTGTACAGCGGGAAGGCCACGATGAGGGCGAGCCGTGAGGCGCGCTCCACGCGGGCGAGCGACCAGCCGCTGTCCGTGAGACGGAAGCGCTTGGTCTTGAGGCGATACTCCTGCACCACCTCGGCCGCCGAGCCCATGGCGGCCACGCCGAAGGCGACAAAGCCGGCCAGCGAGAACGCCACGTGGATCGGGGTGATGAGCGCGATCTCGCCCGGCCGGACCAGGCCCGACTCTCGGTCGAAGACGTGGACCGCGTACGTGAGCATGGTGACGACGGGCGCGACGAACGCCCCGATCAGCGGGAGCTTCGCGGTGCGCCCGCGGATCACCCACACCGCGGCCAGGAGCGCCGAGAGGACCAGGAACGCGGTGACGGCGTCGAGGCCGAGGCGCCCACCCGCCGCGCGGACGCAGAGCGCCGCGACCGTGAACACGCCGCCGATGCCGAGGCCGACCAGGCCGAAGCGCGCCGAGCGATCGCCGAAGCGACGCAGGTGGGCCCCGTACGCGATCGTGGACGCGAGGCTGGCGAGGCTGGCGATGAGGACGAGGGTGTCTTCCACGGCGGTGGCGGAGGATACCGATCCCCTGTCCTGGACGCGAGGACGACTATGTTAGGCTCCGCCGCATGAGGCTTCGCGAGCTCATCGTCTCTTGTGCCGTCTTGATCGCGTGCTCGGAGGAGGCCGCGGTGGCCCTCTATGAGGACGTCGCTGCCGCGCCCGATGTGAGCGGGCCGGGCTTCGTTCCCGGGGAGGTCGCCGGGAGCCACGACTCCGGCGGGCCAACGGAGGTCACCTCAGGCGGCGACGATGTGGCGCCACCGGAGACCGACGCCGGCCCAGTCGCGCCCGAGAACTCCCCGCCGGGCTTCCAGCCGCTGGACGCGGTCACGGTGAAGATGGGCCACTCGGTCACCGTCTCGTTGGCCGGCGTGCTCTCCGACGTGCAGGACGAGGTGGGCGCGCTCACCCTGAGCTGGGCCAGCTACCACGTGGGGCTCGCCCTCGAGCCCGGCTGGCAGCTGCGAGTGGTGGGACCCACCGTCTGGTCGGGCGACGAGGTGATCCCGCTGGTCGTCACGGACACGGGGGGACTCACCGCTTCGCGCGAGCTCACGGTAACGGTGGAGCTGGTCGAGCCGCCGAAGCCCGTCGATCCGCCGAAGCCCCCGTGCGGGCTCACGACGTTCGCGTTCGACTCGAAGGGGAGCCCGGCGCCACAGACGGTGCTTGTGAGCGGCACGTTCAACGCCTGGGCGAGCAACGGCACCACCGCTACGGTGCTCGGCGATCCCGATCACGACGGCGTCTTCGAGGCGTCGGTGCTCTTGGTTCCGGGCTCCAGTCACCAGTACAAGTTCATCGTGGACGGGAAGTGGATCGCCGATCCGGCGAATCCGCTCGGGGTCGACGACGGGTTCGGCGGGAAGAACAGCGTGCTCGAGGTCCCGCAATGTCCCTGAGGGTCATCGCCCTGCTCCTGGTCTCTGGCGCTGCGTGCGGTGGAACCCAGCTGGCGGTGCCCGACACGGCGTCGACGACTGGTGGCGGCGAGGTGACCGGCGAGGTCCCCGTGGCGGGGCTAGACGTCGCCACACCCGCCCCGGACGCCGTCGAGGTCGCGGATGTGGCCGCGGACGTGGGTAGCGAGCCCGACGCCGAGGCGCCGGAGGACGTGCTGCCGCCCGAGCCCGGCTTCGTCTACACGTGTGCGCCCCTCGAGGTGCAGGCGTGCGTCACCGCGTGCCTGTCCGTGGGGAAGAAGAAGTGCCTCAAGGACTGGGGACCGTGCGTGCCGCCGCAGGAGTTCTGCGGCAACTGCGCCGACGACGACTGTGACGGACAGGTCAACGAGGACTGCGCGCCGAACCCGCCGTGTGGCGTGGTCACGCCCGCCGAGTGTCCGGTGGGGGTGATCGCGGTCGAGGAGGGGATCTCGGTTGACGTGGGCGTCACGCTACACCTCTCCAGCGCCGGCTCCGTCGCGCCCGAGGGGAGCACCATCGCGTCTGTGAAGTGGGAGGCGACCGCGCCCGACGGATCCACCTCGACGTTCGCCCCCAGCGCCACCGCCGCCTCGGCCACGTTCGTGTGCGACGTGGCGGGGCAGTACCTGTTTACGCTCACGGTGGTGGACTCCAAAGGGACAGCGGGCTGCGCTCCTGCGCAGGTCGTGGTGCTCGCCCTGCCCTCGCCGCCGATCGCGCCCAGCATCGGGTGCGCAGATGGCGCGCGAGAGGGCTTCGTGGACGTGGCCACGTACCCGCAGATCGCGGCGTGCTCCGGGGCCTGGGCGCAGCCGGGACTCACGCCCGACGGCGTGGCGCCGACGTGTGGCCGCGCCGGGGGCGATGACGGCGCGAAACCCGAAGGGGCCGGCTGCTCGTCGGCCGACCTCTGCGCCGAGGGCTGGCACGTGTGCAAGACCTGGAAAGAGGTGGCGCAGAAGTCGCCCACAGGGTGCGCGGGTGCCACGCCCCCGGACGCGAAGCCGAAGTCCCTGCTCTTCGCCCTGCGTCAACCCTCGAAGACCGGCTCCGTGTGCGGCGAGTGGGGCGACGGCTTCAACGACGTCTTCGGGTGCGGGAACCTCGGTACGGGCCTTGGGGCAGACAAGGGCTGTGGCCCCCTCGACCGCGTAATCGCCAGCACTCAGCCGGACAAGTGCGGGTTCAACGAAGCCGAGCCGCCGCTCGGGCCGTGGGAGTGCAAGGGCGGCCCGGGCAGCGATCTTCTGGAGGGTCAGACCGTGACCAAGAAGGCCTGCGCGGGCAAGAGCTGCAGCTACGACGGCGTGCCGCTCGGTAGCGCCGACAAGGGCGGCGTGCTCTGCTGCCACGACTGATTGAGCGCCCCTAAAGGAGACCAGGATGGGTTACGGACAATACGACCTCAGCGCGCACGAGCTCGCCACGAGGGCCCGCGCCCTCGAGAGCCCGGCCAGCGTCTTCCGGGAGGGACACACCCACGCCGACATGGCGCCCCTCTTTCTGAAGTCCAGGGAGAGCCGCGACAGCCCGAACCACCCCGCTTCCGTGCCGATCATCTTCGCGCTCGACGTGTCGGGCTCGATGGGCGACGTGCCGAGGCTCCTGGCCACGAAGACCCTGCCCACGTTCATGGGGAGCGTGCTCAGCGTCACGCCCGACCCGCAGGTGCTCTTCCTGGCGTTCGGCAACGCGGGCACCGACCGATCCCCGCTCCAAGTGGGTCAGTTCGAGAGCGAAGCGGCGCTCATGGACGAGTGGCTCACCAAGATGCACCTCGAGGGCGCGGGCGGCGGCGAGGGCGAGTCCTACGAGCTGGCGTTCTATGTGGCTGCGCGGAAGACCGCCACGGACGCCTGGGAGAAGCGCGGCAAGAAGGGCTACTTCTTCATGACCGGCGACGAACGCAGCTTCTACGCCACCGATCGGGCCACGGTGAAGCGGGTGCTGGGCGACGACCTCGAGGCCGACACGGTCACCACGTACGCGCTCGCTTGCGAAGCGGCGGCCCGATACCACGTGTTCTTCCTCGTGCCCGACCTCACGCGAGCCGCCAGAATCGGCACCGGTGCGTTCTGGCAGTATTTCCTCAAGGAGCGCGCGATCATCCTGCGCGACCCGGAAGACACGGCCATCGCGTGCGCGCTGCTCGTGGGGATCACCGAGGGGACGTTCACGTCACTGGCGGACCTCAGCGGCACGCTGGAGAAGGTGCACGGGCGCACTGGGGCCAGCCAGGAGAGGGTGCTAGAGGCCGTGCGCCCGTACGCCCAGGCGGTGTTCTCGGGCACCTTGGGCCCGATAGTGGAGCTCGGCGCGCCGCAGCCCTTCCCCGGCATGAGCGGCTGAGACGTGCGCTACGCCCTGACGAGCGCGACCCCGTAGTCAGCGAACACCGAGTCGCGTGAGAGGATGGTCAGCCGTTCGACGCGCGCCTGAGCAATGAGGAGGCGGTCGAACGGATCTCACGGTGCGCCTCCAGCCGACCGACCTCGAGCATCGTGCCCCAGCTTGACACCGCTCATCTCATCCACGGGGCGTGTCGAGGTCGAAGGTCCGCCAGCCGGTTGGACACTCCTCCGCTGAGACTCGCGAGCCCGAAAGAAGCGAAGCCGCAATCTGCGCTCGGCTGCTCAGGGACTGAAGAGCAACGAGTTGTTCGGCACCACAAAGCCAAAGCCATAGCCACCGGAGACCAAGACGGCACCGGAGCTGAGCACCGTCGCCTCGCAGTACACGCGCGCCTCGGGCATCGAGACTTGAGTCCAGGAATCCGCGAAGGGATCGTACACGTCGGCGACGTTGCTCACTGTGCCGGCCTGACCGCCGATGATGAGGACCTGTCCCGTCGGGAGCGTTACCTGCGCAGAGAGGACTCCGTGAGCGGTATTCGTGGGCGCAGCCAACGACCATGTGTTGGTCGCCGGATCGTAGAGCTCGTTGGTGGTAGCGGCCACATCCCCGGTGGTCGCACCGGCCGTGACCAGGACCTTGCCAGTGACGAGGAGCGTCGCGTGATGGAAGCGACGCGGCGTCGCGAGCGGCGATGCCGCGGACCAGGTCCCGAGAGCGTGATCGTAGATGTCGACATCGGTGACGAGGCCCACGACCGCGTTGGCGCCGCTCACCACCAGGACCCTGCCATCCGCCAGCAGGACGGTCTCTGCGTCGTCTCGACCCCGCTGCATGTTGCCGGAGGGCGACCACGCGTTGAGGACCGGGTCGTAGAGCAACACATCGGCGTGGCTGGCGCCGCCGCTGGAGCCACCCACAATCAGGACCTTGCCGTCGTTCAGCTTGACCGCGCGACTGTCCGCCCGACCGCTGATGGAGCCCGCGGACGACCACGTGTTCGTCACGTCGTCGTAGCGCTCGGCCAAGGGCGCATAGCCTGAATTGCCGTAACCGCCCGCCACCAAGACGGTGCCATCATCGAGAAGCTGCATGACGTGACGAGAGCGGCTGAAGACCATGTTCGCGGCGCTCCCCCACATGTTGGCTGACGGATCGTAGAGCTCCGCGGTGTTCACGTAGGTGTTGGCGATGGTGTGGAATCCGCCGGCGACGAGCACCTTGCCATTCGGAAGGAGCGTGGCGGTGAAACGCTGGCGATACGTGGCGGGAGCGGTCGCGGTCGGCGGCGAGGTGTATTGAGGAGCCGGCGGTACCTCGCAATTTGTGCCGCTGTAGCCCGCGGGACAGGCGCAGGTGACGCCGTCGCCGGTGTAGCCGGTGTTGCATACGCAGGTGAATCCGCCAGTCGTGTTGGTGCATGTGCCATTCGGCGAACAGTTGGCGCTGCCGGTCGCGCACTCGTCGACGTCGACGCAGTTGCGTCCTGTCGAGTCGCCCGCGTAGCCGGCGTCGCACGCGCAGGTGTACGCGCCGAGGGCGTTTCCGCACGTCGAGCTCGCGCCGCAGGTGGCGGTGCCGGTCGCGCACTCGTCGACATCGACGCAGTTACGTCCGGTCGAGTCGCCCGCGTAGCCGGCGTCGCACACACAGGTGTACGCGCCGAGGGTGTTGCCGCACGTCGAGCTCGCGCCGCAGGTGGCGGTGCCGGTCGCGCACTCGTCGAGGTCGGCGCAGTTGCGTCCGGTGGCGTCGCCCGCGTAGCCGGCGTCGCACGCGCAGGTGTACGCACCCAGGGTGTTGCCGCACGTCGAGCTCGCGCCGCAGGCGGCGGTGCCCGTCGCGCACTCGTCGATGTCGGCGCAGCTGCGCCCGGTGGCGTCGCCCGCGTAGCCGGCGTCACACGCGCAGGTGTACGCGCCGAGGGTGTTGGCGCACGTCGAGCTCGCGCCGCAGGTGGCGATGCCGGTGGCGCACTCGTCGACGTCTCTACAGTAACCATCTACGTTCGCGAGGCCCTCGCAGCATTCGACGCTGCCGTCGAACGGCGCGCCCTCGGGGTAACACCCCTGGCCGTTGCAAGTCGGATCATACGAGGGGTCGCTCGGATCGGCTGAGACGACGTAGTCACCGGGGTGACTCTCGTGGCCCCCGCAGGCCGCACTGCTCATCTTGATCTTCACGTAGGGATTCTTGGCCGACGACGTGCGATGGCAGACGGTGACCTTGCTGTCGGAGGCGAAGAATGTGCACTGCGCCAGCGTCAGCGCCTCCAAGGTCGTGCCCGTGCGCGCTCCCTGGATCTCGCTCTCGGCACAGCCCATCGCTCCCGCCAAAAGCAAGAAGCACACCATCGGAGAGACTCGACCATTTCGTTCGTGCAGGCGCATCACAAACCCCCGGAGGCCGACCACGAGCGAAAAATCGCGGCCAAGCGGACAGTACATGAGAGACCATTCAATACGCGTTTGACGCTATGCTCTCTTCTGAGCGGGGTCAACTGAGAATTTGGGCTCTCCACGGTTCCGGTTGATCAGACGGTAGAGTCGGTGGCGTCCGCGAATGCCGAGTTTGACGAGATGCGTGCCCTTCTCCGATGGAGTTCTTGTGAATCAAACGGGCTCTCCACGGTTCCGGTTGATCAGACGGTAGAGTCGGTGGCGTCCGCGAATGCCGAGTTGACGAGATGCGTGCCCTTCTCCGATGGAGTTCTTGTGAATCAAACGAGACCAACGGAGAGGGCATGCGCGTCGAGGAGCT
>SXGT01530948.1_pt1 | contig 35724 bp, 25 predicted proteins | sample 3176221 | NCBI WGS metagenome assembly SXGT01 (sample SAMN11356862, study PRJNA531348) | freshwater metagenome | isolation source: freshwater sample F1-120 | place: China: Fuxian Lake, Yuxi | collected 2017-12-25 | reverse complement strand
GTCCACGATCACGTCCGAGGGCACGTGCAGGTTGGTGATCCCCTTGTCGGAGTCGACCATCGCCAGGCCGGGGCCGCGCGCTATGGCCGCCTTGATGTCGGCCTCGATCTGGGCCCGCTGGTCGTCGGGCAGCCCCTTGAGCTTGCCGAGCAGATCCCCGAAGCCGTTGTTGACGTTCACGCCGAGGGCCTCGAAGGTCGCCCCGTGGGCCTCGAAGAGCTCCTTGAAGTAGACGCGCACGGCATGGCCGAAGATGATCGGGTCCGAGACCTTCATCATCGTCGCCTTCATGTGCAGCGAGAAGAGGACCCCGGAGCTGCGCGCGTCCTCGACCTGCGCCTCCAGAAAGGCCACCAGCGCCGAACGGCTCATCACCGTCGCGTCGATCACCTCGCCGGCGATCAAGGCCACCTTCTCCTTCAAGGCGGTGGTGGCGCCGTCGGCGCCGACGTGCTCGATCCGGGCGGTCGTGGCGGCGCCCAGGGTGACGGACTGCTCGTTGGCGCGGAAGTCCCCGCCGCTCATGGTCGAGACGTGCGAGCGGCTGTCCGCCGACCACGCGCCCATGGAGTGGGGGTTGTTGCGGGCGAACTGCTTGACGGCCTTCGGCGCGCGGCGTTCGGAGTTGACCTCGCGCCGAACCTGGTTGACCGAGCTGCCCTGGACCTTGGCGTAGAGGGCCTTGACCTTGCGCTCCTCGTCGCTGCTGGGGTCATCCGGGTAGGCCGGGATGTCGTAGCCCTTGGCCTGCAGCTCGGCGATGGCCGCCTTGAGCTGCGGGACCGAGGCGCGGATGTTGGGCAGCTTGAAGATGTTGGCCTCGGGCGTCCTGGCCAGCCGGCCGAGCTCGGCCAGGTGGTCGTCGACGCGCTGCTCAGGGGTCAGGCGCTCCGGGAACTGGGCCAGGATGCGGCCGGCCAGCGAGATGTCGCGCGTCTCCACCGCGATCCCCGCCGGCCTGGTGAAGGCCTGGACGATCGGCAGGAGAGACCAGGTCGCCAGCGCCGGCGCCTCGTCGGTCTGGGTATAAAGGATGGTCGGCTTCTGGGTCATGGGTCGCGCTCCGTTCATCGGCCTTTTGCCAGGACAATTCGACAACGACGGTGGGCCTACCCTATTTGCCCCTCGCTGTCCAGACCCCGATCCGCCTCTGCCCCCTCGCAAGATCGCGCCCGGCGGCCTTGACTGGGCTTCCGGCCCCGATTACACCGCATCCCATCGGTCGCGCTGCCCACCGCCGGCCCTCGGCGATCCCGGAGGACCCCTTGACCACCCGACGAGCCGCCCCGAAGCCGCCCCAGATCCCCTCGGTGGCGGTGTGCGACCTCGACGCGCTGTCGCCCGGACACCGCGCGCAGCTCGTCGAGGCGGGCCTGGACTCCCTGGCCCCCGTCGAGTGCTGGGCCGTCGAGGGCACCAACGCCCAGAACGCCTACGCCACCCACGGCCTCTTCCGCTACTTCGGCAAGTACCCCCCGCCCATCGGCCGCAAGCTCATCCTGGAGCACACCGCGCCCGGCGACCTCGTCCTTGACCCCATGTGCGGCAGCGGCACCACCGGCGTCGAGGCCCTGCTCCTGGGCCGCCGCGCCGCCCTGCACGACGTCAGCCCCCTCAGCGCCGCCCTCGCCCGCGCCAAGACCACCCACGTCCCCCTCGCGGACTCCGAGGCGGCCCTGGCCGAGATCCAGGCCCGCTACTCCCCCGCGACTGTTGATCAATACCCCGTCGAACCCCGCGGCCTGCGCAACCCCGACCACTGGTTCCTGCCCGAGACCGCCGACTCGCTGCGCGGCCTCCACCGCGCCATCGCCGCCCTGCCCGCCGGCCGACCCCGCGCCCTGGCCGAGGTCGCCTTCCTCGCCTCGATCCGCCGCGTCTCCCGCGCCACCACCCAGCAAGGCCGCCTCTTCCTCGACGTCCTCTCCGCCCTGCCCGACGCCTGGCCCACCTTCGAAGGGGCCATGCGGCGGGCCATGCGCGCCGTCGACCTGATCCCCGACCTCGACCCCCTCACCATCAGCCTCCACGACGCCCGCACCCCGCTGCCGACCTCCGACCCCGCCGAGCTCGTGATCCTCCACCCCCCCTACTTCAACGCCTACCGATACAGCCGCGTCAACAGCCTGGAGCTGGCCTGGACCGACACACCCCCCAAGGCATTGCGCACCGGTGAGGTGCGAGAGTTCTTCAAGGTCGGAAAACCCGAGAACGCCAGCCTCTACGCCGACGACATGGCCGTCGCCCTGGCCTGCGCCGCCGACGCCGCCCGCCCCGGCGGCGTCGTCGCCATGATGATCGGCGACGCCCGCCTCAAGGGCGCCCTCGTCCCGGCCACCCGCATGATCCTCGATCGCCTGCGCCCCGAGGCCGGCCTCTCGCTCGTCAAGGTCGCCCTGCGCCTCCCGCGCCACACCGAGGCCACCTGGGTCGCCAGCCAGCGCCGCAACGCCGGCGCGCTGGGCGTCCAGCTCTGCGACTATGTCCTGACCTTTCGCAAGGCTGGCCCGTGAGCGCCCCCCTGTCCGTCATCGCGGCCCAGACCCACCCGCCGCGCTACGGCCTCCACAAGTACTGGTCCCGCAAGCCCCACAACGTCGTCCGCCACTTCCTCCTGCGCGCCCTGCCCGAGGGCCCGGGCGTCGTCGTCGACCCCTTCGTCGGCAGCGGCGTCACCGCCCGCGAGGCCGCCGACCTCGGCCACGAGGTCTTCGCCGGGGACATCAACCCGCTGGCCCTGCTCCTGACGCAGACCACCTGCGCGCCCCCCGACCCCGATCGCTTCCAGACGATCATGCAGGCCGCGCTGGCCGCACTCCAGGCCCAGATCGCCGACGACTGGACCTGCCCGACCTCGCGCCGCCTCGTCCGCCACGCCCTCCACGCCGTCGTCACGCGCTGCGCCTCTTGCGACCTCGCCGTCGCCGCCCACGAGGCCCGCGCCAAAGGCCGCGCGCGCCGCTGCCCGGCCTGCGCCCAGCCCCTCCGCTTCAACTTCGAACACAGGCTCGACACCCGGATCATCGGCGCCGATCTCGCCGACGACGCCGAACAACCCGGTCTGCGGCGGGATGCCGCCCACGTTGAGGAAGTGGCCGCACTTGTTGAACAATATGACCCGAGGCGGGCCGGCGTCGGTCGGGCCGCTGGCATCTCCGATGACCCCGCGCTGCTCGACCACCAGGAGCGGGCCTCCCGCCGATGGCGCGCCCCCGGCCAGCGCGTCGGCCCCCTCTTCGAACCCATGCCCGTCAACCGCCGCATCCTCGCGCTGCCCGAGATGACCCCCGCGGACCTCTTCACCCCCCGCGCCCTGTCCGCGCTGCTGATCTTCAGAGACATCATCGCCGCGCTCGACGACCCCGCCATCCGACGCTGCGGCATGCTGATGCTCACCGCCAGCGCCGCCCAGTGCTCCCGGCTCGTGGCCTCCCGCAACAACCTGACCTCCGGCGGCCCCGCCTGGAGCGTCCCCGGCTTCTGGGTCCCGCCCCTGCACCTGGAGACCAACCCCGCCCTCCACCTCCAGGCCCGCCTGGAGCGCTTCGCGCGCGGCCTGCGCGACCTCAAGGCCCTCGGCCCGCCCGCAGGGCGCGTCCACGTCGAGGAGAGCGACGCCCCGGACCTCCTGCGCGCCCTGCCCCGGCGCGGCGTCGCCGCCGACCTCGTCTTCCTCGACCCGCCCTACGGCGACAGCGTCCCCTTCGTCGAGTTCAGCGCCTTCTGGAACGGCCTGCTCGACCGCGCCGTCGACGCCGACGCCGATCTGAGCGTCAGCGACCGACTCGCCCCCGAGCTGGCCTGGGCGCGCTACGCCGCTGGCCTTCGGCAGACCCTCGACGCCGCCGCCGCCGCGCTCAGCCCCTCAGGCCGCGTCCTGATCACCTTCAACAACCACGACGCCCGCGCCTGGCGAGCGCTCCTCGACGCCACCCAGGCCGCCGGCCTCAAGTGCGTCGAGGTCGCCTACCCCATCCCCGCCGTGATCTCCTCCAAGGCCGCCTTTCACCCCGAAGGCAGCTACCTCGGCGACGTCTGGGCGCTCATGGCCCCCGCCGCCACCCCCCCCTCCCTCGACGAGTCCCCCGCGCTCGCCGCCCTTCAGCGCTGCGCCGAGCCGCGCGGCGGCCTCATCGCCCGCAACCTCGCCCTCCGCACCCTCGCGCTCTGCTGGCTCTCCGACGACATCGACGCGGCCCTCATCGACCGCTGGCCCGCGCTGCTCGACCACCTCTTCGAAGCCCACGGGCCTCACCTGCTGCGGTGGCGCGGCGCGCCGTCAACCGACGCGATCTCCCTCAAGGCGCGGCTGCTCTCGATCGCCGCCGACACCCTCGCGCGCGGCCCTTGCCGCTGGCGGGACCTCTACGCGGCGACGGCGGCGGGCTGCGCAGATTGCGGCGTGCCCGACAGCGCCGAGGTCCGCGCGCTCATCGGCCCCGCGCTGATCACCTCCGGCAAGAAGATCACCGCCCTGCGCGATCTCGACGACCCCCCGCGCTGACGATCAGCCGAAGTGGATCGCGCAGACGTGCGCGCCCATCACGACGTCGCGGTAGGGCAGCGAGGCCGCGTCGTCCCCGCCCGCGCCCGCGATCACGTGCAGCGGCAGCAGGTGCTCCTCGCGCGGGTGGCAGGCGCGGGCCTGGGGAGCCTTGGCCCACTCGACCAGCCGGGACTCGCGCCGGTCGGGCTCCAAGGCCATCGACTCGGCGAGCCAATCGTCGAAGGCCCTCGAGGGCTCGATCAGCGACGGACCCCCGCGCATCCTCATCATCAAGGCCCGCAGGTTGTGGTAGCTCATCCCGCTGCCCACGATGAACACCCCCTGATCCCGCAGCGGCGCCAGCGCGCGCCCGATCCGCAGGTGCTCGGCCGGGTCGAGGCCCTGCTTGAGCGAGAGCTGCAAGGCCGGCACGTCGGCCTCCGGCCAGGTCAACTTCATCGGCACGAAGGCCCCGTGATCAAAACCCCGCGTCGCGTCGCTCGACGTCGCAAAGCCCGCCCGCTCAAGCAGAGCCTGGATGTCCCCGGCCAGCTCCGGCAAGCCCGGCGCGGGCCACTGAACCCGGTAGGCCTCCGGCGGAAAGCCCGAGTAGTCGTAGAGCATCGGCGGCCTCGGGCTCGCCATCACCGTCGGGGTCGGGGCCTCCCAGTGGGCCGACACGATCAAGAGCGCCCTCGGGGTCACCGGCGGCGTCATCTTGAGCCGCTTGAGGTAGGCCGACAGCCCATCCCACATCCCCGGCTCAACCCCCGACATCTCCACGAAGGGCCACGGCCCGCCGCCATGCGGCAAGAAGACGACGGGCATTCGCCGCGATCCCCCGTCCTGCCCCGTTGTCTCCTTTTCCTTGCTCAACGTCCCCTCCTTGTCTGTCGCGCCACCCACTCCAGGCGCGCGGTCGACGCCCTGGCGGACAGCCGCGTCGCACGCCGCCAGCCCCGCCCCCGCCGCGATCACCGCCGCTCGCAAGATCGCCTCTCGCCTCGAAATGTCGCCCTCTCCCATCTCCATCCTCCGAATCACCCCCCCGGCCTGGCTCCCGATGATCGCCAGGGTCCCGAAGCGCCGACCGCCGAGCCGCGCGCAATGACCACCAGGGCCTCGAAGCGCCGACCGCCGAGCCGCGCGAATCGTCACGGCGCAAGAATAACCCCGATGCGCGATCGCATCCAGACCGGAGGCCATGAAACAATGGTTGCGTTTTTGCAGCAGAAATTCCTTGCGAAGACGAGCGCCCACGCGCGCCGAAGACCCCGCCCGACAAGCCCCTGAAGGGGTGCCAGGGGCGTGGGGCGCTCGGCGAACTTCGTGGTTGGAGTCGATCATGGATTCGGGCGCGTCAGGCGTATAGTCTGCGGGTCAACGGGGAGTGTTCAGGAGGTGGCATGGGAGAGGTCGTTGCGGAGGTGCTGGTCGTCGGTGCGGGGCCGTGCGGGCTGGTGCTGGCGGCGGAGTTGTTCCGGCATGGGGTGCCGTGTCGGCTGATCGAGGCCAGCGCGACGCCGCATGAGCAGTCGCGGGCGACGGATCTGCACCCGAGGACGCTGGAGGCGATGGAGCAGATGGGGGTGCTGTCGACCTTCATGGCGCGCGGCTCCGATCGGGCGCGGCTGGCGGTCCACAGCGGGGGGCGACAGCTGGCCGAGGTGGACATCCGGGACGCGGACACCTCCCACCCGACGATGCTCGGCATCGCCCAGAGCGACTCGGAGGAGATCCTGGCCGAGCACCTCGTCGCGGTGGGCGGCCGCGTCGAGCGCGGCGTCTCGCTGGTCGGGCTCAGGCAGGACGGCGAGGGCGTCGAGGTCGAGCTGCGGGGGGCGGAGGGCGCCGTCGAGGTGGCGCGCTTCGGGTGGGTGGTCGGGTGCGACGGCGCGCACAGCGCGGTGCGCGGCGCGCTGGGGTTGAGGCTGGAGGGGTCGACCTTCGAAGAGAGCTTCTTTCTGGTTGACGTCCACTTCGCCGAGGATGGGGTCGACCCGCGTTCTTGCGATGTCTACCTGTCGAGCGACGGGATGGTCATGTTCCTGCCGCTGCCCGGCGATCGCGTCGTGCGGATCTTCGGAGACTACGAGGGCGACGAGGTGGTCGACGAGGCCGCCTGCCTGTCGATCTTGACGCGGCGCACGGGGCTGAAGTTGCCGCCGATCAAGAAGATTGGGTGGAGCGCGCTCTTCCGGGTCCACTCCCGCATGGTGGATCGCTACCGGGTCGGTCGGGTCTTCGTGGCGGGGGACGCGGCGCACCTGCACAGCCCGGTCGGCGCGCACGGGATGAACACCAGCGTGCAGGACGCCTTCAACCTGGCCTGGAAGCTGGCCTGGGTCTGCCGGGGGTGGTCGCCGCAGTCGCTGCTGGACAGCTACGAGGCCGAGCGGCTGCCGGTGGCCCGGCGCGTCCTGCTGGAGACGAACCTGAACACTCAGATGATGCTGGTTCGCAATGGCCTGATGCGGCGCGTGATGGGCGCGATGACCGGCCTCGCGATGGACTGGTTGACGCCGATGCGCCGACAGCTCATCGCCCAGACCCTTGAGCTCAACGTCGCCTACAAGCCCAACCCCTGGTTGCGGGAGCACCACATCTCCATGCTGCGCGCCCAGCTCGTCGTCGATCCCGACAACGAAGACCCCTGCGTTGGCAAGTACCTGGAGTTCAATCGCGGGCCGGGGCCTGGGGAGCGCGCGCCGGACGTCGCGCTGCCTTCGCTGGGCCTGCGCCTCTTCGAAGCGCTCACCCAGCCCGCCGCGGCCGCGCTCCTGCTCTTTGATGGGGTCGCCGACACGCTCAGCGGCGACGAGAACCTCCGGCAGATCGCCCGCGTTGTGCAGGATCGCTGGCCCGAGCGCCTCCAGGTCGCGATCATCTCCCCGCGCGCCGACTGGCCCGACGCCCCCGCGACCCTGTGGCATGACCCCGACATGGCGGTCCACCGGCGCTTCGGCGCCTCCGGCGAGTGCCTCTACCTCCTGCGACCCGACGGCTACATCGGCTTTCGCAGCCAGCCGGCCTCGCTTGAACCCCTGATGGACTACCTCCAGGCCCTGTGGATCTGATCTCCGCCCCTGCCTCGAAGGCGCCACTTCAACCCCAGGACGATCAACGAGTTGCAGGATGAAATCCTCATGAAGAAGACGCTCTGGCTCACCTCGATCTGCGCCCTTCTGGCCTCTTGCGGCTCGTCCTCGCCGTCGCCCCCGCCGGAACCCCTCGTGGAGCCGCCCGATGCGGGTGAGGATGTCGAGGACGTCGATGTCGAGGAGGGAGACCCGGCGGCCGTGATCGAGGCGTCGTTCTGCCGTCCGCTGGCCGAGGCGAGCTGCGAGGTCGCGCGCGGCTGCGGCTGCGCGGCGCTCTCGGCCGAGTGCGCCGAGGATCGCACGGCCCTCTGCATGGAGGAGCTTGAGGCGCTGATTGCAGCGGTGGGTCAAGGCGAGGTGGTGTTCAGGGCGGATCTGGCCGACCGCTGCGTGGGGGAGGCGCTGGCGGCGCAGAGCGGGTGCGAGGTCGCGCCGGGGCGTGTGATCGACGCGCGGTGTCCGCAGGTGGTGGCGACGTCCTCGCCTCTCGGGGCGGCCTGCGGCGAGCAGGCTTTTTGCGCCTCGGGTGATGGGCAGTGTCGGGACGGGCGCTGCGTGCCGCTGCCGAAGCTGGGCGAGCCGTGCGACTTCGTGTGTGGCGATGACAGCTACTGCGTCCTCGGGGTGTGCGCGGCGCCGATCGCGGCGGGCGGCCCCTGCGTCGAGGACGATCAGTGCGTGGCGCCGCTGCGCTGCCTCGACGACACCTGCGGCGAGGCCGTTGGCGATGGCGGCGGCTGTCTGGAGGACGCCGACTGCGTGGTCGGGGCGCGGTGTCAGGAGGGCGCCTGCGCGGATCGGATCGGTCAGGTGTGTGGTGGGCCAGGGGAGTGCGGCGTCGGCGCCGTGTGCGCGCTGGCCGAAGGGCGCGTGTGCAGGCCGCAGGGCGTCGAGGGCGAGGCTTGCGAGGGAGATTCCTGTGATGGCGCCCACTTCTGCGATCGAGCCGAGGGGGTATGTCGGGCGCGGCCTTTGCCGGGAGCGCCGTGCTCGGATGGGGTGCATTGCGCGCCGGGGGCGGCGTGCAACCTCGAGACGGGGGTGTGCGGGCCGATCCCAGGAGAGGGCGAGCCGTGCGGGCTGGGCAGCCTGGGGCCGCTCCTGTGCGCGGAGGGGCTCGGGTGTCTCGCGGGGGTGTGCGGGCCGATGCCGGGCGAAGAGGAGGAGTGCGCGATCGACAACCGGTGCGCGGGGGATCTTGGGTGCGACTTCACGCCTGAGGGGAGCCTGTGTCGACCCCGGCGCGGCGTGGGCGGCGCCTGTGAGGCCGATCACATCTGCGCGCCGGGGACTTTTTGCGACTTCGGAGAGCTCAAGTGTACGCCCCACCTGGAGGTCGGGGCGCGCTGCACCAACGGCAATGAGTGCGGCCCTGAGGGGTCCTGCCTGCCCGACGGGCGGGGGCGCTTTGCGTGCGCGCCGATGCCCGACGAGGGCGACGCGTGCTTTCTGGAGTGCGGTCAGGGGCTCACCTGCGTGAACGTGGCCGATCCGGTCTGCGCGCTTTCCGTGTGTTTCTAAGGGTTTACGGCGCAGATGGTGTCAGCGTCTCGGCCGGCAGGCCAGGCTCTGGTTGCACCGCGTCACGTGCCGGCACTCCGACACAGGCTCGCGGATGTCGCAGGGCTCGCGGGACTCGATCTCCCCGTCATCGCAGCTCGGCAGGGCCTGGCAGTCGGTCGCAGGGCGACAGAAGAAGAAGGAGCCGCAGATCGCCACGGGGCCTCGGCAATCGGCCTCGTCCGCTGAGCACTCGAACAACGAACCGGACTCGCCCTGATCGCAGGTTGGCAGCGCCAGGCAGCTCTCGAGCTGCTGGCACAGGATGGTCTCGCCGCACACCGTCCGCATCTCGCAGAAGGGGTCGCCGCGGTGGCACGAGCTCACCTCGATCTGGCCGTCGTCGCATACGGGGAAGCCGTCGCAGATGCCGTCGTTGGTCTGGCAGAGGATGGTGCTGCCGCACATGGTCACCTCGCGGCAGGGATCGGCGCCGTTGCATTGTTCCACCTCGACTTCGTCGTCCTCACAGGAGGGCTCGGCCAGACAGTTCTCGACAGGCTCACAGTAGATCGTCGAGCCGCACAGGCTGACGGTGCGGCAGGCGCTGTCGTTGTTGCACCCATCAACCTCGACCTCGTGAGGTTCGCACGTCGGGATCGCGCGGCATGGGGCCGTTGGCTCAACGCACCAGATCGTCACTCCACACAACGTCTCGCTGTAACACGTCTCCTCCTGCGTGCAGGGCTCGGGCTGCTCGATGGTGCCGTCTGCACAGGTGGGATAGGCGAGGCATTCGATGTTGTCGTCGTTGTCGCCGTCGTCGTTGTCGCCGTCGTCGTCGTTGTTGTCGCCGTTGTTGTTTCCGTCGTCTTCGATGCCGTCGGAGTAGCGGTTGTCGCGGCAGCCGACGAGGGCGAGGGTGATTGCGAGGATGATGGGCAGGGCTCTCATGGGTCTCCTGGGCTGGTGGCCGAGGGTGACAAAGCAACCCGCGTGCCAGGGAGCGCAGCGCGTTGTTGACGAGATCGGCCGGTCTCGACTCTCAAAAATCAGCCGCCGCGCGTCAGAATCCCGAGCGGCGCCTCAGGGCGCGAGGGTTTCGCGGGGCGCTCGCGGCGGGCGCCCATCAATGTGACGCCGCCCGCAACCCGCCGGCCCGCTCTGGGTCAGCCGTCGTCCTCGTCGCCAGCCGAGGGCCAGCAGCGCCGCGATCATCCAGGCGGCGTTCAGTGTTGGTGAGGGACGAAAGGCGAGGGAGGCGCAGGCGCATGCGTCGGCCCGGGTCTGGGTGATGGCGGGGGGAGGGGAGGGGGGCGCGGGTTCGGGTTCGAGGGCTTCGGGCTCGGCGTCGGGGCGGTCGGGGGGGGTGTCGTCGTCTTCAGGTTCGGGTTCGGGTTCGGGGTTGGCTTCGGGCTCGGGGGTGGGTTCGGGTTCGGGGGTGGTGCAGGGGGTGTCGTCGCCGTCGCAGTCTTGATCGACGCCGTCGCCGCAGATCTCGGGTGCGCCGGGGTGGACGTCGCTGCGCTCGTCGTCGCAGTCGTCGCCGCCGGCCAGGGTGTCGGTGAAGGAGTCGAGGTCGAGGTCGCAGCCGCCGAAGGGGAGGCCCTCGGCGGGGGTGATGGCGAGGCGGGCCTCGGTCTGTGGGCCGAAGTCGCCGTCTTCGGCGATGGGGTCGTCGGGGGCGTTGCGGTTCCAGAGGCGCTGGAAGGCGCGGACGCTCTCGGGGCGGAGGTCGATGGCGTTCTCCTCGTGCCATTCGAAGTGTGGGCGGTCGCGCTCGCCGAGGGGCCATTGCCAGCCGTAGTCGATGAGCTTGTCGCGCCAGAAGGTGTTGTTGAGGACGTCGATGGCCTGGCCGGCCTGGTGGCGGCTGGAGCCGGGGCGGCCGGCCAGGAAGCCGAAGCGCTGGCCGCGCAGGTAGTCGTAATACTGCATGCCGACGTCACGGTAGCCGCTGGTGATGGTGAGGTGGTCGCCCTCAAGCTCGGCGACGGCCTCGGCGGCGGCGATGGCCTCGGGGCGCAGCATGTGGGGGATGTTGTTCTCGGTGAAGAGCCTGCCGGGGATCGGGGCGCTCTCGAACTCCGCCAGCGCGCCGGGCTCGATGCAGTTGAGCTCGTCGATGAGCTGCCTGGAGAGTCCCTGGATGAGCACGTCCGGGTAGTCGCCGCCGAGCTCGGGCAGGTCCTCGATGAGGACGCCCTGGTGGCGCTGGACGAGGTGGAGGTCGTCGGGGTCGTCGCCGCAGGCGGCGAGCGCCAGGGAGGCCGCCGCGATCAAGGGGGGGAGCGCTGCGCGCAGGCGGCGAGGGCCGTTGGTTGCAGCATTCATGAGCAAGATCAGGGGTTTGGGTGCGTGGTCGGGCACGGCTTTGCTCCTGCGCTGGCGGTGTGGGTCGAGTGTACCGATCGGCGCTGGGGATCGCCAGCGCCGTCAGGGTCGGCCCTGGGCGGCGCGGGCGCCGAGGGCGCGGATGAGGAAGCCGAGGGCGAGCAGGCCGAGGCCGACGATCGCCCCACGCTCCTCGCACCGCCCCCCTGCGGGGGACGGGCTCGTCGGGTGGGGCTTGGATGCGCGGGTGGGCTGCGACCTGTCGGTCGCAGGCCAGCGGGCGGCCCAGGTCGACACCAGGGAGCGTGAAAACCCCAATCCACAGGCCCACTTCGACGCGGCGATCCGCCCTTGCGATCTGCTGTCGTCCGCCCGCCGGCCTGCGACCGACAGGTCGCAGCCCACCCTGAAATTCTAGCCCCACCCGACGAGCCCGTCCCCCGCAGGGGGGCGGTGCGAGGAGCGTGGGGCGGTGCGAGGAGCGTGGGGCGGTGCGAGGAGCGTGGGGTGATCGTGGAGCGTGGGGTGATCGTCGAGCTTGGGGCGCTCGTGGGGCGTGGGGCGTTGGGTGGCGTCGGTATCTTTACCGATCGAATCGGCCCTGGGCGGCGCGGGCGACGAGGGCGCGGATGAGGAAGCCGAGGGCGAGCAGGCCGAGGCCGGCGATCCAGATCTGCCATTGGACGAAGAAGGCCAGCCCGAAGCAGGCGACGAGGCCGAGGGCGGAGATGGCGCGGGGGAAGCGCTGGTGCTCGGGGGCGAGGCGCAGGGCGGCGAGGTTGGTGATGCCGTAGTAGATCAGGACGGTGAAGGCGCTGAAGGACCAGGTGGTCTTGACGTCGCCGACGAGGACCAGGGCGGCGATGAGGGCGCCGATGACCCAGACGGCGCGGTTGGGGCTGCTGGTGCGCGGGTCGACGTGGTCGAGGGCGGCGGGCATCTCCCGGCGTCGGGCCATGGCCAGCAGGACGCGCGAGAGGCCGAGCAGCAGGTTGAGCAGGACGCCGGCCATGGCGGTCACGGCGCCGAGGGCGACGAGGCCGGCGATCTGAGGGTGATCGAAGCGCTGTGCGACGACCTCCAGGGGTGCGGCGACGGCGCTGGTGGCCCTGGCGAAGGCGTCGGCGCCGACGACCGCGACGGCCGTAGCGCTGACCGAGATGTAGAGCAGCATCGACAAGGCCAGCGTCCCGATGATCGCCCTCGGGATGGTCCGCGAGGGCTCCTTGACCTCCTCGCCGAGCGTCGCGATCCGCCCGTAGCCGGTGTAGGCGACGAACATCAGCGCGGTGGCGTTCAGGAGCGAGGCGGGCTCGCTGAGGGCCTGGGTCAAGGCGTCGAAGCCGAGGCGTTCGTTCAGCAGCTCGGGGGGGGCGCAGGCGATCCCGAAGGCGACGAAGGCCGCCAGCGCCAGGAGCGTGAGCGAGACGATGGCGATGTTGGCCGCGTTGGAGCGCTGGATTCCCCTTGAAACGAGCCCGGTGAGCAAGGCGACGAGGGCCAGGGCGACGGCGACGCGGGTCCATTGGTCGTCCGGTGCGCCCAGGACGTGGAGGAGGTAGCCGGCGAAGCCCAGCGCGGCGGTGGCGGCCGAGGCGCTCTTTGCCGACAGGAACATCCAGCCGGCGGCGTAGCCGGCGGTGGGGCCGAGCAGGCGGTGGCCGTACTCGTAGGTGCCGCCGCTGACGGGGTGGGCCGCGGCGAGCTGGGCGCTGGAGAGGCCGTTGGCCGTGGCGACCAGCGCCGCCAGCGCCACGGCCAGCACCACGGAGGATCCCGCGACGCCCGCGGCGATCCCCAGGCTGACAAAGACGCCCGTGCCGATGATCGAGCCCAGGCCCATCCAGACGGCCCCCCAGAAGCCGACGGTCCGGGCGAGCTTTGCTGCGGGCGGGTGAGCGGGGTGGGTCGTCATCAAGGGGCCTCCTGTCTGGCGAGCTTTGGTGGTCAGGGAGGCCTTACAGGAATCAGGCGGCCGAGACAACCCGCGCTGGCGGCGGCCTGTGTGTTCGTTGTGGACACCGATGGGGGACTCTGCGAGGTTGTGCGGCGCTGGCTCCGGCCAGGACACGAGGCGCAGATGAAGGGTGGCGGTGATGTTCAGGATCCGGCGTATTCATGATGATCTGCTGCCAAGCAACCGTGAGGCCCTTGAGCAGGTCCAGGCCATCCTCCGCGATCGTATCCCCGAGGCTGCCGAGGCCGACGTCCTGGGCATCCCGGCGCAGCTCAGCGATCCGCTGACGAAGCAGCTGCGGGGGCTCTTGTGGGTCGCGGAGGACGGTCGCGGGCGCGTCAGCGGGTTCTCGCACCTGCTGCACGCGCCAGACATCGGGCTGGCGTGGCTGGACTGGATCTCGGCGGCCCGGGAGGCGCGGAGCGGCGTCGGCGGCGCGCTCTATGAGCGGACCCGCGACGCGGCGCGGCGCATGGGCGTGCCGGGGATCTTCCTGGAGTGCCTGCCCGACGACGCGGCGCTGTGCAAGGATGAGGCGCTCAGGAAGGAGAACGGGAGGCGGCTGAAGTTCTATGAGAACTTTGGCGCCCGACCCATCATCGGGACGGCCTGGGAGACGCCGGTGCCGTCCGGGGACGACACGCCGCCCTACCTCGTCTTTGACGATCTGGGGCAGGGGACGAAGCTGTCGGCGGCCAGGGCGCGAGTGCTGGCGCGGGCGATCCTGGAGCGCAAGTACAGCGATCTTTGCCCGCCAGAGTATCTGGAGGCGATCGTGGGGTCCTTCGTGGAGGATCCCGTGCGGCTGCGGCCGCCGCGCTACACCCAGATCGAGTCCGTGCCGGTCGATGTCCTCAAGGTCGCGGTCGACGCGCGAGTCGCGCTCTTCGCCCACGACGGCCACGCGATCCATCATGTGCGCGAGCGAGGCTACGTCGAGACGCCGACGCGGATCGGGGCCATCGCGCGCGAGCTGGACAAGACGGCGCTCTTCGAGCCTGCGACGATCGAGCGCGCGCCCGAGGCGGCGATCGCGGCGGTCCACGACATGGAGATGGTGTCGTACTTCAAGAAGATGTGCGCGGCGCTGCCCGAGGGGCGCTCGGTCTACCCCTACGTCTTCCCGGTGCGCAATGCGGCGCGCAAGCCGCGGGATCTGGAGGCGCGGGTGGGGTATTACTGCATCGACACGTTCACGCCGCTGAGCCGCTCGGCGTGGGAGGCGGCGCGGCGTGCGGTGGACTGCGCGTGGTCGGCGGCCAGGTCGCTGGCGCGGGGTCAGCGGCTGGCGTACGCGCTGGTGCGGCCGCCGGGGCACCACGCCGAGCGGCGCTCCTTCGGGGGCTTCTGCTACCTGAACAACGCCGCGATCGCCGCCCACGAGCTCACGAGCCTGGGGCCGGTGGCGCTGCTGGATGTCGACTACCACCACGGCAATGGGCAGCAAGACATCTTCTGGCGGCGCAAGGACGTGCTGACGGTGTCCATCCACGGACACCCGAGCTTCGCCTACCCCTACTTCTGCGGCTTCGCCGATGAGCGCGGGGAGGGCGAGGGTGAGGGCTTCAACGTGAACCTGCCGCTGCCCGAGGCGATCGACGCGCGGCGCTTCCTGGAGACGCTCGACGCCGCGTTGGCGCAGATCGAGCGCTTCAAGCCGAGCGCTCTGGTCGTCTCGCTGGGGCTGGACACGGCGCGGCGCGATCCCACCGGGACCTGGTCGCTGACGGCCAAGGACTTCGAGTCCAGCGGCTTCGCGATCGGCCGCCTCGGGCTGCCGACGGCCGTGATCCAGGAGGGCGGCTACGACACCCGCGTCCTCGGGGTCAACGCGCGGCGCTTCTTCACCGGGCTGTGGCGCGGCGCGAACCGCAAGGCGCCCTGACTGTTTTGCCTTAAGTGTCTGATATTCATTGGTTTATTGGCTAACAAGGAAGCTCGCCGAGGGTTCGACGGGCTCGCCGTTGATCTGGAGGGTGAGGCCGTGCAGGCCGGGGTAGAGCTTTCGGCCGCTGGTCGGGCGCAGGTGCTGGCGGCGGGTCAGGCGCAGGGTCTGCCCTGGGGCCAGTACGCGGGTCGTCCACTTGAAGACCTTGGGGGCGCGCTTGCCATTGGCCTTGACGAAGTCGACGACGTAATCAATCAGCAGCCGCTGGGACACCTGCGCACGAGAGGTGATCTCGACCTCAAAGGCCACCTCGCCGCCGATCTGGACGGCGTCATCGAGGATGTTCAGTGAGAGGTCGAGGCGAGGGGTGGAGGTGTAGCCGAAGAGGTCGACGGCGCGGGGGTGTCCGGCTTTGAGGAGGGTGCGGGAGGCGTGTCGGACGAGCCATCGGGTGCCTGGGTCGTCGGAGGCGTTCCAGCGCTCCAGGGTGTCGAGGGCGATCTCGGGGTTGTCCTTGGAGATGTCGTTGAGGTGGTTGGCGACGGAGCGGCGGACGTAGAGGGAGGGGTCGGCCTTGAGGGCTTCGAGGAGCTTGAGGGCGGGCGTGGGGTCGTCGATGAAGCGCTGGATGCGGCCGGTCATGGGGAGCCTGGGGCGGGTGCCCTCGGAGACGAGGCGGCGGACGTGGACGTTGGGGTCGGAGGCCCAGCGCTGCAGGGTGGCCATGGCGCGCTCGAAGTCGAGCTCGATGAAGACGCGCAGGTGGTTCTCGGCCGAGAGGCGGCGGGTCATGGCGTTGAGCGCGTCCATGGACAGGTCGAAGTGGCCGAGGCCGCGCTGGCTGACGAAGGCGCACTGGGGGATGACGATGAAGGCGTCCCAGTCGGTCTTTCCGGGCTCGACCTCCTCCGGGGGGAGGGCGCTGACGAGGACTCTGGCGGCCTGCGGGAAGTCCGAGGGGAGGTGCCTGTCGAGCGCCCCGGCGATCAGCGCGATGCGGGCGTTCATCTCGAGCTCGTCGAGGCCGTCGGTGGCGTCGGCGAAGAAGGCGTCGGCGTCGAAGGGCGCCCAGGCGGCCTTGAGGTCGTGGGCGAGCTTTGAGATCACCCGCGCGTTGTAGACGTCCCTGAACTTGAACTCCTGACTCAGCCCGGCCATGGCTCCTCCTGGTGGGTGGCGCGGCGGCCGATCTGCGCGGCCGCAGGCGCCCGTCTTCTGGCGCGAAGGGGGCCATCATCCACGGTGCGGGAGGGGGTTTCAATCCGATTCTTGCGGTGGCGCTCGTTGATCGGTTGTGGGACAGTGGGGGTGTGGTGATCGAGACGAGCCCCTGTCGGATCAGAGTGATGAAGAGAGCACACGCGCCCGCCGCCTTGATCGTGTCGTTCGGCGCCTTGATCGCGTGGTGGCTCGTCGCCTGCGCCCCGACCCCTGAGGGGGCCGGGCCTCGGGTCGACGAGGGCGCGCCCGAAGGCGAGCCGCCAGCGCCAGACGTCGAGCCCGAAGGTGCTCCAGAGGGGGAGCCGGAAGGCGAGCCGGAGGGGGAGCCGGAAGGTCAGCCCGAAGGTCAACCCGAAGGGACCCCTGAGGGTGAACCCGAGGGTGAGCCAGAAGGCGAGGGGCTGGCGCGGTGCGTGTGGAACCAGGCCTACCAGGAGAACACCGAGGTCGACTCGGTGCAGGCGACGCTGGCGGGCGCTCGCGGCTGCTATGTGTTGCTGGACCCCTTCGACAGCGTCGAGGCGCGGGAGGCCATCCCGGCGTTGAAGGCCGCGCAGAACCGCGTGGGGTGCTACATCAGCGTCGGCACCTGCGAGGACTGGCGGGAGGACTTCGGACGGCTGCGCGCTTTTTGTACGACGACCCCGTGGCCGGAGTGGCCCGGCGAGTTCTTCGTGAGCGACGCGGTCGGGGCGCTGCCCTTGATGAAGGCCCGCGTGGACAGGCTGGCCGAGTGGGGCTGCGACATGGTCGAGTTCGACAACATGGACTGGGCCGAGGACGACGAGGCGCGCGCCCTCTATGGCTTCGAGGTCGACGCGCAGGGCGCGCGGGGCTACGTCAGGGCGCTGTGCGAGCATGTCCACGCCGCCGGGATGGGCTGCATGGCCAAGAACACGCGCGAGGGCGCCGAGGACTTCGACGGCGGGACCTTCGAGTCCTACTCGGAGGAGATGGACTGGTGGGAGCGCGATCACCTCAAGAGCTTCCTCGACGCGGGCCAGCTCGGCGTGGTCGTCCATTACGACGAGCGCGACTGTGATGGGGCGGCGCAGTTCTACCGCCAGCGTTACGGTCAGGGGGTGTCGTTCATCTGTGAGGACAGCGCGCTGGGCGGTTACCGTCACTGAGGGCGTCAGATGGGGAGAGGCGAGTGGGCAAGATGTCGAGCTTGAAGGGCGCGGTGGAGAAGATCGAGGCGCCCGAGACCGGGGTCCTCGTGCGGTGGCGGCGGACGCTCGGGCCGGGGGCGTACCCGATCTATCACCTCGACATCAAGGCGCACGAGGTGGACGTCTGGCAGCAGTCCAACCCGCGGGACGCCTATGGGAGCGGGTGCACGCGCTGGGAGTTCCTCCACGGGGAGTTGAAGGACGCCGTGCTTGAGGATCTCGGCGAGGGCGTCTACGAGGAGGCGCTGGGCTGGCTCAAGGAGAACCCCTGAGCCGCTGTCGTTGATTGAAAAGTCAAATAAACTCAATGCCTTGGCGTGTGCGCGGGGGGTCTTCGGTGCGCGCGGGGGGCTGATGTGGTGCCAGTCGGTCAGGCAGGAGATCGCGGCGCTCGCGGGGGGGAACCTTGATGTCTCGAGGCGTCGTGTCGGCCCGGATCGTGCGCCTGGCGCGGGGGCAGATCCGCGCGGATGAGGCGCTGGATGGGGGCATCGCGCGGGTTGCGCCGCGCGTTTGAGGTGATCGGCGCGAGGATGTGGGCGTGTCTTCGGGGGTGTGTCGTTGGGGCGAGATCGGGGTCGGCGCTGTGTGGTGTTGAGGGGGTCGGCGGCGCAGACGCGCAGTGTGGCGCAGGCGCTCACGGCGAGCCTGCCGCGGTCGGACGTTCTCTGGATCGGCGCAGGCGAGGTCGATGGCGTCGATCCTCGGAGGGTGGGCGGGCTGCTGGGTCGCTCCTTCGACGCGGTGGTGTTGGACGCGCACGACGACCTCGACGCGGACGTGCTGGGGCAGTGCCACGGCATGATCTGGGGTGGCGGTGCGCTGGTCTTGAGGTTGCCGCCGCGCGGGCAGAGGCCGGAGGCGGGGCAGGAGAGCCTGGCGGTGTCGCCCTTCGGGGTCGGTGATGTCGGGCATCGCTTCTTTGATCGGGTCGAGCGCGCGCTGGATCGGGGCGAGGTGGAGGGGTGGATCGAGGGTGAGGAGGCGCCGCCTCTGGAGCCTGTCAGCCATGAGGTCCGGGGTACGGAGGAGCAGGCGGAGGTCGTCGAGGGTCTCGCGGAGCATCTGCTGGGCGCGGTCGGGGCGGTGGGGGGGGTGATCGCGGATCGAGGGCGCGGGAAGTCCAGCGCGCTGGGGCTGGCGCTGGCCGAGGCGTTGAGGGTGAGGCCCGGCTTGCGGGTGGCGGTGGCGGCGGGGGGGCCGGAGGCGGTCCGGGAGGTCTTCAGGTTCGCGCTGGGGGTCGAGGGGCCGCCGACGAAGGGGGAGGTGCGCTTCGTGCCTGCGGCGGCGCTGGCGCGCGACGGGGAGGATTTTGACGCGGTGATCGTCGACGAGGCCGCCCAGATCCCCGTTCACGTCTTGAAGCAGATCGTCGCCTCCTTCCCTGATGCCCCCAAGATTTTATCAACAACTGTGCATGGTTACGAGGGAACAGGGCGAGGGTTTCTGTTGAGGTTCGTGGACAGGCTGGGGGATGGGGTGAGGCGTTGGCGGCTGGAGGCGCCGATCCGTTGGGGGGTCGAGGACAGGCTGGAGCGGCTGGTGTTTGACGCGCTCCTGCTCGACGCGTCGATGGGCGCGGGGCCGGAGGGGTTCGAGGTCGAGGAGGTCGAGCACGTCTGCCTGGATCGGGAGGCGCTGGGGCGGGACGAGGCGGCGCTGCGGGGCTTCTTCGGGTTGCTGGTCCAGGCGCACTACCGGACGACGCCGGGTGATCTGCGGAGGCTGTTGGACGCGCCCAACATCCGCCTGCACGCGCTGAGGTGGAGGGGAGAGGTGGTGGCCGCGACCCTGGTGGCGTTGGAGGGTGGGTTGTCGGAGGGGGTGTGCGGGGATCTGTGGTCGGGGCGGTCGGGGGTCCGGGGTCACGCGCTGGCGGACACGCTGGTGGCGCACCTGGGCTGGCGCGAGGCTGGGCAGTTGAAGATGGTCAGGAGCGTGCGGATCGCGGTGCAGCCGACGTTGAGGCGGATGGGGCTGGGGTTGAGGCTGATCAAGGCGGTGCATGGGGCCTACAGCCCGGATCTGTTCGGGACGCTCTTCGGGGCTGAGGCGGGGCTGTTGGCGTTCAGGCGGAGCGCGGGCTACGAGGCGGTGCGGATCAGCGCGTCGAGGGGGAGCCGGACGGGGGAGCCCTCGGTGGTGATGGTGCGGCCGGTGTCGGAGGCGGCCAGGGTCTTGATGTCGGGGCTGCGGCGTCAATTCGCCCGCGACCTGCCGAGGCAGCTCGGGCTTCTGGAGCGCGACGAGGGGGTGCTGCTGGAGGGAGAGCTGGTCGAGGCGCTGGGGGTGGGGCTGTCGGAGGCGGCCGAGTGGGATGAGGGCGAGGATCTGATGCGGGTGGCGGGCTTCGCCTTCGGGCCGCGGACCTTTGAGTCGGCGGCGGCGGTGCTGGCGGATTACGTGGAGCGTCGGCGGGGCGATCTTGACGCGATGGAGGAGCGGGACAGGGCGCTGATCGTGGGGCGGGTGGTTGATGGGGAGCCCTTGTCGGTGGTGGGCGAGCGGGCGGGGCTGGAGGGGCATCGGGTGAGGGTGCGGGCGGTGAGGCGGGCGGTGCGGGCGCTGGTGGAGAGGGCCGATCCGGATCTTGAGGGGCGCTGGCGTCGGGGTTGAGGTTGGCTGGGCGGGCGGCGATCTGGGCGCGTGGCGTTCGATGGGCGGCTGCGGCGTCGAGGCTGTGCGTCGGGTTGGCTGGGCGGGCGGCGATCTGGGCGCCTTGTGGCTCAGCGGGCGTTTGCGGGCGTTTGCGGGCGTTTGCGGGCGTTTGCGGGCCTCTGGGGGGTCTTGGGGGTCGTGTATGGTTTACTCATGGTCGTGTATGCTTGACATTTGAGGTCGGAGGGAGGTTTTTTGAGGGCGGGTCGAGGGGCAGGAGGGCGAAGATGGGGGTCATGGTCCCGGTGAGGCTGGGGAGCCGCCGCAGGCAGGCGGGGTGCTCGCAGCAGGCGTTGGCGGCGCGGGTGGGGATCTCCAGGCAGGCGCTCAACGCGATCGAGGGCGGTCGGCAGAGCCCGTCGGTGGTCGTGGCGCTGGCGTTGGCGCGGGAGCTGCGCTGTCGGGTCGAGGATCTCTTCGGGGAGGAGGTGTTCGAGCGCCTGGAGGTCGAGCTGGTCGGGGGTCGCGGCGGGTCGCGGGTGGCGGCGGGTCAGGTCGGCGGGCGTTGGGTGGCGCACGCGCTCGGCGGCGCCGACTATGAGGCTTCGGACGGCGTGGTGGTCGAGGTCGACGCGGGCGGTCGTGGTCGCGTGGAGGTCCACGGCGGGTCGGCGTCCGTGGGCCAGAACGTGCTGGTGGCCGGGTGCGCGCCCTTGCTGGCGACGCTGGCGCGGGGCGCGGGGGAGCGCTTCGCGGGCGTGCAGCCGCGTTGGATCCGGGCGTCGAGCGGGCGCGCGCTGGAGCTCCTGGAGCGCGGCCTGGTGCACATCGCGGGGCTCCATACGGTCGAGGGGGCCGGCGGCGGCAATGCGGAGGTGGTCCGGCGGCGCTTCGGGGGTCAGGAGATGTTGTTGGTGAACCTGATCACCTGGCGTCAGGGCCTGTTGCTGGCGCGGGGCAACCCGATGGGGTTGAGGCCGGACGATCTTGGGAGGCCAGGGGTGCGGCTGGCATGGCGCGAGGAGGGGTCGGGGGCGCGGCGGCTGCTGATGGAGGCGCTGGGGCGCTCGGGCGTGGAGCAGGCGCCGGGCGGGCCGCTGCTGGAGGGGCACATGGAGGTGGGCATGGCGGTGGCCTCGGGGGCGGCCGACGCGGGCGTGGCCATCGAGGCGGCGGCGGTGGCCTTCGGGCTGGACTTCATCCCGATGTCGTCGGAGCGCTTCGATCTCGCGCTGCCCCTGGCGCTGGCCGAGGGGGGCGCGGGCAGGGTGCTGGACAAGGTGGACTCGGCGGCCTTCCGGGCCGAGGCCGCCGCCTTCGGCGGGTATGGGGTCGGGTCGACGGGGCAGGCGATCGAGATCGCCGCTTCGGGGGCTGGTTGATGACATTCATGAGTAATTTCATGAAGATGGGTGTGTGTGCAGCGCTGGCGCTGGCGTTGTGCGGGTGTCGGGAGCCGGAGGGTGAGGTCTTGACGGTCTTCGCGGCCTCGTCGCTGCTGGACGCCTTCGCGGAGCTGGAGCTGGAGTTCGAGCGGCGGCACCCGGAGGTGGACGTGGTGATCAACGCGGCGGGCAGCCAGACGCTGCGGCTGCAGATCGAGCGCGGGGCGTCGGCGGATGTTTTTGCCTCGGCCAACGGCGATCACCACGAGGCGTTGAGGGAGGCGGGGCTGTCGGGCCCTGGGGAGGTTTTTGCGCACAACGGGATGGCGATCGCGGTGCCGGCGGGCAACCCGGCGGGGGTGCGCGGCGTCGGGGATCTGGCGCGGGTGGAGCGGCTGGTGCTGGGGTCGCCGGAGGTCCCGGTGGGGATCTACGCGAGGCGGCTGCTGGATCGGGCCGAGGCGGTCGAGGGCGAGGGATTCAGGGCGCGGGTGGAGGCGCGCGCGGCGTCGATGGAGCCGAACGCGCGGCTGGCGCTGGCGCGCGTGGCGATGGGCGAGGCCGACGCGGCGCTGGTCTACAGGACGGACGCGCGCTCGGCGCGCGGGGTCGAGGTCGTGCCGATCGCGCCCTCGCTCGACGTGAGGGCGGATTACACGATCGCGGCGCTGACGGGCGCGCGCGAGCCCGAGCTTGGTCGGCGGTGGGTGGCGCTGGTGGCGTCGCCGGTGGGCCGGGGCGCGCTGTCACGGCGTGGCTTCGAGGTGGAGTGAGTTCATCGCAGATGAGAGGCGAAGGGCGAGCGGGGTTGTTGCTGGGGCTTCCGCTGGCGGTGTTCATCGCGCTGCCGGTGGTGGCGCTGATCGGGTCGGCGTCGTGGGCGGAGGTGCGGGCGGCGCTGGGGCACCCGATGCTGGCGGGGGCGGCGGCCCTGAGCGTCCAGACGACGGCCTTGAGCCTTGCGGTGATCGTGGTCGGCGGGACGCCGCTGGCGTGGTGGCTGGCGCGCTCGGGGGGTGTGTCGGCGCGGGTGGTCGGGACGATCGTGGAGCTGCCGATCGTGATCCCGCCTGCGGTCATCGGGGTGGCGCTCCTGGAGGCTTATGGTCGTGGCGGGCTGCTGGGGCCGTGGCTCGCGCAGGCGGGGTGGTCGGTGCCCTTCTCGGCCTCGGCGGTGGTGATCGCGCAGGTCGTGGTGGCGGCGCCCTTCTATGTCCAGTCGGCGGCGGCGGGCTTCAGGCGAGTGGAGGGGGACTTGATGCTGGTGGCCCAGACCCTCGGGGCGACGCCGCTGGGGGCCTTCTTCCGGGTCGCGGTGCCCGGTGCGGCGCCGGCGCTGGTCAGCGGCGCGGCGCTGTGCTGGGCCAGGGCGCTCGGGGAGTTTGGCGCGACGCTGCTTTTTGCAGGCAACATGGCCGGGCGGACCCAGACGATGCCGCTGGCGATCTTCTCCGCGCTGGAGGTGGACGTGGCGCTGGCGCGCGCGCTGGCCCTGGTGCTGGGCGGCGCGGCCTTCGCGGCGCTGCTCGCGCTGAGGCTGGCGCCGCTGGCCGTCGGCGCCCTCCGTCGGGAGAGGCGCGCGTGAGCTGGGCGATAGACCTGCGGGGGCAGGTGGGCGCGTTGAGGCTGGCGTTGAGGCTGGAGGCGCCCGAGGGGTCGCTGACCGTCATCGGCCCCAACGGCGCGGGCAAGACGACTCTGCTCAGGGCGATCGCGGGCGCGCCGACGGCGCTCAAGGGGCGGATCGAGGTCGGCGGCCGCGCGCTGCTCGACACCGCGCGCGGCGTGGCGCTGCCCCCCCACGCGCGGCGGATCGGCTATGTCCCGCAGGGCCTCGGCCTCTTTGAGCACCTCACGGCGCTGGACAACGTGGCCTTCGGCTGCCCGCGCGGTCGACGAGGACTCGCCCAGGCCCTGTCGACCCTGGAGCGCTTCGGGGCGGGCGAGCTGGCCGATCGCTTCCCGTCCTCGCTCTCCGGCGGCGAGCGTCAGCGGGTCGCCCTGGCCCGTGCCTTCGCGCCCACGCCTGAAGCCATGCTGCTCGACGAGCCGCTGTCCGCGCTCGACCCCGCCCTGCGCCGCCAGACGCGCGCGCTGCTGGTCGAGGTGCTCGGGCAGGCCCGCCTGCCCGCGATCGTCGTGACCCACGACGCCCGCGACGTCCGCGCGCTCGGCGGCCTCGTCGCCGTCGTCGAGGGCGGCGCCGTCGTCCAGGTCGGGACCATGGCGCAGCTCGTCGCCGCCCCCGCGAGCCCCTTCGTCGAGGAGTTCTTCGACATCCTCTCCGATCCGAAGGCGCGCCCGGCCCCCTGACGACCTGTCGCGCTCGCCCCGGCCCGAGCGATCTGGCGCCCCGCTCGCCCGCCGGTTGTCCCGTCGGCGCCCGCGTGTACAATCGGGGCTCCCGAGGCCGCCGATCCAGCGGGCGCTCGCGTCGATGAGGGCGCACGCGCCTGAGCACCGGATCGCCTCTTCGAGCGCGTCGAGGTGATCGGTGAGCGCCTACATCTACCCGATATCATTGATCATCATCTCCGCCCTGGTCGCTGCGGCCGAGCGGCTGGCGCCCTGGCGCCCCGATCAGCGGCAGCTCCGCCCCAGGCTCGGCGCCGACCTCCTCCACCTCGCCTTCAACGGCCACTTCCTCGGCGTCATCGTCTACACGCTGGCCGTGCGCCACGTCCTGCCGCCGCTCGACGGCCTGCTTGTCCAGTGGGGGATCTTCGAGTGGGTGTACCGGGGGCTGGCCGCCCCCTGGCCGGTCTGGGTGCAGATCATCGTGGCGCTGCTGGTCATCGATCTGGTGCACTGGTGCGTGCACAACCTGCTGCACCGGGTCCCCTGGCTGTGGGAGTTGCACAAGACCCACCACAGCGTCGTGGACGGCGAGATGGACTGGATCGTCTCCTTCCGCTTCCAGTGGACGGAGGTGATCGTCTACAAGACGATCCAGTACCTGCCGCTGGCCTTCTTCGGCTTTGGGGACGCGGCGATCCTGACGCACGCGATCTTCGGCACGCTCATCGGCCACCTCAACCACGCCAACCTGGATCTGGGCTACGGGCCGCTCAAGTACGTCCTGAACAGCCCACGGATGCACATCTGGCACCACGATTACGACGCCAACGGGCGCTCGACGGTCAACTTCGGGATCATCTTCAGCATCTGGGACTGGATCTTCGGCACCGCTCGCCTGCCCCCGGCGCCGCCGGCCCGGATCGGCTTCGAAGGCGTCGAGGACTTCCCGCGCGGCTTCCTCGGTCAAGAGGCCTGGCCCCTGCAGCGGCTGGCCCCGGCCTCGGCGCGTTGGTGGGTCGGGGCGCTCGTCGGCGCGTCGCTGATCGCCCTCGGGCTGGCGGCGGCCGGCCTGGTTTCGCTCTGAGCCCCGATCGTGACCGAAAGTCCCCGTGGTTGCCCTGGAGAGGTCCTGGACAACCCCACGCGCGACCTGTCCACCCCTCCTCTCCTTTCGACATCGTCCTGGTGGGCGACCGGACACATACGCGATTGAAACATTCTTGATTAAATCTGTTTTTATGTGTATTTTCAAATTATTACGACATGCAGTCATCCTCAGGTGACCCCATATCCTATCGCCCATAACCCCTTGGATACGCCGTCGATATGCTATGTTGACAACCGATCAAACGCTGTCTATACTTGATGATGCAACATTTTGGCGATTTAATTTTGAGAATATCGCGTGATGGGTGTGGTTGAGATGCGATCGTGCGAGCGCAGAAGTGTTTGAAGGAGAGCGCGAAGGACATCCCCTCCATCGGCGTCGGCTGCTTCTGGCAGGCTGCGCTCGTGAGGGCTTAAGGAAAAAAGATGAAATTCATGAGGGCGTGGGTCCTGGTTTTCGTTGTCGTCGCTGGCCTCTGGGTGGGTTGCTCATCCGAGAGGCGCGCTTTGGAACCCGGCGCTGTCAACAACACGAACGACGCAGCCGGCGCGACGTACGTCAAGAGTTACTCGGTCGCAGGTGCGAAGCTCGAGCCGAAGACCGTCGTTGGGAAGAGGGACGGCGGCAGTTATCAGCTCGGCGTCGTGGGTAAGGCGGACCAGCAAGCGCTCGCGATCTTGAGCCTGGATTCGAATGGAAACGTCATCTGGGCGCGCCAGTTCGATAACAAGAGCGTGGATTCGGACGTCGACTACATCAAAGGCGTCGCCGAGGCGACCGACGGCTCGGTCTGGGTGACGGGTCCATCGAGCCTCGGCGCGACCGTGCTCAAGCTGGATGGAGGCGACGGCCGGCGCGTTTTCCGTCAAGCGTACGATTCGGCGGAGCAACGGGTGGACATCAGCGCAATCGCTGCGGGCGCAGATGGCGGCTTCGTCGCCGCAGGCACGATCCATTCGTCGACGAGCGAAGAGCGGCCGATTCCGGGGGGTGACTTGTGGATGATCCACGCGAGCAACGGTGGGGTCGTCGAGAGGCTCAGGATCGACGATCTGCCCAATGAGATCGATGCGGAAACGGTGCGCGGGCTCGAAGTCGACTCTCGCAACAATGAGACCGTCGTCTACGGCGAGCAGAGCACTTCGGGAAATCGGAATAACGAGCCGGAAAATCGGAACAACGATCCGGAAAATCGGGACAACGAGCCGGAAAATCGGAGCGGCGAGCTGTGGGCTGCGCTCTTTCACTCGGGCGGCGCCGTTGGGTTCAGCACCCGGCACAGCCAGGGCAGCGCGAATGATGCCGTGATGATTCCTCGCGTCGTGGGTTCGAGCAACGCTGATGTGCCGGGTCTCGTCGTCGTCGGATCGAATACGGCATATTTTCGAGGCGACGATCCTCGCCTCCTGTATTTTGACTTGCCCTCGGGTGAACTCAACCAGAACGAGCAAATGGATCTCGACTCGTTGAGCCCTGACCCCAGCTACAACTACGAATATGTTGGCGTTGCGTTGTCCAGCGACGTCAACGGAGTCGTGGCGGCCGCGAATCGCTACGTCCCCTGTCCGGAGGGCGATTGTGCTCAACGGGAGGGTGTCCTGCAGGTTCTGAGGCGCGACCTGGACGCGCGCAGCGGACAGCTCAAGTTCGTCAACTTGAGCCTCGTGTCGGCGACCGATCTCGGGCTGCCGTCGGGCGCCACCTTTCGGGGACTGGAGCGAACAACACTCGGCACCCACGTCGTGCTGGCCGATCTCGGCGGTGAGACGGCTCTCGTGCATATCCAACGCGGCTTGCCTTGTGATGAGCCGCCGCAAGACGTCCTGGCGTGCGCCGTGGTGCAGTCGAGGCCGATTTTCTCGGCGAGCCATATCTCCGCCCTCAGAGACGGCGGGATTCTCGCCTGGAACGAGGGCTCGCTGGTGCGCTTCAGTCCGGGCGGCACGGAGATCTGGAGCAAGAAGTTTGCCCGGTCGACGGCGCTGGTGTCGGAGCCCGTCGATGTCGCTGAGGTCGCCGATGGCGGTGCCCTCGTCGCCACCGATGGCTCGCTGCTGCTCAGTTATTCAAGCGAGGGCGTGTTGCACAGCGTGCGTCGCTTCGCGGGCCTTAAAATCCGCGCCCTTGAGCCACTTGACGGAGGTCGCGGCCTCGGGAGTTCGGTGCTGATGCTCGCCGAGCAGCCCGTGGGCCCGGTCCTTCGCCTGCGCCTGAGCCCGAGCGGCGAGGTCATTGATACCGCAGAAATACCTGGCACTAAAGTGATACAGAGTGTCGTGGAATCTACAACGACCTTCGTGTCCCGGAGCAAGGACCGCTTGTTGATCGCCGCCGGAGGCGATAGCTTGTGGTGGTTCGATCTTGCGGGGAATGCCATCAGCAAGTGGACAGGATCTTTTCCTGGTTTCCCTCGGGCAACGCCGGATGGCGGCGTATGGTTCCCAACCGCAAGTGATGAAGACGAAGGAACGGGGTTCGACAAGACCGTCCTCCTCCTCTGGCGCTACGATCGCGATGGTCGATTCCTGTCGGGCCGCAAGACGACCCTCGTCGTCGATGGCCTGGTCCCGAGCGCTGTTTCGTTCCGCGGCGCAACCGTGCGCGCCGATGGAGGTCTGTTCGTCTTCGGTTACGCTGTCCTGGATCGACGAGGAGACACATGCGGGGACCCGGCGACGTGCTCGGATGGGCTCGTCGTGAGCTTCGATTGGGAAGGGCGTTTCTCCTGGGCGCACGCGTATGGGGCCGGTCGAAAGGAGACCTTCGCCGACGTGCAAGTGACCAAGAGCGCAGTGGGCACCGGCGACGACGGCGTGCTGCTGGGCGGCGTCAGCACCAGCTACGCATTTCCGACAGAGTCCCTCTTCGTCGTTCGCACCGACGCGGACGGGCTCGTGACACCCGGCTGCGCTGCGCTTGCGCCCAGCCCGTTGCAGGTGCAGTCGGTCGACCTGGCGCCGCTCCGTGATTTCGTCGTCACCTCCGCATCGCTGGAGCCGATACCGATGAACCCATCCTTCGCGGAACTCATCCCTGAAGACGCGGCCCTCGACGTGATTACCGCGCGCTCGTGCAGCGGAGATTCGTTGGCGCCCGAGCTCACGATCCAGGTCGAGGGCGAAGGCAAGGTCGGCATCAGCCCGGCCTTCGGCATCGATTGTCCCGGCGACTGCGCGCAGATCTTCGCGAAGGGAAGCCTGGTTCCGTTGACGGCGGCGCCCGCACCAGGGCAAGAGTTCGAAGGATGGGGAGGCGACTGCGCGAGCTTCGGCATGACAGCGACCATCGAGCTTGAGCTCAATGGCTCGAAGGCGTGCAGCGCTCGATTCCGCAGCGCAACCGATCCAGGGCCAGGGCAATGCACGATGGACGCGGACTGTGCGTCGGCGTGCCAGACGCAATGCGGTGGCCCGCCGCAGGTGGCCGACTGCATCGAGACCGCACACCAATGCTCTTGCACCTGCTCCCCGGGGCCAGGGCAATGCACGATGGACGCGGACTGTGCCTCGACGTGCCAGACGCAATGCAGTGGCCCGCCGCAGGTGGCCGACTGCATCGAGACCGCGCACCAATGCTCTTGCACTTGCTCTCCGGGGCCAGGGCAATGCACGATGGACGCGGACTGTACTTCGACGTGTCAGGCCCAATGCGGTGGCCCGCCGCAGGTCGCCGACTGCATCGAGACCGCGCACCAATGCTCTTGCACCTGCTCCGACGCGGAACCGGACTGCAGCAATGGCCAGTGCACGTCGGTCCTCGTATCGTGGGAGATCAACGGTGAGACTCCGCAAGGCGGCGCCTGTGACCCGCGGTGGAATGTCTCGTTGAGCGTCGACGGCGTCCAGATGGCGAGCCAGGGGTGTTTTACAGATCGCCCGGCCCTCCTCTCTCTGCCTCCCGGGGTCCACGAGCTGGTCGCGCTCCTGTACAATCAAGACGGTGTCCTCAACGTGGAGCGCCAGTTCGTGACCGTCGCGGGAACCGAAGTCTCGGTCACCATCGCGTTCGAAGTTCTGTCGTTGGTCGACTTCAGTTGGTTTGTGAACGGCTACGTGAACGGGATGTCGCATTGTCCGCCCGGCGGCACGGTGACGATCGAGAGGGCAGGTCTTCGATTGTTCGGACCCCTCCCGTGCACGGATTACGGGCTCTCCACTGTCATGGTCCCGAGCGGACAGACGCCGCTCGTGTTCAACCTCCTCGACTCCGCCAATCGCACGTCGCAGGCGATGGTCGGGGGGCCAAGAGGCTCGGGCGGGTTGGTCAGCATCTTCATCGACATTCCGTGCCCATGTTGTGCGAACCCGCCCCCAGGTTCCGTCTGTGAGTAGATTGTTGATATGTACTTTCGCGAATGTTTGAAAATGGCTTAAGCCGGGAAAGGTCATGTCGCGCGATCGCAACAAGGGCAGCAAGAAGGGCGACTGGATCGACCAGGGGCCGTCAGGGATCAACAGCCCCTTCGCCGCGCTCGGCCGGCTCATGCCGCAAGATGCCGCCGATCCTCAACAATCTGAACCTGACAAGGCCGAGACGGAGGCGCGACCTTCGACAGAGGGCGATCAAGACCCCGGCGAGCGAGGGGCGGCGGGCGCCTCGGTGGCGCGGGCCGTGATCCGGCTTGAGCGCAAGGGCCGCGGGGGCAAGACGGCGACGGTCGTGACGCACCTGGGCTTGCCGGGCGAGGTGCTGGAGGTCTGGTGCAAGGTGCTTCGCAAGGGGCTGGGCTGCGGGGGGCAGGTGGAGGGCGATCAGCTGGTCTTTCACGGCGATCAGCGCCAGCGCCTGACGCCCTTGCTGGAGGCGCGCGGGGTGCGCCGGGTTACGCTGGGCTGACCCAGGGCGCGGGCGTTCGGCTCAAGGGGCCTTGGGCGCGGCGCGGCGCTCCTCTTCCTGCTTGATGCGCTGGACCCATCGCTGGTCGAAGTCGGTCAGCAGGCTCGGGCTGAAGTGCGGGTTGAGGGCGAAGGGCGCGGTCATCCAGACCAGGTCGTCCTCCGAGCCCGGCGCCTCATGGGGGATGTAGGGGAAGCCGTAGCCCTTGCGCGGCCCCTTGGGGTAGAAGATCCGTTGTAGATCCGCAGACTTGAAGTCGTAGCCGTGCCGGGCGTAGGGCAGGTTGCGGCAGATCCGCAGCTCGGCGTCGGTCTTGTCGGCCAGGGACTTGTCGAGCGCGGCGCGAGATTGCGCGTCGCTGAGGTCGCCGAGGGCGTTGGCCATCTCCAGCGCGTCGGGGCAGGCTTCGGCGACCTGCTTGTTGTGCAGGATGGCGTTGAAGAAGTTCGGGAAGAAGACCTGGAAGTCCCGCTTCGGGGTCCATTGCCGGGCGACGAAGACGATCTCGGTCAGGGCCCGACCGCCCACGGTGGGTTTTTCGGTCAGCGAGGTCAGGGTGTACTCGGGCGGGAAGCTCAAGGCCCAGGGCCTCTCCGGGACGCGGACGACAAAGCGGGCCTGCCCGATCGGCCCTCCCCACAGCGCGCCCGTCGTCGTCAAATAGTCCACGTCCTCGCCTTCAGTGCTCGACGACCGATCGTAGGTGTAGGTGTGGACGATCTTGAGGGTCTGGCCGGGCTTGAAGCGCGCCTCGAAGAGGTGGACCTGCCCGAACTCGGGCGCCCAGGCGGGCTTCTCTTCGATCTGGCCGATCTCCAGCTTGACCGGCTCGCCCTGGACGGTGACCTGCAGATCCCGGAAGCGCCCGCCCTGCCCATTGCAGTCCTCGTCCGGGTGGCAGCGCGTCTCAGGGAAGCCCATCTGGAGGGTGACGGCCTCCTTCGTCGGGTTTGCGAAGGCGTAGGTCGCCGTCACATGCCACGCCGAGGCCTGGACCCTCGGATCGTCGCGCAGCTCCAGCACGATCTCCTCCGAGCTCATCCTGATCCGAGTCTCCTTGAGGAGGTGGAGGTTCGCACCCCGACCGCCGAAGGAGGCGTCGTTGGCCTCGGCCTCGGGCGCGGCGCCGAGCGCGAGCAGGAGCGCGGTCAGGATCAACGGGGCGGCCTTGTGCATTGGTTGAGCTCCGGGTTGTTCTGCGCGCAGACCTGCGCCGACGTCGGCGCTCTGAACCGCAGCGCGCCGATCCCTTGTTCCAGGGATTCGATGGGCCTACCATGAATCGAGCTCGTGACCCAGAGGCAGAACCATGCGCGGTCTTGTTTTCGTCTCGCTCGTGCCCTCGATCGCGGCGCTGATGGTGTCGTGCAATGCCGACGTGCCCATCGACGCGGTCGGCTATCGGGGGGGCGAGTGCGTCGGCGAGGGGTGCGCGCAGCCCGATGGCGGCCAGCAAGGGGAGAGGGACGCGGAGGGCGCGGACGCCCCGCCGGGAGAGCCCGACGCGCCGGTCGTGTTGCAACCCTGCGAGATCACGGCAGATTGCGTGGATCCTGGCCCCTGCGAGACGCTCGAAGGGACGGTCTGCGCCACGGGGCAATGCCTTTACGGGCGGGTGCGTTGCCGGGATTCCGGGCCGCCGCGCTGCAATGAGGCCGACGACGCCTTCGTGACGCTCTCGCCGACGGGTCAGTGCGCCGACGCGACAGGGCGGTGCGTGTACGAGGTGCTGGAGGTGCTGCCTTGCCCTTCGTGCGCCGTCCGGTGCGCCGCCCAGTGCGAGGCGCTGATCTGCGAGGACGCCAACGGCGGGTGTCAGCGCGGGCGGTGCGTGCCTGGGCAGCCCGCGACGTGCGCGCTGGACAAGGTGGAAGACGGCGAGCCCTGTGACGGTGGCGTCTGCCTCGATCTGCAGTGCGTGCGGTGCGCCACGGACGCCAATTGCGAAGACGGCAACCCCTGCACGCGGGACAGCTGCCTGGAGGGCGCGTGCGTCAACGCGATCACGCCCGGCGCGAGCTGCCTGATGGGGAGCTGCAACGACGAGGGGCTGTGCGTCGGTTGCACCCGCGCCAGCGACTGCTTCGACAACGATCCATGCACGACGGACACCTGCGGCAATGGCAGGCGGTGTTCGTTTGTGCCGGTGGTCTGCGACGACGGCAACCCGTGCACGGCGGACGCGTGCCAGAGCGGCGCCTGCAGCTTCACGCCCGACGACGCGGGCCTCTGCCCCGATGGCAACTGCATCGACGGGCTCTGCGTGCAGTGCGCGCTCGACAGCGATTGTCCCACCACGAGCGTCTGCCTGGAGCCCGTCTGCGATCAGGGCCAGTGCCGCACCGACCATCGAATCCATGAAGGCCAGGAGTGCACGCAGCGCGGCGGTGATCCCGGTCGCTGCTTCAGAGGGGACTGCCGGGAGTGCTCCGATCGAGAGCATTGCGGTGAGGGCACGCCGGTCTGCGCTCAGGGCTATTGTCGGGAGTGTGGGACGAACCCTGTGGATTGCGACGACGACAACCCGTGCACGCAGGAGTCGTGCTCAAACAACACTTGCTTCCACTTCAGGCTGGAGAGGGTGCCGTGTGGGGAGGATGGGGTCTGTGTCAATGGAGAGTGTCAGGATTGACGAGCGGGTCGGGGATCAGGTCTTGAGGTGTGCGGCGGGGCGGCCCTCCGGCCGGCCGTGCGGGCGCGGAGGGCGGGCCGGGGATCAGCCCTTGAAGCGGGCGGCGACGGCGTCCCAGTCGACGACGTTCCAGAAGGCCGAGATGTAGTCGGCGCGGCGGTTCTGGTAGTGGAGGTAGTAGGCGTGCTCCCAGACGTCGAGGCCGAGGATGGGGGTGCCGCTGCCGTCCATCAGGGGGTTGTCCTGGTTGAGGGTGGAGGTGACGGTCAGGGTGCCGTCGGCGGCCTTGACGAGCCAGGCCCAGCCGGAGCCGAAGCGGGTGGTGGCGGCGGTGGCGAAGGTGGTCTGGAAGGCCTCGAAGCTGCCGAAGGCGGCGTTGATGGCGTCGGCCAGGGCGCCGGTGGGCGCGCCGCCCTTGTTCGGGCCCATGACGGTCCAGAAGAGGGCGTGGTTGTAGAAGCCGCCGCCGTTGTTGCGAACGGTGCCGCGGATGTCGGCGGGGACGGCGTCGAGGTTGGACAGCAGGGCCTCGATGGATTTTTCGGCCTCGGCGGGGTGCTTGTCGAGGGCGGCGTTGAGGTTGTTGGTGTAGGCGGCGTGGTGCTTGCCGTGGTGGATCTGCATGGTGCGCTCGTCGATGTGGGGCTCAAGCGCGTTGTGGGCGTAGGGCAATTCGGGCAGCGTGTAGGCCATGGATCTCTCCTCCTGGTGGGTCAATGCGTCGCCCGGGGGGAGTTCCGGGGCGCTGTTCTGGATCGGGCGGAACCTATCAGATCGTCGGGCGTGGGCGCAACGCCTTCACGTTCAGGGAGGGTGAGATGCGGATCGCCATTTTTATCTTTGACGGCATCACGGCGCTGGACGCCATCGGCCCTTACGAGATCCTGGGGCGTCTTCCTGGCGCGCAGGTGACCTTCTGCGCGCTTGAGGCCGGGGTCTGCCGCACCGACACGGGCGCTCTGGGCCTCGTGGCCGACAAGGGGATCGACGACGTGGAGGCGGCCGATCTGCTCATCATCCCGGGCGGCCCCCGCGCCGGCGGCGTCGCCAGCGATCCCCGGCTCCAGGCCTGGGTGCGCCGGGTCCACGCCACGACGCGCTGGACCTGCTCGGTCTGCACCGGCGCGCTGATCCTGGCCGCCGCCGGCCTGCTCGACGGCCAGCCGGCCACCACGCACTGGTACAGGTTCGACGCGCTGGCCGCCCTGGGCGCGGTGCCCGTCCGCGAGCGCGTCGTCGTTTCGGGCCGGATCATCACCGCCGCGGGCGTCTCGGCGGGCATCGACATGGCCCTGCAGCTGGCCGCCATCCTCGGCGGCGAGGCGCTCGCCCAGGCCCTGCAGCTCTCCATCGAGTACGATCCGGCGCCCCCCTTCGACGCCGGCTCGCCGGACAAGGCCCCGCCTGAGATCCTGGCCTCCGTCAAGGCCTTCTACGCCGAGCGCGACAAGGGCCGATCCTGACCCCGAAGCGGCGAGGGCCTGCCCCTTGTCCGACAAGGCGCCGTCGCGCCAAGGCGTCGGCGCGCTCATCGCCCCTGGATTCGAAGGGGCTCGCGCGGTAGAGTGCGCCAGTCCGAGCGCCGTTCTTGTTGCTCATCTTCTTGTAATGATTGGAGAAACGCCGTGCTGTCCCCCTTGACCCTCGCCCGCTCAGGCCGCGTCCTTCGCAACCGCCTCGTCGTGGCGGCCATGACCAACAAGCAGAGCAACGCCGACGGCACCCTGCACGACGACGAGCTGCGGTGGCTTGCCCGCAGGGCCGAAGGCGGCTTCGGGATCGTGACCACCTGCGCGGCCCATGTCTCGCCCGAGGGCCAGGGCTGGGAGGGCGAGCTTGGCGTCTTCGACGACGCCCACATCCCCGGCCTGCGGCGGCTGGCTGGCGCCATCGAGGGCAGCGGCGCGCTGAGCCTCGTCCAGCTCTTCCACGGCGGCGTGCGCGCGCCGTCGAGCCTGACCGGCCAGCGGCCGTGGAGCGCCAGCAGCTTCTCGCTGCCCGGCGAGGGCTTCGAGGTGCCCCGGGCGGCGAGCGCGGAGGAGATCGAGCGGACGGTGGAGGCCTTCGGCGCCGCCGCGGCCCGCTGCGAGGCGGCCGGTTTTTCGGGGGTCGAGCTGCACGGCGCTCACGGCTACCTGCTGTCCCAGTTCCTCGGGTCCAGATCCAACCAGCGCGACGACGCCTGGGGCGGCCCGTCGATCGAGCGCCGCGCCCGCTTCATCCTGGCGGCCCTCGACGCCGCGCGCGCCCGCACCTCCGAGCGCTTCGTCGTCGGCGTGCGCATCTCCCCCGAGATCGAGGACATCGGCGTCGACCTCGACGAGAGCCTCCAGGTGGCCCGCTGGCTGGTCGAGGGCGGCGCCGACTTCCTGCACGTCTCCCTGTGGGACGCCTGGAAGCCCTCGCGCAAGCGCCCCGACTCCCCGAAGCCGCTGACGACGCTCTTTCGCGAGGCGCTGCCCGAGGGCTTCCCGCTGATGATCGCCGGAGGGATCTGGACCCCGGCGCAGGCCGCCGAGATCATGGCTCAGGGCGCCGACCTCGTCGCCATGGCCCGCGCCGCGATCGGCAACCCCGACTGGCCCCGTCAGGCCGCCGAGCCCGGCTTTGAGCCCGCGCGCCCCCCCTTCTCGCCCGAGCGCCTGCGCCAGAGCGCGCTCTCGGAGGCCTTCGTCGACTATATGCGGCGCTGGCCCGGCTTCGTCACCGACGGCCGCCCTGCGGCTGGTTGACGACCCGCGCGCCGTGCTATCTTCTGCCCCGGACCGCGCCACCCTGGAGGACCACGCGATGGGGATCGAAGACCTGATGATGAAGCTCCTTGGCAAGAAGACGGCCATGGTCACCGCCGAGCAGGCCCTCCCCGGCCGCGCCGCCGCGATGCCCGTGCCCGAATCCCACTTCGTCCTCGGCACCCCGCTCAAGGCCCCCTTCCCCGAGGGCATGGCGCAGGCGATCTTCGGCATGGGCTGCTTCTGGGGCGCCGAGCGCAAGTTCTGGCAGGTCAAGGGGGTCTTCAGCACCGCGGTCGGCTACGCCGCAGGCCACACCCCCAACCCCGATTACAAGGAGGTCTGCTCCGGCCAGACCGGCCACAACGAGGTCGTCCTCGTCGTCTTCGACCCCGCCGCGATCTCCTACGAGGCGCTCCTGGCCCTCTTCTGGGAGAACCACGATTCCAGCAAGATTCAAGCATTTCAGCTAAGGC
>SXGT01596804.1_pt1 | contig 35725 bp, 24 predicted proteins | sample 3176221 | NCBI WGS metagenome assembly SXGT01 (sample SAMN11356862, study PRJNA531348) | freshwater metagenome | isolation source: freshwater sample F1-120 | place: China: Fuxian Lake, Yuxi | collected 2017-12-25 | reverse complement strand
GTTCACCACAGAGCCATCGAGGTCACGGAGTCGTCAAGCAAAATCCTCCTCCTCATCCCTCTCCCTCCGTGTCCTCCGTGCCTCTGTGGGCACTTCCCTCTGATCATCTTCACAACCAACGATCATCAACATCCGACTAAGCCCCAATCCCCAAGCCCTATTTTCACCCCAGTTCGGAACCAACGTCCCATGCCCGCGACTCTCCCCTATCGCCGACCAAGCGAACTCCCTCTCCGGGTGGCACTGCTGGCTTGCCCAGCAGTGTCGTCTCGCAGAGTGTTCCAAGTGTCAGCAGGATCACAGGGCATGGTCCGCTACGATCTCAACCCTCAGCATCATCGGACCGACGACGCCTCTCGTCGTGAACACTGTTCTTCAGCGGTGGACCATGAAAACAGCAGCCAGTGCAAGGAGACTGCCAACAGCCTCCGTTCCGATGTGACCACCAACGACCCAAGCAGTCGAAACCCAAACCGTTCCGAACTGGATTTTTAAAACAACAACCCTAAGAACACCAATGACCGCAACGCTCACCCCCGATGCTCCCCCGGCCACGCTTGTAATGGTAGCGCTGGCGCTTGCACGCCTTGATACTCCGGGCAATCATCATCACGCCCTTTCCGTCCAACTCCTTCCAGAAGCAGGAGCCCCCGCAAGCCATCTCGCAGGAGCCTCTTTACAGAAAGTAATTCCCCACCTCACCCCCTTGACCAACGGCAGCATGCCCGATACGTTAATAAACACACTGCGGCTGTGGTGTAATGGCAACACAGTAGCTTCCCAAGCTTCCGATGAGGGTTCGATTCCCTTCAGCCGCTCTTGCTTCCCCGCTGGCGCTTCCCAGCGACCATCATTGCTGCATCCGATAACTCCGCAGTTCAAACGGCTCCAGCTCCGCATCGATCTCACTCCCATCAGGCTTGCCGGAGACGATCTCCGTCCACTTCCCATCCCCCACTTTGACTTTGCCTTTCGCAGGGTGCATCGAGGTGTTCACCACAAACAGCCAGTCGCCATCCTTGTCTGTGTGAATGCGTCGCACGACGATGTCCTTCGAATCCGATGCATCTGCCAACCGCTCACTCGGAAGCGCAGGCAACGCCAGGTAGTTCGCATTGAACCGGCGCACATACTCCGGAAACCCGCGACCAAAGTTCGCGCCCACCAGATAGCCAATCATCGATGGATCCCCATTCGCCATCGCGATCGCTTCAGCCATCATGCAGTAGGGGCCAGCTCGCTCCATGTCACACACAAAGTAATTCATCTTCTGCTGATCGTTGGCATCAAAGACCATATGCTCATTGAGCGCGTAATGTCGAATCATCGCCAGCCCCGAGGGGGCCCGAAAGTCCTCCATCGTCTTCGGGTCAGCGACCGTATAACTGCGATTGAACGCATGCGACAGCATCACCCCATCGGTCTGCTTGTAGTTCGCAGGATCATCGGCAGGCTGGCAGTGTTGAACTTCCCACGATCCCCAGTTCATCCCAGCCGAGACGAGCCCTTTGCTATACATCTGACGATCCACAATATCATTGACCGTGATCGGCTTGATCCACTCCCCGTTACTGGCTTTCTGTTGAGGCGACTTGAAGATTTCCGCCCAGCGCTCCGGCTGATCCGTCGGCAGGAATTTTTCCCATGTAGGAAACCCGACCCCTGGCTCAGCCGAGCAGCCTGTATAAAGGACGATCGAATCCTTAAGGCCAGCCTTCGTCAAATAGTCGCGCACCCCGACGAGGAAGTCACGGCGCTTCAGATGCCACCACCCAAGGTACTTCTCATACAGTTCAGGATTCCTCTTCAGATCCTCGCGCGAGATGACACCCCCACCATTATCCTTCGCAAATCGAACCAGCGCCCCCTCCGAGAAACTGACCGGCATCTGCATGCGTGGACGAAGCCAGACTCCGACGAACTTCGCACGTTGAGAAGGCTTCACGACGGTGATGTCCAGCATCTTGCAGAAATCCGCGAGTGCCTCCGGCTCGGTGATATCGGCATTGGCATTCTCGATCCAGGAAATATGCGAGTAAGCATCATCCCGCGTCAGCGGCTTGGCGTGTCGTTCATGCCCCAGGCTGTGTGCCCCCTTGCTGCCCGAGTATTCATAGTAAGGCAGGATGTCAAAGCCTTCTTGCCCCATCAACGTGACAACCTGATCCCAGACCCCTTTCGTCGCCTCGTCAAAGTAAACCCAGTTATGCCCTCCATGAGCCGTCGAGTCCCAATGCTGACAGGCCCCAAACTCGAGCAGGTCTTTGCTGAAGGTATTCATTCCCAGGAAGTGCATCTGGCCCGCCTTATAACGATACCAGTCAATCGGCTGCTTGATTCCCAACTGAGGACTCTTCCGATCAATCACTCCATCGGCCATCTCTTCTCGCCAGAAGAGATGACGTCGCGGCAGATGCTCAGGAGGGAACACAATCGTCTGCTTCGGGACCTGTCCAACGACTTCATAAAGACGAAGCCCACCAACCGCGGCCCCAGCCGAGAGTGGATCATTGTTCGACGAGAACTGCATCACCGTCACATCAAAGCCATCCTCCGGCCCGAGCGTTCGAGGCTCCGGCCCTCGAAGAAGCCCCTTGTCCGAGAACCGGTCATGCAGATGGAACATCATCGTCCAGGACTTCCAGGTCTTCGACAGCGGGACATTCAGCGATTCCACCAGCCCGTTCACATACTTCGCATGCAGCGCATCCCCCACCGTACTCCCGGTATGAAACCCACGCGCCGTTTCATTTCCCGTGTTGATCACAATGCAGCTGCGATCAACATCCTCGGGATAATCGACCACCAGGACATAAGCAGCCCCCGGCTTGAGCCCCTTCCCTTTCCCGACTCGCCACGTGACGTAGCTGGCTTCCTTCTCATTGGGAATGACAACACGAGTCTTGCGTCCCAGAATCTCCTCAACGCGACTCCCATGCTGCGGCGATTCCGTCATCCCGGTCGCTGCAGTGACATCGATCTCATCGACGAGCCTCACCTGTCCGAAGGGGGCGAGTTCACTGACAGTTCCCAGTTCGGATGCTTCGATGCCAGGAGAAGCAAGCCAGGCGGCCGTCACGACAATCAAGAACAGTCCGCAGCGCACGAACATGGAGAGCATGAGCAAAACCTTTCGCATCGAGGTGATTTCGAGGGGATGCTCTATGGTGCGCAGTGGCTATGCGGAACTGCAACATCAAAGTCTGCGAATATGAAAAGATCAGCGAGAGTCGCCATCATCGAGATGTTGATGCATGAGATAGACATCGACATTACCCAACCGGGCATGCCGAAAGCCTTTCGGGATCACGCCAATGATCTGAAAACCGAACCGCTGCCACAATTTAACCGCCCGCTCGTTCGTCGAAACGACGTAGTTGAATTGCATCGCTTTGAACCCACGTTGACGTGCCTGCCCCAGCGAATGCTCACACATCGCCGATGCCACCCCACGCCCATAAGCATTCGCAGCCACCGCATACCCGCAATTGGCAATATGGTCGCCAAGCCCCGGGAAATTCGCCTTCAGATAGTACGTTCCAAGCACCGTCCGGCCATCATCATCAACGGCCACAAACGTCGCTTGCGGCGTCTCGATCCAGATCTGTTTCGCCTGCTCTTCAGTAATCTCCCGCGAAAAAACATACGTCTCCCCCGCCCTGCAGATCCCTTCCAGGATGTTCCAGACTTGCGGCCAGTCACGTTCATCGAATTGGCGGATATTCATTGGGTTATGACAAAAAATGCAGGGGCTTAACACCCCCGCTCGCCTTCAGGGGGATGACAACAAAAAAACGCATCGGATCGAAATCCGATGCGTTGGTCATTCTTGCAGCTCGACGTTCCAGTAGGCTTCGCTGATGAACTTTGACCAGCTGCTGATCCGGTTTTGGGGCGGAGCGAACAGTCTAGTCCAAGTCGGGCGTATTGGGGTGCGTTTGAGCTTGAGGCCGGATTCTTCGGGGGTCTTGCTGCCCTTTCTTGTATTGCAGCGAATACAGGCCAGGACGCAGTTTTCCCAGGTCGACGTGCCTCCCTTGGAGCGGGGAGTGATGTGGTCGATCGTAAGGTCCGTGGTCTTGGGCTTTTTGCCGCAATACTGGCATTGGTAATGATCGCGTCGGAACAGATTGCGACGGCTGAAGGTCACCATCTTGACGGGGATCTTATCGTACTCCTGCAGCACGACGACTTCGGGGACCACGAGCGCGGTCTGCACCGTGCGGATTGTGGCCTGGCCATCGCGTGGTTGGAGCTTCGACCAGTCGTGCCAGTCATAGAGCTGGAAGCTCTCGGGGTCGACGACTTTGACGGTGCCGTTCCAGAGCATGATCATGCAGCGGGCCGCGGAGGCGATCCGAACAGGCTGCCAGCTGCGATTGAGCACCAGCGTCGGACGAGTGAGGATATCCCCCGTCATCCCGTAGTCGAGATCGACGTGGTCCTCGGGGTGCCGGTGTGTCTTGAGCGTCTTGGCCATAAACCTTCCTGAGGAGAAAAGAATGTGTGCCCTGCTGAAGTTCGGGCTGGACTCTCAGCGCGAGCCCAGCCAGTCGATCCGATGAATCTAACCAGCCGAGTTGCTGATTGACAAGAGGAGTCTTCAGAACCCGATGAGGGAGAACTCTTTAAGAATAATAGAGGCGTGAAGAAAACCGGATGAAGAGGAAACCGCCAAATCTTGACGGAATTGATGAAAACTTCATCCACCCACAAGTTGACGCGCCGGAGCAGTGGCGAGCGTTTCAGAATTCAGGCAGGTCTTGATGATCTGCACGACGTCGCCGGTTCCCTCGCGTCCACGATAGGTTGACTCGATGACACGGCGGTATTCGCCAAGGTTCTCGACAAAGCGTAAGAACTGTTCAGCACGAAAGCGTTCGAGCGTTACGAAGTCGCCGCAGCCCATCCGCCGGAGGAATTGCGAGTTGATCTGCTGCTCATGGTGAGCGGCTTCTGGCATCGCGAAGACTGGCTTGCCAAGGAAGACCGATTCGCCAAGGAGCTGATTGCCGGCTGCGCAGAGGATCGCTTTCGTGCCAGCAAGATCGCGTGCGAAGCTCTGAGGGTTAACGGCATGAAACGTCACGTTACCGACCGGTTCTCGTTCGCCGATGCCGTAGATGCGGACCCGTTGGCCGGTCTTGACGATCTCTTTGACGACGGAGTCAGGAGTCTTCTTACGAAGGTAAGAGAGGAAGTAGTCGCCTTCCGTCACGACGGCGCTGCGGATGTCGGGGCGGATCATCGGGCCGACCTGAATGGTCTCCTCATAGCCTTTGCGCAGGTCAGCTTTGAAGAACGAGGAGACGATCGTCAGGAACTGGCCACGATAATGAGCAGCGACTCCGAAGCTCATGGTCCAGGCGTGGATCTTGAGATCGAGCGGGAGGAAGGAGAGGTCGTTGGCGAGGAGGAAGTGCTGGTGGGTGAAGCTGATGAACGGGACACCCATGCGCATCGCGGCGCGAGGGAGAGCGGGGTCGAAGTCGGTCACGATCAGGCTGGGGCGTTCGCGTTCGATCCATTCGCAGAGCAGATCGACGAGCGGGTCGAGGGTCTCGCGCAGGTAGCGAAAGCCTTCGTAGATCGAGGTCAGAACAGCGAGCTTGCCCTGGACGTAATGAAAGATCAAGCCCGGGAGTTCAACGACCTGGACCTGGGGATCATCGACATAGAGCGGAGCGAGGAAAGCATAGGCGTCCGCGGGAGCGAAGAGGACGATGCGGTGATCCTGCTTGAGACCTTCGGTGAGTGAACACATGCGGGTGGCATGTCCCCTTCCCTCACCGGACATGCTCATGAAGATCGTTGCCATGGGGGATGGGAATTGGGAATTAGGAATTGGAAATTAGCCGGAGGGGAAAACGATGTTGATGGTTGATTGAAATTCGCAGAGGTCCCTCATCCGTCGGCACTGTTTCGATTGATCACCAGAGGTGATGTGCCGCCACCTTTTCCCGGGGGAGAAGGATCAAAACAAACTATGCTGGTTTCTTGGCGATGATCCAGTAGTGGGGGGAGCGGAAGAAAGGCATGAAGGGGACTTTGCCGCGGCCTTCGTGGAGTTTTTCGATCTTGAACTTCTTGGCGATGTAGGGCAGGTGTTCGCCGGTGAGGAAGACGTTGTCGAAGGCGAAGAAGGTGGACCAGAAGGTGCGAGTGGACCAGCTGTGTTTGGTCATGCCTTCGGCGGGGTATTTGCGAGAGACATAGAAGTCGACGACGCCGAGGGTTCCGCCCGGTTTGAGGAGGTTGTAGGCGTGATCGATGGCGGCGAACCAGTCGGGGATCATGGTCAGTGAGTAAGAGAACGTGACGAGATCGACCTGCCCTTCGGGAGGGATGAATGTCGTTGCGTCGTGGTGGACCGGTTTGACGTTGGTCCAGTTGTTGGCTTCGATGCGTTTAGAGGCGACTTCCAGCAGTGGTTTGCAGAGGTCGACCTGATAGATCTGCTTGAAGCGAGGGAGCTTGTCTTTGAGGTGTTCGGCGTTCTCGCCGGTCCCTGCCCCGAGGTCGATCCAGGTGTCGCCATCGTTGACCGGAAGAGAGGAGAACATCTCTTTGCGGCCGTGGAGCAGTTTCTTGCGGTACGAGTCGTACCAGGAGGCCTGCCCTTTGTAAAAGCTTTCGAGGCGCTCTTCGTGGCTATCCCCTTTGACACGATGGGCCGCGATGTGCCAGAGTGTCTTGAGCGAACCGGGTTCGGAGGAGGCTTGGGCCATGGGAGATCGTAATTCGTCGGAGGAAGAGGTTGGAACGCAGAGAACGCTGAAGGGAGCAGAGGTCGCGGAGTTGAAAAGAGTCTGTAGAAATTGATTTGGTGTAGGGTGCTAGTGAGGCTTTGCGAACCGCACCAACTGCTCATTGAAAGTCGAATCACCTTCGAATGTCCATTTGGTGCTACGTAGATCGTGGTTATTCGAAATTCGCAGAGTTCCCTCATCCGTCGGCGAAACGCCGCCACCTTCTCCCCGAGGGAGAAGGGACAGAAAATCGCTCCCCGGGGGAGAAGGGACGATTAGCTGTGCTTCGTTTTATCGAAGTTGGCGATGTAGTAGCTGCCGTAGGTGTGGACTCGGTCGATTGGGTGCAGCTTGTTGGCGAGGTCCTGGTTGTATTCGAACATCTCGCCGAGTTTTTTGGTGGTATTGCCGATCTTGACGGAGATCGGGTCGACGAAGCCGACGGAGAGGCCGGCGCTGCGCCATTGGAGGCGGGTTTGTGGGGCGGCGCGGTCGATCATGGCCTGCCACTCGGCTTCGAGGATCTTTGGTTTGACTTCGGCCAGCCAGTCCATGTGGTCGAGCAGCACGTAACGGCTGATCGTCACTGGGTTTTCTTTAAGGAAGCCGAGGAGTGTGTTGGTGTGGGTTGAGACCTTGTTGACCAGACCACCCTTGAGCTTCTTGAAGCCTTCTTCGGTGAGGTAATTCGGGCAGCAGTCTTTGGTGTACTGGCCGGTCAGGTAGACCCGCCAGAAGTAGTTGTCTTTGATCGGCAGTTCGGTGAAGACGGTCTCGATGCTGTCGACGACGAACTGGAGAATCCCGCCGGGGTAATCGCGGTCGAGCTGTTTGCGTTGAGCGCGAGGGACGCCGAGGAGTGCGAGGGTGGTGTCGCGCTTCATGGCCCATTTCAGGAAGGGAGTCCACATCGTTTCCCGCAGGCGGTAACGCTGGTAGATATCCTTCTGAGCTTCGACCGTTTCAGCTGCGAGGAGTTCATTGATGACCGGGCGGATCTTTTTGACGCGGTCGATGTAGATGTTGATCAGCCAGGCGAACATGCCTGATGAGCCGTAGAAGTAGAAGCTGGGGCGCTGGCCTTTGCCGGAGAAGAACTTGGCTCGCTTGTCCCAGAATTTGCGAGAGGCTTCAGGGAGTTCGGCTCGCAGTTTCTCCTGATAGAACTGCTTGAACTTCGGGTGGGAACCTTTGCCGAAGAGTTGGAAGAAGTCGTCGTACTCGAGATGTTTGATGGCGGCGAGTTTGAGATCGAGCAGTGCGTTCTGCTTGGGGTTCACGTCGACGGTGTAGACGTGATTTGGATTGGCGAGGGCGTAATCGAGGGCATTGCAGCCAGCTGAGGTGATGACGAGGACGTTGTCTTTCTCGGAGAGTTCTAACGCGACGTGGTCGAGACGAGGGTCTTCCCAGCACGTGTTGTAGACGAGCGAGCTGCCGTGCACCAACTTGAACCACGCTTTGCTCACATGGTCAAGTCCGAGTGTTTTGCGGATCGTGCCGGAGATGCGTCGTTTTGAATTCCGGGGAAATTTATTTTGAGGCTCGATCTGAGAAAGATGCATGAACCAGTCGACCTTTGAGCTTTAGAAAGGGGTAACTGACCACCGGGTGAACTCGAAGTCCCGTCGACCTCCCTGGTCGGGCTGTTCGTCGCTGGTCAGCATGGGCGACGCGCGGCCGCAACACACGCCGGTAATGTTACAACAGCGGTTTCGGTTTGGAAAGGATCAATCCGGGAAGGTGGGGTGATCGGATGTGCGGGTGTGTGAGGATTGGGAAAGGCGGGGGGAGATTGCGGGGGAGATCGCTGCATTTGGGAGTCGGAGAGCACTGGCGGAGCCAGTGGCACCCAGACCTCAGAAGGGATGAAGTGCAATAGTACTGCGGGAAACTGATGTTTAGAATGACAGTCTCTTTAGCGGGGCCAAGTCTACGATGCTTGAGCAAGTACTTCTGATAACTGGTTTGATCTTTCCTGTCGTCAGCTTATTGACGCTTGTTGCGTCACGAATGACGAAATGGCTAACGGGCCGTTATTCGTCTGCGGTATTGATTCCCCTCGTCGGGCCGGTGTTGTTGACCTGTTGGGTGATCGTGGCAGGGGCTTCGAGCTGGCTTATCCCTCTCGTATGGCTACTTGACCTAGGTACAGTCTATTTCTTCATCGTACTTCCGCGATTGACTATCGACTGGTGGAGAACCTCAGCGTTTACTCGACTGATGACATTGAGAGGTACTAATGGTATCGAAAACTCTGTCCTCACATTGCATCGAGGTGGTCATTACCTTCTGATGAAATACTGGAATCGAAATCAAAGCGAGGCAGGAATTCTCGAATTGGCGGAGACGGGAACATTCTATGAAGATGGCGATGTGTTTGCTTTACGATCGCACTTTGGAATGATTCGCAAACTTCAACGCATTGATTCCACGACATTCGATGTTGTGGAGTCTGTCGATGATCCGGAAGAATGGCGGTCCCATTCACTCTTGGGCTGGAGACTGAAATGCCCCACTGCTCTGCAAAACACTGGCGTGAAATAGTTGTGCAACGAGTGATGGGGTGATTTATACGGCTTCGAAGTCGGGTTTGGTGGGAGACATGGTGGCGTTGCGGGCGGGGTGGAACTGGTCGTCGTCGGGGTAGTTGGAGAGGTCGTCGGAGAAGATGAGTTTGAGGTGGCCGTTGTCTTCTTCGATGATGGCGGAGCAGTGTTCGAGCCAGTCGCCGGTGTTGAAGTAGGCGGTTTTGCCGGTGGTGTCGAGCATCGGCTGGTGGATGTGGCCGCAGAGGATGCCGTCCATCTGGCGTGAGATGGCGTGAGCGGAGAGCTTCTCTTTGTATTCATTGAAGAAGAGCTGGAGTTTGCCCAGGCGTTTTTTGAGCCAGCTGGAGAGGGTGTTGTCGTAACGGGACGATGAGTACCCGGTCCAGCGGAGCCAGCGGTCGGCGTGGAGGAGTTTGTCGTAGATGAACGCAGTCAGCTTGGAGACGAGGCCGCAGTGGCATTCGTGGTTGTCGAACTGGTCGCCGTGGATGACGAGGAGGCGTTTGCCGTCGGCGGTGATGTGAACGAATTCGGGGGCGATTTTGATCGAGCTGGTGAGGAACTTCGCAGGGACATGGGCCAGCAGGTGACGCATGAATTCGTCGTGGTTGCCAGGGGTGTAGAAGAGTTCGGTGCCGCGATCTTTGAGTTCGGAGAAGCGGGCGAGGATCTGATTGTAGACCTCGGGCCAGCGCCAGCGGTGCGTCAGTTCGCGTCCATCGATGGCATCGCCAACGAGGTAAATGGCTTCTGGTTCGAAGCGGTTGAGCAATGCGAGCAACTGGTCGGCTCGACAGTGTCGAGAGCCGAGGTGGAGGTCGCTGAGGAAGAGAGTTCGAATACGAACAGACATCCGGCCGATCCCTGGTGGCTGAGGCCAACTTTGGTTTTGTGGCCTCATCATTGAGGCAACGTGTTGTGGCCCATCTGCTTAAAGTATCTGCCGGTCATCTGAAGATCTGGTTAGGTAAGCGATAAGAATCGGTGAAGGATGTGGAAAAAGTGTGAAAAACAGGCCTATCTTAACAGGGGGAACAGTTTTCGAAGCCAGGGGATCAGGTTCACCACAGAGGCACAGAGGTCACGGAGGTGGGAAGCAAGATATCCCGATTTCCTCTGTGTTCTCCGTGGCTCTGTGGTCAATTCCTTCTGAGTCTGTTTTTGGAACGACGATTCACTGTTCGTCCGGATTAATGATTCTCGACGGGTTGTCAGGGGACGGCGATGATCTTTGAAGGGGATTTCGTGGCGGGGAGGGTTTGGAGGATGCTCATGCTTTCGATGGAGAGGAGAGTGAGGGTGCCGTCGCCGGGGTTGGTGAAGGCGGCGTAGCGTCGGGCCTGGTCGAAGGTGATGTTGTGGTGGCCGTTGTGGCCTTCGAGTTTGGAAGGGCCGACTTCGAGCGATTTTTCGAGCTTGGCGTCCTGCCAGTTGCCGTCGTTGTTGGGGTCGAGCTTGATGACGGAGAGTTTGCAGGGTGTTGTGACTTCGGATTCTTCTTCGTGATCATGGAAGATGAAGGCCAGCGGGGAGGACTGGCGGTACTTGATGATTTCGACGCTGGACGCATGGTCGTCAGGCTGGAAGGCGAGGTCGACGGTGTTGAGTTGCAGGGAGGGCTGAGTGGCGTCGATGGTGTGGAGGCGGGTTGATTCCCCTTTGCCGGAGGTGAAGGCGACGTAGCGGTTCTGGAAGGTGTTGAAGGCGCCGGTGCGTCGGGGGCGGGATTCGTTGAGGTCGTCCTTGCCGAGGTCGATGTGATTGACCTTCGGGGTCTGGCTGGCGAAGACGCCATCGGTCCAGCAGATGCCTTCGGAGGGGGCGAAAAAGACTTTGCCGGCGCAGGCGGTCGCGCCGTGGATGCCGCCGGTCGGGAGATGGAAGGAGGCGGCGATGTCGGTGCTGCCTTTGGAGTTCAGGCGAACGACGTCAACGCGGCCTTTGTTCTCGCCATCACGGTCGATCCAAGTGGAGAAAGCGGTCTTGTTGTCAACGGCGGCGAGGGTGATGTGCCCTCCCCCGCCCTTGTGGAAAGCGGCGCGGGAGATAATCGTTGCGGCTGAGTCGGTTGGTTTGAGGCCTTTGGGATCGAAGCGGGTGAAGCCGTCGTTCTTGTCGTTGGCCATGTAGAAGACGCCGTCGTACTGGTAGAGGTGAGCGGGGTTGCCTTGCTTGTCGTCGAGGACTTGAGCGAGGGCTTTGGGGGCGCGTCGGTAGTACCAGTGAGAGTGATCGCCGTGAGGTTCTTCGTCGACGCCGGTGTCGATGAGGATCCAGCCTGACTGGAACTTGCCGTCTTCTTTGTCACGAACTCCGACGAGGATAAAGCCTGAGGAGCCTTCCATCTGGACGAGGGTTTGCTTATCGGGATCGAGCTTGGGGAAGTTGGCGACCGTGGTGATCGGGCTGAGTGTCAGCGGGCTGGTGGCGAGGAGGTCGGCTGTGTGGACTGACAGCGTGGCGGCGTCCTGCCAGAGGAAGCGGGTAATGATGCGAGGGGGTTTGGGTGGGGCGGCTGAGAGGTTTGTGGTGAGGAGGAGAGTGATGGTCAGGAGGAAGTAGTGTTTCATGGGGAGGTCCGTGTTGTTGGGGTTAATTGGATTGGGGGCGTATGGTGACGTGTCTTGTGAGCTGTGCTCACCCAGCCGTGAACGGCTGGGCCACCCGGGGAGTTAGCTGATGTCGGTGTGGAAATGAAAGTGGGTTAGTGCCTGTGACAGGCTTATTCGGCATTCGGGCACCATTACTCACAAGGGAGGGACGAGAGTGGGGGTTTGCTTTGCCATCAATGTTCTTTTCGTTTTTTGGAAGATTGTTGGCGCGATGCCCTCATCCGGCCTTCGGCCACCTTCTCCCGGGGGGAGAAGGGAGCTATGGGGCGTTAATAGTTGTTGGTGACTTCGCTGCCGGCGATGGAGTGTAGGGCTCGGTGGATGTTGGTGTCGATACTGTTGCTGAAGAAGTGGACGGAGCCGTCGGCGAAGAGGGTTTGGGCGCCGCCGGAGTGGTAGCTGCGAGGGCCGTAGAAGCCGCTGCCGTGGAGGGTGATGTCGGGGGACTTGCTGTTGGGGGTGTTGTAGCCGTTGGTGAGGACGTTGGCGCTGAGGGCTCTTAGCCAGGACATGCCTCGGCCAGTGCCGGCTTGTCCTGCTCGCCAGGAGGTATAGGAATTGGCGACGCTAAGTAAGTCGGGATTGGAGATGACGCCTGAGGGCCAGCCGCCGCCGGTTCCCATGTAACCTCCAGTCGATGGGCCGGAACCACTTGTTCCCGATGTTCCGGCGAGGATTTTGGAGTAGGGTTGTTTGGGGAAGGTGCCTGAGGGGAGCGTTGCATCGACGCCGTCGCCGCGGACGGCTTCGGTCATGACGACGGAGTTGGAGAGGCCGTCGGTGAAGTCTTTGAAGCGGACGCTGGAGTTCTGGTAAAAGGGGCCGTCGGTGCGGTAGCGGTCGTCGTAGTAGGTGTTGGTGCCGGAGCCGTTGCTGCACATGTAATTGATGGCGCCGAAGGTGTATTCGGTCTGGCTGCCGGTGGGGCCGAGGGTTGCGGTGTATTGTGTGGGGCCGGAGTCGCTGGGGCACTGGAGGACAGGGATGACTTCTTTGAAGAGGTTGACGAAGGCGGGGTTGGGGACGGTGTTGCCGCCGGTGCCGGTGTAGACGGGGAGGCTGAAGTTGATGTTGTCGAAGAGGTTGCCCTGCTCGATATAGGGGAGGATGCGGGCCTGAGGGGAGAAGCTGGAGGCGACGCCGGTGAATGGGAGTGCGGAGAAGGTGCTTTCGTAGTTATGGAGAGCGAGGCCGAGTTGTTTGAGGTTGTTGGAGCAGGTGGAGCGCCGGGCGGCTTCGCGGGCCTGCTGGACAGCGGGAAGGAGAAGTGCGACTAAGGTCGCGATAATCGCGATGACGACCAGTAGTTCGATCAGAGTGAAGGCTGGGCGTGAATGGGAATGGTCAGGAGTCAACATGGGGTTCTCCAGGAGCATGCATGGTGCATCGGGCGGACTGTGTGATTGCGGTGAGTGTATCGCAATGATTTCTCAAATGCAAAGTTATTGCAAGTGCTGTTTTCGGTATTTTGCGGTTCTCTTAGAAGTGATGAAGGGGTGTTTACGTGGTTGTTGAGTCGATGCGACCAAATGAAAAATGAGAACAAAAGTGCACAGAACTTTTGTCTTGGAGTTTCAGGTGGTTGGATCGTTCTAAAAGAAATGTCGAAATTGCATTCAGAAGGAGGTCGGGAGTTGCCGATAGAGATTAATTGAGTAACCACCACGGACGGGGCTGAATTGCGTCCGGACATGCCGCTGCCAATGATGGTCTGCATGCCGTTCATGAGTTTGAACAACTTCTGAATGTGCCCGTTGCGATGCGCGACGAGTGTTGTGATCCATCATGCAACCTGAAACAAAAATCGGTCTTGCCCTGGGGATGATCCTGTTTGGATTCTTCCTTGCGATCGGGGTCCGTCTGACAGCTGAGCCGAGTGCGCCTGCGCTGCGTCATCCTGAAGTCGTCGAAGACCAGATGAGCAAGCATCCGTTGCCGCTTGCTCCCATTGCGCCTGCGAAGAAAGATGAGGTTGTGCCGATTGTTGACTTTGGGAAGTCGAGTCTGATTTATCAGGGGGATCAGTTTGCGCCGAATCCAATCAGTACGGTGAAAGAACCTGAGCCTGTAAAGGCGGGAGTGGACGGTAAAGCCGCAAATATTGCTACGAAAGCGACTGTGACTGATCGTGATGGGGACGCGGTTTATCACGTTGTCGGGTCGGGGGAGACATTGTCTTCGATCGCGGGGAAGCATCTGGGATCGACGGCGAAGTTTCGTGAGATCTACGAATTGAATAAGGATCAGCTGTCGAGCCCAGACAGTCTGCAGGTCGGGATGAAGCTGTTGGTGAAGGGGAAGCCGCAGCGAACGGAACCGGCTGCTGAGGTGACTGAGCAGGTGGCGGATGCGAAGAAGGAAGAGTCCACAAAGGCTTCGCCAGAGCGGGTTGTGAGTGTGGATAAGGATGAGAAAAAAGTGGCGAATCCTGCGAGTCGATTCTCGCCGGCGAAGAGTTCGCCGTTTACGCATAAGAGTCGCCCGTGAGTTTCATTCTGTGGACACGTTGATACACTGACTCCTATCAATCCTCTTTGATGGGAGTCTGTGATGCGCCGAACGATTCTGGGTGTGTTTGCGGTGGTTTGTTTTGCTGTGTCCCCTGCTCTGCTGAGTGCGCAGGAGAAGTTTGTTCCGAATTATGATGAAGCGAAGGTGCCGGCGTATACGCTGCCTGATCCTCTTGTGATGCAGGATGGGACAAAAGTCACGACGTCAGACGTCTGGGAGAAATCACGTCGGCCTGAACTGGTGGAGTTGTTTGCCAGAGAGATGTTCGGGCCGGTGCCTGCGAACTCGGGGAAGTTGACCTGGAGTGTTCTTGAAGAGGATGAGAAGGCGCTCGAGGGGACGGCTCATCGGATACAGATCGAACTCAAGCCCGACGGAGATGGGGGAGATCGCCGGTTTGAGCTGCTGCTGTACATTCCCAATCAGGTGAAAGGGCCGGTGCCGGTCTTTATCAACTTCAATTTCCTGGGGAATCATACGGTTCACCCCGATCCCGCGATTCATGTGGCGACGTGGAGGTCACGCGATCCGAAAACGGGGGAAGCTGTTGTTTTGACTTCGGAGATCGCGCGAGGGGATCGGATTCGTCGTTTTCCGATCGAGGTGATTTTGAAGCGAGGGTATGCGCTTGCGACGGTGCATTATCAGGCGGTTTATCCGGACGATGCGAAAGCGGTGAAGATTCCTGAAGGGTCGGAAGCGGGGGCGATCTCGCATTGGGCGTGGGGATATTCGCGTGTGACGGATGTCTTGAGCCAGCTGCCGAAGATTGATCGGGAGAAGATCGTTTTCCTGGGGCATTCTCGATTAGGGAAGACGGCGCTGTGGGCGGGGGCGAATGATCCGCGGGCGGCGATTGTGATTTCGAATGATTCGGGGTGCGGGGGAGCATCGCTGGCGCGACGACAGTATGGTGAGACGGTTGGTCGAATCAATGATGCCTTCCCGCATTGGTTTTGTGGCAACTATAAGAAGTATGGCAACGATGTGAATCAGCTGCCGTTTGATGCTCATGAGCTGCTGTCGCTGACTGCCCCTCGGCCGGTTTATGTTGCGAGTGCGACAGAGGATCAGTGGGCGGATCCGAAGGGGGAGTTTCTGGCGCTGTTGAACGCGAATCCTGTTTACCAACTGTATGGGCTGGAGGGGATTCGGGAGACGGAGCAGCCGGCGCCGGAGAAGCCGATTTCAGCTCATAATGGGTATCACCTGCGGGTGGGTAAGCATGATCTGCTGGAGTATGACTGGGTGCGGTATCTGGATTTTGCGGATGGGTATTTTAAGAAGTGAGGGGTGACTGTGGGGGGCGGTGATTGAAAAAGTGCGGTGATTGAAATTGGATGCGTATGGGGGCGTGTCTTGTGAGCTGTGCTCACCCAGCCGTGAACGGCTGGGCCACCCGGAGATGTGAAGTTGTTGCGAGGCGCGTATTCGGAGGGGTGTTGGTAGCAGTGGGCACAGGGGACAGGGGGTTTACACCCCCCGCTCGCCTAAGAGGGGAGGCCTTGGCGGGTGGTGTTTTCGGTGATGGTGCGGGAGGTCATGAATTGCCAGAGGTAGTCGGGGCCGCCGGGTTTGGATCCGATGCCGGACATGCGGAAGCCACCGAAGGGTTGGCGGTCGACGATAGCGGATGTGATGGGGCGGTTGAGGTAGAGGTTGCCGACGTCGAATTCACGACGGGCCTTTTGGAGGTTGGCGGGTGAGCGGCTATAGACGCCGCCGGTGAGGGCGTAGCGGGTGTTGTTGGCGAGCTTGAGGGCTTCGTCGAAGTTCTTGGCCTTGAGGATGACGGCGACGGGGCCAAAGAGTTCGTCCTGGGCGAGGGCGTCGTCGGGGGGGACTTCGGTGAAGATGGTCGGGCTGACGTAGTGGCCTTTCTCTTTGAGATCGGTCACATCGAGGGAAATGAGGACGGGATAGTTTTCCCGACCACGGGTGATGGCTTCTTCGAGGCGTGTCATGGCGCGGGCGTCGATGACGGGGCCGATGTTGGTGCCGGGGTCATCGGAGGGGCCGACTTTCAAGCGGTCGATGGTGCCGCTGAGGCGTTTGGTGAAGGTGTCGTAAACGCTGTCGAGGACGATGATGCGGGAGCAGGCTGCGGACTTCTGGCCTGAGTAACTGAAGACAGATTCGATGACGCCTGCGATGGCTTCGTCGAGATCGGCGTCGGTGTCGATGATGATCGAGTTCTTGCCGCCCATCTCGGCGATGACTTTTTTGACGGAGCGTTGGCGCCGGTTGGTGTCGGAGGCTTGTTTGACGATTTCGAGGCCGAGGTCTTGCGTTCCGGTGAAAGCGATGAGGTCGACGTTGGGGCTGCCAACGAGTTCGGGAATGACTTCTTCAGTGCCGGGGACAAAGTTAATCACCCCTTCCGGCAGGCCGATGTCGTTGATGATTTCCATCAGTTTGGCTGCAACGATGAAGCCCTGCTCTGCTGGCTTCATGATGACGGTGTTGCCGGTGACGAGAGCAGCTGCGGCCATGCCGGTGAGGATCGCCAGCGGGAAATTCCAGGGGGCGATGATGACGGAGACGCCTTTAGGGCGGAACAGGAGTGAGTTGTCTTCGCCGGGGAAGTTGTGGGCGTATTCGCGGGCGATTTGTCGCATCTGGACGGCGTAGTAGTGGCAGAAGTCGATGGCTTCGGCGACGTCGGCGTCGGCTTCTTTCCAGGTCTTACCAATTTCGTAGACCATCCAGGCAGCGAGGTCGAAGCGGCGTTTTTCGAGTTGAGAGCCGATGAGGTCGAGGTATTCGGCGCGGTAGTCGGGTTCCATCGTCGACCAGGTGACGAAGCTGCGTTTGGCGGCTTCGACGGCGTCGGTGACGTGGTCGCTGTTGGCGAGGGAGATTCGGCCCAGAGTCAGATTTTTATCGAAGGGGCAGACGGTGGTCCATTGATTTCTGGTTTCGTAGGACTTGCCATCGATGATGAGCGAGTAGTCGTTGCCGAACTGATCGCGGACATCGGAGAGGGCTTTCTTCATGCGGTCGCGGTTGGCTTCGAGGCTGAAGTCGGTCAGAGGGGTATTGGTGAAGGTCAGTTTCTGGGGATCAGAGACGGTTGAGAGCATATCGGGATTCACCTGGCTGTTGATACCGAAGGATGGTTTGGAAGACTCGTTGTGACCAGGCGTGCTGGTGGAGGTTGAAGATTCTGTCGGGGCTGGTGCCTGGAAGAGGACTTCCGGAGGGATGTCAGCCTTGTTGGAATGCTTCAGGTACGAGTCGTTGGAGGTGTTTTCGAGAAGTCTGCGGACGAGGTAGGCGATGCCTGGGATGAGCTGGCCGTAGGGGGCGTCGATGCGGACGCGGTAGCCTTTCTCGACGAGGGCTTGTCCGAATTCATCGCCGACGCCGTAGAGGAGCTGGAGTTCGTAGGCGGATTGCGGGATGTCATGCTGCTCGGCGTAGGCGATGGCGTGGGTGAGGCTGCGGAGGTTGTGGCTGGCGAAGGCGGGTTTGAGCCAGTCGCGGTTGTCGAGGAGGAAGTGGGTGAGTGCTTCGTAATTGGTATCGGTCTGCCACTTCTGGGTGAAGACGGGGGATGGCCATCCGCGTTGGGCGGCGAGGGTGGTTTCGTGGTTCCAGTAGTCGCCTTTGACTAAGCGAACGGTGATTGGCGTGCCGCGGTTTTTCGTCCAGGCGAGGAGGTCTTCGAGGTCATCACTTGAGGAGAGAAGATAGGCCTGGATGGTGATGCCGAAGTTGGGAAAATCGCGGTACTCTTCTTCTTCGAGGAGTTGTTTGAAGATGGAGATCGTCAGGTGTTTGTGGCTGGTTTCTTCCATGTCGAAGTTGATGAAGGCATCGAGGGCGATGGCGCGGTCGAAGATCGGGCGGAGTTTGTCTTTGACCCGTTCGCTGGTGCCTTCTGCATCGAGAGGGGAGAAGTTGGGATCGAGCGAGGAGAGCTTGATCGAGATGTTGACGCGCGGGATGGAGCCGAGGTCGTCGGCGTCGATTTGAGGGGCTTCAGGGAAGCGTTCAAAATCATGACACAGGTGGTTGAGGAGGTCGATGCAGTGCGTCTGGTAGGTGTGGGCTTCTTCCTCGGTGAGGCTACAGGAGCTGAGCTGGTCGACGGTGATGGCGTAGCCTTTGTCGCGGAGGTTCTTGAGAGTCTGTTCGACCTCGAGAAGGGTGCTACCGGCGATGAAGCGTCGGGCCATGCGGGAGGCGTTGGTGCGGACGTTGAAGGCGAGGGCGCGGGAGAGGATGCTGTTGTTGTCGGTCAGTTCGAGGCCGAGGCGTGTGGCGTTGGGGAGATGGGCGCGGATGTCCTCGAAGAATTCGTTGAGGTGCTGGTTGATCGCGACGTGATCCCGGAGCGAGGGGAGGACGTCGAGGAAGCGGAAGAGTTGCACCTTGATGGACTCATCAGAGAGAGCCCATGTGAGGAGGCGTTCTTCGAGCCAGCGGCGTTCGAAGATGGAGGGTTTGCGGTGCTGAAGGGTTTTCCAGAGCGCGCTTCCGAGTTCATGAATGCGTTGTTCCCGCTCCTGTTGAGAAGGAACATCGATCACAGCCGACATGAGGAATCCAATCCGAGAGAGAAGAGTGCGCGACGGGGGGCCGTCGTGAATGAGTCAACCGACGATCTTATCGGGTGGAGGGGGATGGGAGAAGTTTGAGGGGGGATGTTTAGGGTAAGAAGTGGGAGTGAGAGGATGTGGCTGGCTCGTGGGGCCGGCTCTCCCCTTCTGCGAACTGCCAAACTCCTGGCGTGAATCTGAACACTTTACGGCAAGGCTCTGGATCGCTTTTCATAGGGGATTCGCGCACAGTTTGCCAAAACTGACGAAACAAAACGCATCGAGCGGTGATTGAATAATCGGTGATTGATGACAGGTCACTCACATTTCCGCGCTGCTGTTCTTTTTCTTCAAGGCCAGGAGTCCCTCATGATGCTTCGGGAAATGCTTGTTGTCGGAGTGGTGATGGCGGTTTCCATGGTTGGCAGACAGGTTGAAGCGCAGCAGGCTGCAGCCCCCGCGTATCGCGTGAAGATTATTCGCGATTTGGAATACGCCAAAGTTGGTGAGAAGTCTTTGACCTTGGATCTTTATCTCCCGGAAGGAGTTCCTGGGAAACTGCCGGTGATTATCGGCATTCATGGGGGAGGCTGGGCAGAGGGAAGCAAGAATGGGGGGATGGGAAGCTGGTTGTCGCGTTACGGGTTTGCAGTGGCCGTGATTAACTATCGACTATCGGGAGAAGCCATCTTCCCTGCTCAGATTCAAGACTGCAAAGCTTCCGTCCGTTGGCTGAGAGCCCATGCTGACGAGTATCAACTTGATCCAGACCGGTTTGGCGCCACGGGACATTCCGCGGGTGGGCATCTGGTTTCGCTGCTTGCCACGACTGGGGATGTCAAAGAGTTTGATGTCGGAGAGAATCTGGAATTTTCGAGTCGCATCCAGGCGGCTGCCCCGAGTGCAGGCCCGACGGATCTGTTGAAGATGGATGATCATCTCCCGGTTGCGCAGCGAGTCAGACACAATGCTCCCAGCTCTCCGGAATCACGACTCATCGGAGGTCCCATTCAGGACAACCCTGAAAAAGCTGGCCGGGCGAATCCGATTTCCTATCTCAGCGAGACAACTCCACCGTTTCTGCTCATTCATGGAGATCAGGACCAGACGGTTCACTGGTCGCAGGCGAAATTGCTGTTCGATGCACTTAAAAACAAGAAAATCTGGGTGCACTTTCACACGGTCAAAGGTGGCGGACACATGCTCGGCGGACCAGAGATTCAAACGCGTACGGCCGACTTTTTTGAAGAGCACCTGAAGGGGCAAACCAAATCCAGAGTAGTAGCTGCAGAATTGAGCGAAAGTTCTGCTTCCTCTCAGACCCCGCCTGCCCGTTCGAGGCCAGCAGCTGGCAGCGTGCGCGGCCCTGCCTGGGACGTCGTGATTCAACGCAACGATGCGAATGGAGATGGGAAGCTCAGTCGCGAAGAGTTTCCGTTGAAGAATCTATTCGATCGCATCGATGCGAATGGCGATGGGTTTGTGACCAAGCAGGAAGACGAGTCGTTTCGCAAACAATGATTGGTTACGTCGTATAGTCGGCGTTCAGGCGGACGTATTCCTGAGTCAGGTCGCAGGTCCAGATGGTGGCTTGGCCTGAGCCGAGGGACATTTTGAGGTCGATGACGACTTCGCCGGTTTTCATGGCAGCGGAGACTTTGGAGAGGTCTTCGCTGGTCGGGGCGCCCTGGGCGAAGATGGTCAGGTTGTTGATCGACAGGGAGAGGATGTCGTTTTCAGTGAGGTTGTTGCCGGTGCGACCGCACGCCGAGACGATGCGGCCCCAGTTGGGGTCGTTGCCAGTGATGGCTGTTTTGACGAGGGCGTCATTGGCGATCGTTTTGCCGAGGAGGTTGGCGTGGTCGGAGTCGTAGGCGCCGGTGATGTTGATGGTGACGAAGTGCCCTGCCCCTTCGGCGTCGCGGATGATTTTCTGGGCGAGTTCCGAAGCGACGGCTTGCAGGGCGTCTTTGAGTTCGACGGAGTCGGACAGGGAGGCGCCGGATTGACCATTCGCCAGGAGGATCATTGAATCGCTGGTGCTGGTGTGGCCTTCGACGGTGATGCTGTTGAAGGAGTTATTGGCGATTTCGGTCATGAGAGATTGAACAGTCTCTTCGTTGACAGCGGCGTCGGTCATGATGACGCAGAGCATGGTCGCCATATTGGGGGCGATCATAGCGGCGCCCTTGCAGACACCGGTGATCGTGACTGTCTTGCCGTTGATGGGGACTTCGCGTGTGACGACCTTGGGAACCGTGTCGGTCGTCATGATGGCTTGAGCGGTGTTGGCGAGGTGGTCAGGAGAGCCGCCGCGGTTGGACCAGAGTTCGGGGATGTTGGTCGTGATTTTAGAGAGTGGCAGGAAGCGGCCGATGACGCCCGTGGAGCAGACGAGGACATCGTCCGGAGGGCAGCCGATTTGAGCGGCGAGGCTGACGGTCATTTCTTTGGCGTCTTTGATGCCCTGCGTGCCGGTGCAGGCGTTGGCGTTGCCGGCGTTGATGATGACGGCGCGGGCGGTGGAGCGTGGGAGGCGTTCACGGCAGACTTTGACCGGGGCGCCGTTGACCGCGTTGGTCGTGAAGACGCCTGCTGCGACGGCGGGGACTTCGGAGTAGAACAAGGCCAGATCGAGGCGTCCGACATCGCCACGGATTCCGCAGGCGCGAGAGCTGGTCTGGAAGCCGAGGGGGAGGCGAATTGAGTCTGAAGCGTTCGTCATGAGTTTGATGGGGGACTAAGAATGGAAATAAGAAAGAATGAAGACAGGGGTTTTACACCCCCCGCTCGCCTTGGAAGAGATTATGGCAGCAAGCCGGTGGATTCTTCGTAGCCTTGCATGAGGTTGAAGTTTTGGACGGCGACGCCGGAGGCGCCTTTGATGAGGTTGTCGGTGACGGCGAGGACGAGGACGTGTCCGCGGGTGAGGCGGACGGTCATGTCGCAGAAGTTGGTGTAGGCAACGTCTTTGGTGCCGGGGAGGTGCTCGACGACCCGGATGAACGGCTTGCCCTGGTAGTAGTCGCGCATGGCCTGGAGAAGCTGTTCTTCGGTGGCTTCTTTGGCGGGGCGGGCGTACATGGTCGCGAGGATGCCGCGGTCCATGGGGACGAGGTGGGGGGTGAAGATGACGCTGACCTGTTTGCCGCAGGCGTCGGAGAGGACCTGTTCGATTTCGGGGGTGTGTCGATGGTTGCCGATGCTGTAGGCGGAGATGCTTTCGTTGCACTCGGGGTAGTGAATCGTCAGCTTCGGTTTGCGGCCTGCGCCGGAGACGCCGGACTTGGCGTCGATGATGATGTTCTCGGGTTCGATATAGCCACCAGCCAGCAGCGGGGCCAGACCGAGGATGGAGGTACTGGTGTAGCAGCCGGGGTTGGCGATGAGGTCATGGCCGGGGATCTTCTCGGCCCAGAGTTCCGGGAGTCCGTAGATGGTGGAACCGAGGCGAGTCGGGTCGGTGTGGACGTGGCCGTACCAGGTTTCGTAGACGCCGGGGTCTCGGAGTCGGTAGTCGGCACTCAGGTCGACGACTTTCACGCCGAGGGCCAGCAGCTTGGGGATGATTTCCATGCTGGCGGTATGAGGCAGTGCACAGAAGGCGACCTGGGCGCGCTCGGCGATTTGTTCGGGTGTGAGGTTCTCGCAGTTGAGATTGATGCGGCCGTACAGAGACGGGTGGACGGCGTGAATCGGCGTGGCGTCATCCTGACGGCTGGTGACCGCGGTGATTTTCACGTGCGGGTGTCGCAGCAGGATTTTGATCAGCTCGACGGCGGTGTAGCCGGTGGCTCCGAGGATGGCGACTGTGGTCATTGGTTTGTGGGGCTTAGGGATTGGGGCTTAGGGATTGGGGCTTAGGGATTGGGGCTTAGGGATTGGGGCTTAGCCGGACGGGGGAACGGGACGCGTTCGTCATGAGTCATGAGTTGGAGAAGGTGTTTCGGGGGATTTATCTCATAACACACGACTCATGACTGAGAATGATGGGGTGATGTTCGCGCCTGGGTTACTTCTTCTTGGGTTTGTTGGCGAGGTATTTGGTCCACTCTTTGTATTGAGGGGACTTGATGAATTCGCTGTAGTCTTCGACGGCGGAGATGTCGTTCCAGTCCATTTCGAACTGGGAGTCGATCTTTTTGAGCCACTCGAGGGTCTTGGCGTGATCTTCCTGATTGAGGGAGATGGTGATCATCAGCCAGTAGCCGTCGATGAGGCTGGAGTCCTGCTGGAGGGCGGCGAGGGTCATTTTTTCGGCGGTGGCGTATTCGTCTTTGGCCTCGTACATCTCGGCTTTTTTGATGTCGAGGAAGGGATCGCCTTTGATGGCCTGACTGATGGCATCGAGGCATTTGATGGTCTTGTCGTAATCGCCTTTGGAGGAGAAGTAGGTGACGCCGAGGAAGTTCAGGCAGTTATCGGCGGGATATTTTTTCTGGAAATCGTCGTAGGTCTTGATGATCTCTTCATGGTCCATTTTGCCGAAGGCGGCGGTGAAGCGCATGGTCAGAACGTGCTTGAGTTGTTGAGTCTGTTCGGGCATCTGGTAATAGACGAGGAGAGCCTTCTCGTATTGCTTGAGCTGGTTGAACTCGGCCATCTGCTGGAGTTTGGTGACGTTTTCGAGTTCTGCTTTTTCGGTGCCTGAGATTTCGGTGAGGAGTTTGGCTTCGTTCTGCTGGATGTAATACAGGAGGAGGCGTCGCGAGGTTTCGGATTGGAATTCGGCGTTGAGGTGGGTGAAGATGTCGTAGGCGCGGACCTTGCCATCGGGAGATTTGGCGAGGAGGAATTCGTGGTAATTGTAGCCTCCGTCTGGTCGAACCATGCGGAAGATGACGCGTTTGCTTTGTTTGCCGGTTGCACCATCGAGGACTTTGAGGAAGTCGTACGAACCGCCATCACGGACGAGTTGTTGCATGAGTGAGAGAGGGTTGGACTGGATATAGCCTTGTTTCCAGCCGGCCATCAGGTCTTTGATCTTGGTGTCTTTCTGATCCATATCACCGGCGACGCGCTGGGTCAGCCAGTCCATGTTGCAGAACTTCTGGAAGTCGACGTTGGGCTCGGCGTAGATATCCTGTTCGAGCGATGTTGCGAACTGTTCGTATTCGCGGTCTGTGATCGGAGCAGAATCAGGGACAGCGGGCTGATATTCTTTGGTCGGAGCAGCCGCTTGGGCGAACGTCACGCCGCTGAGGTTCAGCGAGAGAGTTATGGCGCAAAGGGCGAGTGTGATGTGTTTGAAACGGAATTGTGCCAGTCCCTTGATAGCCATCGTCGCCCTCCTGAGTATGTCGATCTGATCCCGGACGGGCGTTTTGCGGGAGATTGCCCTGGGACATAAAACTTCTCGGATTGTAGAGTTCGGTCGATCAGTCGAACAGACTCAAGTGACAAGTTTTCGAGCAGGAAAGGTGTTGCGACTGGCGGTTTCGGCATTTCGGCTTTCTGGACATCCGCTGATTCCCGTCAAGACCGTTCAGAAACAGGAGGAGACTGGAACGCAGAGGACGCGGAGGGGGGCAGAGGTCGCGGAGGAGGAAAAAGGCCAAAAGACTGAGGCGGGCGTTTCACGAAAGTTGAGGAGGGATCTCGATGACGAAAGCGGGCTTTTCAGTTTGTCCTGTGATTGCCAGTGTTGCCTGTAAGCTCCAACCTTTTTCCTCACAACTGGCTGAAGCGGGGCAGGTTTGTTCAAAGCCAGCTGCACTGTTTGATCGGCGGCGCAGTTAAAACTGATATTGGTATTACCCAGTTGAGAACGGTGCGGGACTTTTTCTGATTCAGAGTAGTCAAGCCATGACGTAAGGCCTTATAATGTGGCAGAAGGCACGGCTGGACAAATTGAGACGTGAACTGGGATGCCGGTTAATCACGAATCGTTTGACGAGCCGTTTCTTTTTTTGTCTTGAATGAACAGCAGGCGATATCTTTCCGTCGTTGACACTCGGGGTTTTCAGTCTGCAAATCTCTGGTTTGCGAGTGAAGATCCAGCTGATCGGTGGCGATGTCACGGCATGGACGTGGTTTTGAAGCGACTGGTGAGTCCATTTCAGACGGCAGATATTTTTTGCAGTATGACCTTTGAACTCTCCAATGGGAGACTTGCAGCTATGGATCGACAACCCATCTCGCGTGAAGGTTTTGACAAGCTCAAGGAAGAGTTGCGCATCCTCGAAGACGTGGAAATGCCAGAGTGCACGGCGAATATTGCGGATGCTCGCGCCGAGGGGGATCTGAAGGAGAACGCTGAGTATCACGGTCAGCGTGAACGTCAGGGAATGATCCAGGCGAAGATTAATCAGCTAAAATCGAAGCTGAACAGCTGCTATATCGTCGATAAATCGACGATGCCCAAGGGGGTTGTCACGTACGGATCGACGGTGACGGTCAAGGATCTGAAGTGGGACGACGAAGAGAAGTATGAGTTCGTCGGACCTGGTGATGAGGATTATGACTCTGAGCCGATGAAGATCCTGACGACGAGCCCACTGGCTCAGGCCCTGATGAGCAATAAAGTCGGGGACAAGGTGACTGTCGAGACGCCGCGGGGTACACGCGAACTCCAAATCACAGAAATCGTCGACTGACGCGTCCGCGTCTTTGTGGCGGCGTTTGGGCGTCGAGTGATGGGGTTTTCTACTTTGCACGCCGCCAGGACGCGTTTTTTTCAGCAGATTCGTATGAGGCAGTCGGTGCCCTGCCCTGCCCTGCTCGATAATACCAATCACTACTTAGTTCAGTACGTATTCTTCCCAAAGTGCCATGCTTGCGGCTTTGAGCAAGCATGTTCTGAAGGCTTCAACGTCAAACGCAGCAGTATGCTCACCCAAAGCTGTGAGCATGGCGGGACGAATTCGCGTGAGCATCGCGTGTCGAGGTTGGAGTGAGCGCAATAAAAAACCCGCTGCGAAATCAGCGGGTTTTTTATTGAATCAGCTTGATCTGGTGAAAATCACCAGAGGCTTTGTTTAGAACTCGAATTCTTCTTCGACTTCAACTTCTTCTTCGAATTCGGCGGCTTCGGTCGATTCTGCGGCAACGCCTGGGCCGTGATCGTAGCAATCGGCGTTATGCCACAGTGGAATGCCGGCAGCGTATCGTGCTGACAGCATCAGGACTTTCTCTTCGGATCCGGGTTTGGCTGCTGTTGGCAACATCGGGTCGATTCCTCGTGAGAGATAGGCTTCAAGATCATAGTCATCGACGTACTCATCACTTTCTTCTACTTCGAAAGCAGAAGACTCCATAAGTTCGTCATCTAATTCATGTACAGAAGACATGTTCCAAGTCTCCATTCGAACAAATAAAAAACGTGACCATTGTAAATGGGAAAGGCGAAAGGGTCTGGTTTAGCATCCACCCGGAATCACACGACCGCTGATCAGTTCAGCCTCAACGTCGCAGATCGTAATGAACTCTCATGAATTCGGGCTTCAAAGCAAAAAACACAAACAACTGCCACAATGAATTACTTACCAAAACTACTCGTACAGGTGTCTGACCAAACGTTAGACACGACATGTCCGGCTCATGAACTCAACGAAGAGATTCTTGAGTAGGTACTATTAAAAGTCAACAAAATTATTTTGTTTTTTGGGAAAAGACGTGGAAGGTATCTTGAGGTGGGATTTGGGGCAAGAGCAGTGGTGAAGACGTGCGTTTGGATTAACCACTGCCATGAGGGCAAGTATCGGATAGATCGTAGTGAGAACTTTGGTTTTTTGCTCGCTATTCAAGCAGTATTTTCCACACGTCAGGATTTGTTCAGACCGTACTTTTTGAGTTTGCGGTCGAGAGTCGAACGTTCAATTCCCAGAATCTGAGCGGCTCGTGATTTGTTCCAGCCCTGGTTGTCGAGGACGGTGAGGATGTGTTGTTGTTCGATGGCTTCCAGGGAGAGGCCTGCGGAATCGCCCGACACGGCTGTCGGGCGTGGTGCAGAGGATGAGAAGTCTTCTTCCAACTGGGAGAATTTGAGGTCTTCGCCTCGGAGTTTGTCGCTTCTGCTGAGCAGGAAGGCGCGTTCGACGGTGTGTTTGAGTTCGCGGATGTTTCCTGGCCAGGTGTATTCGAGGAGCATTTGTACGGCGTCGGGCTCGAAGTACTTGGGGATGCGTCCATTCTTCTCAGCGATGCGTTCGACGAAGTGGTCAGCGAGGATCAGGATGTCATCGCGGCGTTCGTAAAGGGACGGGACGACGAGTTCGACGACGTGGAGCCGGAAGTAAAGATCTTTGCGGAAATGGCCTTCGCGGACGGCGGATTCGAGGTCTCGGTTGGTGGCAGCGACGAGGCGGACATCGGCTTTGATGGGGGCGTTCCCGCCGACGCGTTCGAACGCATGGCCTTCGAGGACGCGGAGGAATTTGGCCTGGATCGAGAGGCTCATTTCGCCGACTTCGTCGAGGAAGAGGGTGCCTTGATCGGCGGCTTCGAACTTGCCGATTTTTCGTCCTGTGGCGCCGGTGAAGGAGCCTTTTTCGTGACCGAAGAGTTCGCTTTCGAGAAGGGATTCCGAGAGTGCGGCGCAGTTGAGGCAGACGAAGGCGTTGGCTTTGCGGTGGCTGTTGTAATGGATGGCGCGGGCGACGAGTTCCTTGCCTGCCCCGCTTTCGCCGCGGACGAGGACGATGGCGTCGGTTTCGGCGATCTGCTGGATATCGCGTTTCAGGCGTTCGATTTCAGGGCTGCAGCCGATGATTTCGGATTCGAGTTCAAGTTGTGCCTTGAGGTGACGGTTCTCGTTGACGACGGCCTGGAGGCCTTTTTCGAGGACTTCCCTGTCTCGCATCGTCAGGAGGATCTGGGCGAACTGGTCGGTCAGCGCGAGGGTGTACTCGAGGTCTTCGGTTGTGAGCTGGTTATCGACATTGGTGGTGTACAGGTGGATGAGGCCGAAGACCTGTTCGCCGCGACGAATGGGGGTGCAGATGACGCTTTTGGCCTGGATTTGTCCCAAGCTGTCGCGGGTGGCGAGGCGTGAGTCGGTGGCGATGTCGCGGGCGAGGATGGCTTCTCCGGTATCGAAGACGATTTCAGACAGGGAGGCTGAGACCCGCTGGTAAGGCATCTCCTCTTTGCTTTCGTAAGCGACGACGGCGAGGCGCTGGCTGCGGAGGGGGCCTTCGAGGATGGGTTCGCGTGCGCCGGGGCGTTTTTCAGGGAAGAGGAGGACCGCTCCGATGTCGACTCCGAGGAAGGTCATCAGGTGATTGAGGACCATACGGGAGAGTTCTTGGGTCGTCGAGACGGTGCTCATCTTGAGGGCGAGCTTGTAGAGACGGGAGAACTCTTCGCCGAACTTTTGTCGGGATTCATTGCTGGCGAAGGCATCGGGATCGTGATAGCGGGTTTTGGAGCGTCTGGAGACGATCTCGTGGGCCTGTTTGGCGCTGTCATCGCCTGTTTTGATTTCGGTCGTGCGATCTGCGCCCGAACTGGGAGGACGCTGCTGGAAGTTGGCGACTGAGAGTTCGAAGGTGAGCTGGTAGGAGCCGATGCGGATTTCTTCGCCGCCGTTTAGGGAGAAGTCGCGATCGATGGGGCTGCCGTTGACGAGAGTTCCGTTACGGCTTTTGAGGTCGCGGATGAACCAGCCGGTGTCGATGTGGAAGATTTCCGCGTGGTTGCGACTGCACATGTCATCCAGGATAAGGATGCGGTTGCTGGAACCGCGTCCGATGGTCGCGACCTGGGCGGGGTTGAGCTTATACATCTTACCCCAGGACTGACCGTCGCTGACGAGCAGAAAGGCTTCGTCATCAGATGGCTTGCTGGGATTCGATGTCGTCGGGCTGGTTGATTCTGTCGATGTCATCAGTGGTCTTCGAATCTGCAAGGTCCATCATGAATCGCAACCTGGCCCGTGGTCACGATACGCAGAAGGTGAATGAAATGAGTAGTTGATTCACTCAACATTCACCGGTATCCTGCGAATTGTTAAGGATATCCTATCTGATCGGACACCTTCAAGACACTGACGAGGTTGATGAAGTCTCAGGACGTGACGCAATCCGAATCTGGTCTGCAGGATTGAGAATTTGAGTCAAACCCATCCTTACCTCCCCTGCCCTGCCTAGACAGCCCGTTGCAAAGGACGCTCGATATGCTTTCACGACAGGCGATTGTTACGCTTTTCTTATTTAGTGGTCTTTGTTTGGGATTTGTGAGCGAGGCGACGGCGCAGGTCAACTGGGAGCGATTTCGTGGACCGAATGGCCAGGGAATCAGTGCGGATTATGAGTTCAAACCTGAATGGACTTCTCAGCAGTTTCGGTGGAAGACCTCGCTGTCGGGGGCTGGGGTGTCCTCGCCGGTGATCTATGGAGGCGTAATTTATACGACGTCTGCGAAAGCAGACGGGACGCGGATTCTGGAAGCGCATCGACTTGCGGATGGGAACGCATTGTGGTCATACGAGCGGAAATTGGGACAGATCGCGCTGCACGCAAAGAATCACTCCGCCTCGAGCACGCCGACGGCTGATGGGGAGCGGGTCTATGCCCAGTTCTATGATCAGAATCATCTGATCGTCGTGGCGTGTGATCTGGAGGGGAATCTGGTTTGGGAGCGGGATTTCGGGGCGATTGAGATTCAACATGGTCCGGGAGCTTCGATGATCGTGTACGAGGATCTGCTCATCGTGCCGATGGAGATGGACACGCCGAGCTTGATGTTCGGATTAGACAAGAAGACGGGAAAAACGGTGTGGCAAGTGGCCCGAGAGTCTGACCGGGCGACGTATGCGACGCCTTGCGTGTTGAAAAATGGTGATCGGGACGAGCTTGTTTGTCCTGCCAATGCGATCGGAATCTCCGGGCTGGATCCGAAGACTGGGAAGATGCTGTGGTCGACATCGAGCGGGTTGTCAGAGCGAATCGTTGCGTCGCCGGTGTTGACGGACAGCATGATTCTGACGCAATGCGGATCAGGAGGAAATGGAAAGACCCTGTTGGGAATCGGGCATCAGCCCGGGATGAAGGTGGGGTCGGTGAAGCCTGTGATGACGTTGAATAAGAATCTGCCGTATGTGGTCACCCCGGTGGCTTATGATGGGATTTTGTATTTGTGGTGCGATCGTGGGGTTGTGCGCGGGGTCGACCTGACAAATGGGGAAGAACTTTGGACAGGGCGGGTGTCGGGGAATTTCAGCGCTTCACCGGTGGTTGTCGGTGATAAGTTGTATGGGGTCAGTGAAGATGGGCAGTTGGTTTGTCTGGCGCTGGGACGCGAATTTCAGGTGCTCGGGCGAACGGAACTGGGTGAGGGATCCTGTGCGACGCCTGCGGTTGCGTTGGGCAAGATGGTGATCCGCACGCAATCGCATTTGATTGCGCTGGATGCAGAATGATTGGAACCGAATTTGCCGCTTAGAACGGTTGTCGCGCTCAACATTCGGGAAACCTGAGATTTACCGAGTGTATTTGCTCTCTATGGTCTCAAAATGATACGAGCAATGTATTGTTTTGCGGCGTTCCGACTAATCGGTAAACACTGTCTGCATTGATGAAGGGGTGACGAAATGCCTGCATGGCCTGGTGGACTTTGTCCAGACTGTGGTGTCGATATGCCGCCCAACCTGATTCACTGTCGTGAATGTCGAGCCTTGTTGAATTCGGATCTGGCGCCTGCTTATGCCGAGGTGCCGGAGTTCATTCCGTTAAGAGAGTTGGCACCGGGGGAAGAATTGCCCGAGGAGCCGGTCGTGGAAGCGATCGAAGTTGCGACGATCGGGTATCTGGTGGGATGTCCTTCGTGTCAACAGGCGCTCAAGATCAGTCAGCGGTATTTAGGTCAGGCGGTTCAGTGCAATTTCTGCGATATGGGCTTCGAGTTCGAAATCCAGTCCGGCAAGCTTCCCTGGCTGGGTGTTTACACAGACTGTCCCCACTGTGCCCAGAGGCTGCGAATCGGGACTGGCTATTTGAATATTGAGGTCTGTTGCAATTACTGTCAGGGACCGTTGATTGTTCGGGACGAGAGTTCTGTGCAGGCGGGATCGACGGGTTGAATACTCGGCGATCAGTCTGAGATTGGTTGAAGGCGGCTCCTTTGCGGGCCGTTTTTTTATGTCTGGTCAGAAGTTGATGGCGAATCTGGATGCTTCGGCTGCGGGGACATTTCGTGTGAGATCGCTATGATAGTCGTTTCCTGGCTGTTAAGTGATAGCGGTCAGTGACATCGAAACTGCTTGAGTTGATCGCGGATTCATGGGACGGCCTTATTGTGTGACGTTTTGTGTTGAGCCCTATTTGTCCGGGGGGCGTGTCGACTCGTTTTTGTCGAAGCATTTGAGGAATTACACGGACTGGCGGATCGCGCGGATGGTGAGTGCGGGGGCGGCGCGGATTCGAGGGGAGCAGATTGCTCTGACGCGTCGGGTCTTCACCGGAGAAGAAGTCACGATTGATTTGATTGAGCCGCCAGATAAGTTGCTGGACCCGGAGGCATTTCCGTTACGAATCGTGTTTGAAGATGCGTGGCTGCTGGTGATTGATAAGCAGCCGGGGGTGATTGCGCATCCAACGGGGGCGATGCAGAACGGGACGCTGTGCAACTTCGTGCAGAAGTATCTGGATGAGACGGGGCCGATCAAAGGGTTGATACGGCCGGGGATTGTGCATCGACTGGATCGGCAGACGAGCGGATTGATTGTGCTGGCCAAGGAGCATCTGGCGCATCGGGAGCTTTCGGTGGCGTTTCAGGCGCATCGGATTTCGAAGACGTACCTGGCGATTGTGGAAGGAGTCATGAAGAACGATGAGGGGAGTATTGATTTGCCGATTGGCAGGGACAACTGGAAGGGGCATGTGTTGATGTCGACGAAGGCGAACACCGTCGACAGGAAGCCTGCGAAGACGCGTTATCAGGTGATCGAACGATATCCGAAGCACACGCTGGTGGCGGCGACGCCGATGACGGGGCGGAACCATCAGATCCGGGTGCATCTGTCGTCGATTGGACATCCTCTGGTGGCGGATGCGTTTTATGATGCGTTTGGGAAGTTCAAGTCACTGGACTGGCCGGGGGATCCGTTGCTCAAGGAGTTTGAGGCGTTCTTTCCGCATGATCGACATGCGCTGCATGCAGCGAAGCTGGCGTTTGGGCATCCGATTACGGGGACGTGGATGGAGTTTGAAGCGGGGCTGCCGGGGGATCTTTTGGCGGTCAGAGAGCTGTTGAAGAAGTGAACCACGGATGGACACGGATTCGCACGGATGGGAATAAGAAGAGATATTGAAGCGCATATAAACGCGGGTGAACCCAGATAAAAGAGAATTTCTGAAGGAATGGGGGTGCGACAGAAATAACCAGAGGTTGTCGTGCTTTTGGTGGGCTTGAAGGCGTATAATTCAGTGACAACACTTTGATTGACACCAGCGGCGGAGGAAGCGCAATGACTCAAGCCACGGCGATAGATAGTGGATTTGGAGACGTCTCAACAACGACTCAGGCGAATACAGGTTGGGCGAATCAGTTGGCGAAAGAGCCTCTGGTGATTCTGGGAGGAGTCCGGACTCCGTTTGTGAAGTCGTACTCGACGCTGAGCGGAGTGACGGCCAGTCAGTTGGGAGTCCATGCGGTGACTGCCCTGCTCTCTCAACTGAAAATTGAGAAGACGGCCGTTGATGAAGTCATCTTTGGGAATGTCTCGGCGCCGGCCGACTCGGCGAATATTGCTCGTGTGATCTCCCTTTTGGCGGGGGTGCCGTTTGATCGGATTGCTCATACGGTGAACCGGAATTGTTCGTCGGGGATGGAGTCTTTGGTCGGGGCATCGCAGGCGATGCGGGATCGCGGGAGCAAGATGATCGTGGCGGGAGGGACGGAGTCGATGTCGAATATTCCGCTGTTGTGGAATCGATCTGCGACACGCTGGTTTCTCGAGATGGGGAAGATGAAGTCGTTCCTTGAGCGGGCCAATCATTACTTGAAGTTTCGGCCCTCGTTTCTCGATCCAGTCGTTGCGATCAAGTTGGGGCTGACGGATCCGAGTTGCGGGTTGAATATGGGAGAAACAGCAGAACTGGTCGCGCAGGACTTTCATATTGGGCGTGAAGAACAGGATGAGTTCGCGCTGCAGAGTCACGAGCGGGCGCTAGCGGCGCAGGCTCGTGGATTTTTCGCTGGTGAGATCGCCCCTGTCTCGGCCGAGATGAATCATGGGAAAGCCGTAAATGAAGATGTCGGTCCACGCAAGGGGCAGTCGTTGGCATCCTTAGCGAAGCTGAAGCCCTATTTCCGCCCGCAGGATGGGACAGTGACGGTGGGGAACAGTTGTCCGATTACGGATGGGGCGGTCGCGATGGCGGTGACGTCGGCGGCACATGCGAAAGCGTATGGAGTCGAGCCGCTGGGGTATATCAAGGGGTATGCAATTGCGGGGTGTGATCCTTCGCGCATGGGGCTGGGGCCGGTCTATGCGATTGAGAAGCTGCTGCGTCAGACGGGGATGAAACTGGAGGATTTCGAGTTATTTGAGATCAATGAGGCATTTGCGGCGCAGGTGCTGGGATGCCTGGCGGCGATGAACTCGGCGGAGTTTTGTAAGAGTGTCTTTGGGCGGTCGCAGCCGATTGGGGTGATTCCGCAGGAGAAGTTGAACGTCAATGGGGGAGCGATCGCGCTGGGGCATCCCGTGGGTGCGACGGGGGGAAGGATTGTGTTGACGTTGTTACGGGCCCTCAAGGAGCAAGGGAAGAAACGAGGGATTGCGAGCTTGTGTGTGGGCGGGGGGCAAGGGTATGCGGTGTGGGTGGAAGTGGCGTGACAAAGGATGAGGTAGGAAGGATGAAGGATGAAGCGGACAGGAAGAAAATTAAGACAGGGGGTTAACACCCCTCGCTCGCCTTTGGGATAGGAATCAAATCAAATACTAACTGAGAGGGACTACTATGAGTGGACAGGGATATCGGCATTTGGGAGTGGAGCGTCGGGATGGCGGGGTGATGGTTGTGGCGATTGATGTGCAGGCGCAGTCGCAGAATGTGTTTAGTCAGGATGTGATGGCGGAGTTGTCGGGGCTGGTGAGTGCGCTGGCGAGTGATGCGGCGACGAAGGTGGTGGTGTTTCGTTCGAAGAAAGCGGGGAGCTTTTTTGCGGGGGCGAATGTCAAGGAGTTTGGGGGGATCAAAAATGCAGCCGCGGCGGAAGAGGCATCTCGGGCTGGGCAGGAGTTGTTTGCGCGGGTAGAGGGATTGAAGCAGAAGACGATTGCGGCGATCCAAGGGGTCTGCCTGGGTGGTGGGCTGGAGTTTGTGTTGTCTTGTGATTACCGGTTCGCGTCGGAAGATAGCGCGACAAGGTTGGGGCTGCCGGAGGTGGAGTTGGGGATTCTGCCGGCGTGGGGTGGGACGCAGAGGTTGCCTCGGCTGGTGGGTTTGGTTCCTGCGTTTGGGATTATGTTGCAGGGGAAGAAGCTATCGGCCAAAGAAGCGGTGAAGATCGGGCTCGTTGATGGGGCGGCTTCGCCGGAGCAGTTTGATGGGAAGCTGGATGAGTTCGTGAGGAAGGTGGCTGCGGGGGAGAATCCTCGTCAGGTTTTGCGGACGTGGACTCAGTGGTTTTTGAATCAGACGGGGTTTGGTCGTGGGCTGGTGTTTTCACAGACGCAGAAGAGAGTTTCCAAACAGGCGAAGGACTACCCTGCTGTTTTGAAAGTGCTGGAGTCGGTGAGGACGGGGTACACGCAGGGTCGCGAGGCGGGGTTTGCGTTTGAGAGGAAGGCGCTGGGGGAATTGATGTTTTCGACGACGTGTCGATCGCTGCTGGGTTTGTTTTATCAGCGGGAGCGGGCTCGGAGCGGCGTTGACTGGGTATCGCCTTCGACCAATGGGCCGACGGTGAAGCAGATTGCGGTGATTGGTGGTGGGATCATGGGGGCGGGGATTGCGCAGCTGGCGGCGACGCGTGGCTATGGAGTCGTGATTAAGGAAGCGAATGAAGAGTTTGCGATGAAGGCGAGCGCGGGGATTGAGTCGACGCTGAATGACCTGGTGGAGAAGAAGCGGATGTCGAATGACGACAAGGCGTCTCTTCTCAAGGCCTTGAAGGTGACGACGGAGTGGGGTGATGTTGCGAACGCGGATCTGGCGATTGAAGCGGTGCCGGAGAAGATGGCGCTGAAGAACCAGATCTTTGGGGAGCTGTCATCGAGACTGGGGCCAAATGCGATTTTTGCGACGAACACCTCTGCCCTGTCGGTTGATGAGATGGCGTCTGCGGTGAGTGATCCGGGGCGGATGGGGGGGCTGCACTTCTTTAATCCGGTCCATCGGATGCAACTGGTCGAGATTGTCAAAGGTGCGAAGACATCGCCTGAGACACTGGCAGGGTTGCTGGCGGTGACAAAGCGGTTGGGGAAGGTGCCGGTGGTCGTGAAGAACAGTCCGGGCTTTCTGGTGAACCGGGTGTTGATGCCTTATCTCGATGAAGGTGTGCGGCTGTTGTGTGAAGGGAATGTCTCGTCGGAGATTGATCGGGAATTGCGGAAGTTCGGGATGCCAATGGGGCCTATCGAACTGCTGGATCAGATCGGGTTGGATGTCGGGCTGCATGTGGCGAAAACGATGGAGCCGTATTTTGGCGGGGAGTCGCCGACGGTGGGTGTGTTGTCGAAGATGGTCGAGCTTGGGCGACTGGGGAAGAAAACCGGTCGTGGGTTTTATGGGCATGACCAGGGGGACCATCCGGTGCCGATTGATCTGACGGATGTGCTGTCGGATTTTGAGCCGCCACATAGTCACGAT
>SXGT01616680.1_pt1 | contig 35736 bp, 29 predicted proteins | sample 3176221 | NCBI WGS metagenome assembly SXGT01 (sample SAMN11356862, study PRJNA531348) | freshwater metagenome | isolation source: freshwater sample F1-120 | place: China: Fuxian Lake, Yuxi | collected 2017-12-25 | reverse complement strand
TCGGCGGCGGCGCGATGGTCGGGGCGCCGTTCGCGAACTTGCTCATGGGGATCTTCAAGAGCGATACGTCCGTCGGCGTCTGGCAGACATTCCTCGTTCTCGGCGTGATCTACATCATCGCCATGACACTCGGTGCTCTCGGCTATCGGGTGCCGCCGACGGGATGGTCGCCGAATGCAGCAAACCGTAGTCAGCAAGCGGCGGGCAGCGAACCGCAACAATCCATAAGCGTTGAGTTTGGCCGGTACGTGCCGGTGACACGGGTCCATCGCACGCCGCAGTTCTGGCTGGCCTGGGGAGTGCTGTGCTTGAATGTGTCCGCGGGAATCGGTGTGCTCGGCATGGCGTCGCCGATGATCCAGGAAATGTTCGGCGGCCGGCTCATCGGCATCGAGACACCGCTCGACGGCCTCACGCCAACGCAGAAGGAGCGCGTCGCAGCGATCGGCGCCGCCTTTGCCGCCCTCTTGTCGCTATTCAATATTCTCGGCCGGATCGCCTGGGCGTCGTTCTCCGACTACGCCGGGCGTAATGCCACCTACGCGATTTTCTTTCTGTTCGGCGCATGCCTTTACGCATTGATCCCGTGGACCGGCCAGACGAAGAACGTCGTCCTGTTTGTCACGGTCTGCTGCGTGATCTTGACGATGTACGGCGGCGGCTTCGCTGCTATTCCCGCATACCTGGCGGACCTGTTCGGCCCACGACACATCTCGGCGATTCACGGCCAACTATTGACGGCTTGGTCGGTCGCCGGCATTCTCGGTCCGGTTGCCGTCAATTACATGCGCGACTGGCAGCGCGCGCGCGGCCTGCCGGCTTCCGAAGCGTATGATGCGACCATGTATTTGCTGGCCGGGGCCTTGCTCGTCGGCCTCGCCTGTAACTTGCTGATCCGACCCGTCGACTCCAGCCATTTCGAGAAAATCGAGGAGCCGGACGCGCAACGAACTGTCGTCACGGCGACTTCGGTCGTTCCGGTGACGCTGGCCGGGAACGGTCAGAATTGGCTCGTGATCTTGGCCTGGACGGCCGTGGGCGTCCCCATGCTATGGGGGATGTGGAACACGCTGAACACGGCCAGGGCATTTTTCGACTGACGATTCGCGTTAGATGTCGGGGACAGAAAAATCGATGGTGCCCGAATCGATCATCTCAGGGTCGATTTTTCTTGCGATTCGTGTCCGCTCGGTTAGAATCAATCTTCATACCTACCGAACGAGATTCTAATTCGTTCCATCTGTGTGATCGTCACAAAGAGGACTCTCCATGCAACGCCTTCGCTGGATCGCTTTCGCGTTCGTCGTCGCTTCACTTGCCTGGCTGCCGGCCCTGGGACAGCAGAAAAAAGAAGAGTTGTTCCTTGACCCCATCGACGTCAAGGCCCCGCACATCTCGACCGACAAATCGGTCAAGTACGATTACGACATCGTCTATGTTCGTACGCCGCGCAAGGGGGACAAAGCGAGCAGTCGCTGGACCGAGATAGCGCATCCGACGATCATGGACGCACAGGGCGATCTGATGCTCCTGCATCCTGACGGCAAGGAAGAGGTCCTCGTCGAAGGCGGCGCCGACGGCTCCGTGACCGATCCCTACGTCTCCTTCGATGGGCAGTGGGTCTTCTACTCGCACCTCAAGGGGCTGAAAGGAACCAGCCAACACGGGCAGCCGCCGTTTCAAGGCGCCGACATCTTCAAGATCAACGTCAAGACGAAGAAGATCGTTCAGCTCACGCATCAAGAATGGACGCCGAACACCGGAGCCGCGAAATGGGCGACCACGATGCGCAAGGGGGAGAAGGACACGACCTGGTTGAATTATGGTGCGCTCAACATGGGCCCCTGCCCTCTTCCCGGCGGCAAGGTGATCTTTACCTCGAACCGCAACGCCTTCAAGCCGCCGCGGCATCCGTCGCCGTGCCTGCAACTTTTCACCATGGACGACGACGGCAAGAACGTCGAGATGATCGGCCATCTCAACATCGGCATGGCGCTGCACCCCGTCATCCTCAAAGACGGCCGGGTGATCTTCAGCTCGCTCGAATCGCAGGGGTTGAGGTCGGGCATTCTCTGGGGCCTCTGGCAGATCAATCCCGACGGCACGAACTGGGGCCCGGTCCTCAGCGCGCTCTTGCCGGGCGAAGGGGCGCCGAACGCGTTCCACTTCCAGTCGCAGATTTCCGACGAATCGATCATCGCCGAGGAGTATTACAATCAGAACAACAGCGGCTTCGGCGGCTATTACAAGATTCCGCCGCAAGTGCCTGAGAAGTACACCAGTTTCGGCCCCGGCTGGACTGGCGACCCACGCAATCCGCCCCTGCGCAACGGGCGATTCGCCAACGGTCGCGGCAAGTACTCGCGGCTGCCGTTCAGCCCGTACGGCATCGAATCGTTCACCCGTTTCGCGAACTTCGGCGAAGGCCCGGCCGACCCGGCCGTCCGCACCGACAAGGATTCGCCGGCCGTAGGTAAAGTTACCCATCCGTCCGGGGCGCCCGACAATCACCTGTTGACCTGCTACACGCCCGGCCCCGCCAACCATCAGTATGCCCATTACCCGATGCCCGACGGCGGCCTCTATCTCATCAAGGACGGCAAGGCCATCGACGAACCCGCGCAGATGCGGCTCATCAAGAACGATCCCAATTACAACGAGCAATGGCCGCGCGCCGTCGTCCCGTACAAGCGCATCTTCGGCGTCGATCAACCAAGGCAGCTAACGCCGCTCGCCAACGACGGCAAGCTGTCCAAGCACTTGCCGGAAGGGACGCCGTACGGACTCGTCGGCACGTCGAGCTTCTACAAGCGTGAAAGCTACCCCGGCGGCGCGGTCCCGCCTGGCAGCGTCACCGCGAGTTACGCCGGCAAGAAGGTCGGCGGCTACGAGGGACTCGATCCGTTCAACACCTCGGAGAACGGCGCATCGATGAACTGGGTCAACCAGGGATCCGACGCGGGCCGCTACTCGAACGACGACATTCACGCCGTCCGCATCCTCGTCATGGAGCCGACGACCGATCGTCAACAGGGTTACAAATCGGGCCGGCGCTTCTTTAGCCACGCCCAGGAACGCCTGCGCGTGCTCGGCGAGATTCCGCTGCGTCATTTCGTCCAAAGCCCAGGGACGGCTGTCCCTGGGCTATCGCAACCGCTCGATCCCGACAACAATCCCGACACGAGTTTCCTCGCCAAGATCCCCGCCGACGTCGCGTTCACGTTCCAGACACTCGATAAGCACGGCATGGTTCTCAATATGGCCCAGACGTGGCATCAGGTGCGTTCCGGCGAAATCCGCAACGACTGCGGCGGCTGCCACGCCCACAGCCAGCAGCCGACGCGGTTCGAAAAAACCGCAGCCGCCAAGCTCGACTATCAGGTGTTCGATCTGACCACGAAGACGCCCCTCTTGACGACGAAGGCGAAGGACGAATCCAAGCGTCAGTGGGACGCCAAAAACGAGACTGGCCTGCGTTACGAGACGAGCGTCAAGAACGTCGAATACCATCGCGACATCAAGCCGCTGCTCGACCGTAGTTGCGTCGCGTGCCACACGACGAACGGCGGGCGTGAGCCCGCTGGTAAGCTCGTCCTCGACGACGACAAGATCATGCAAGTCCCGAATCGCCCGAGCGTTCCCGGCACCTACTATCGCCTCGCCATGGATAGCCCGGCCAAGTTCGGCTACAAGCCGGTCATCCCCGCCCAGCAATGGCGGCAAACGAATGCATCGCGCTACATCCGCGAGTTCCAGTCACGCCGCAGCCTGCTAACGTGGAAGCTCTACGGCCAACGCCTCGACGGCTGGTCGAACGACGACTTCCCAACGGAAACGATCCCCGGCGACCCCAACACGCTGATGCAAAAGGGCAATGCTATCGCCAACACGCCGCAGAATCGCAACTTGGCTGACCTCGATTACATCGGCCCGATGTGCCCGCCGCCGGGAGGCAAGGTCCCAGCGTTGACGGATGAAGAGAAGCTCACCTTCGTCCGCTGGATCGATCTCGGCTGCCCGATCGATCTCGACTACGATCCTGCTGCGCCGCAAGCGAGGGGCCACGGCTGGATGCTCGACGACAACCGCCCGACGCTGACTTTGACCGAACCGCGGCCAAACGCAAATGCGCCGCTGACGCGCATCCTCGTCGGCATGCACGATTACTACACCGGCCTCGACGCGGCGGCGTTCACCGTTACAGCCGACTTCGCGATTGACGGCGTCAAACCCGGCGATAACCTGGCGTCCAAGTTCAAGCCCGCGAGCCAGGGCGTCATGGAGTACCGCTTCGCGCAGCCGCTGACGATGCTCACAGTCGGCACGCTCACGGTGTCGGTGCGCGATCGCGAGGGCAACGTGACGCGCATCACACGCTCGATCTCAGTCAAGAAGTGAGCCATCGTTCGTTTAGCGTTCGCGCCGCGCGAACGCTAAACGGAATCCGGCGAAACGTATATCATGACAGCATGCGTGAATTGCTTGCCGAACTGAATCGCACCATCGCCGGCGGCCGGCCGTGCGTCTATTGCTCCGTCGTCGAGACGCGCGGCTCCACGCCGCAGAAGGCCGGCGCCGCCATGCTCGTTTTCCCCGACGGACGCCAGGTCGGCACCCTCGGCGGCGGCTGCGTCGAGGCCGAGGTCAAACGGCAAGCGCTCGGCACCCTCTCCAGCGACGGCGCGACAAAGACGGATGTGCTGACGTTCTGCCTCGACGACAACTACGGCTGGGACGACGGCCTGATCTGCGGCGGCCGCATGAGCATTTTAGCCGACCCGATCAACGCCGCGTCCCTACGGTTGCGTGCCTACTATCAGCACTTCCATCACCTCGTCGAAACCGGCGCCGGCTGCACCGAAGCCGTCGTCATTGCGCCCGAATCCGCGCCGATCGGCAGCCGCTATCTCTTCGATGTCGCGGGCACGTTGATCGACCAGCTCGGCGATGCGCCGCTCCCCGAGGTCGTGCGTCAAGGGCTGATCCCGCTAACGAAACGGCCCAAGCCCTGGCATCAGAATGGCGTCGCCTATTTGCCGGTGTTGCCGCGCGTCACGCTTCTGATCGTCGGCGGCGGACACGTCGGCCAGGCGGTGGCGAAGCTCGGCAGCGACGTCGATTTCGACATCTGGGTCCTCGACGACCGCGCCGCCTACGCCAATGCCACGCGCTTCCCGTCCGCATCCCGCCATCTCGTCGGCGACATCGGCCAATCGCTGAGCGGCCTCGCGACCGAAATCACGTCGGCAGTCTACGCTCTCATCATCACGCGCGGCCACGCCCACGACGAAGAAGCCCTCTTCCACCTGGCGACCACCAATGCGGGCTACGTCGGCATGATCGGCAGCAAACGCAAAATCAAGCTCATCTACGAAGACCTGCGCGCGCGCGGCATCCCGCCTGCCGCCCTGGAAAAGGTGCACGCCCCGCTCGGCTTCCACATCGGCTCGCAGACCGTCCCCGAAATCGCCGTCAGCATCGTCGCCGAACTCATTGCCTGCCGCAACCTCGGCGCGACGATCCCGGCGGCCCGGCTCCACGTGAAACTCTGATGCGGCGGCGCTGAGCTTGCAAACGGCTACCGCCTCTCCCGCGCATCTGTACAATTTCTCTCGGCGAACAATTATCGACTCATTCAAAGGAAGCTCTCGTCATGCGCAAGATCCAGATCGGCAACTCCGCGGAAAACGTCGTCGAACGGGCCGACTATCCGCCTGAACGCATCAAGGCGATCCTGGGCGGCGAAACCGTCGCCGTCCTCGGCTATGGCGTCCAGGGCCGCGGGCAATCGCTCAACATGAAAGACAACGGCGTCAACGTCGTCATCGGCCTGCGCGATCAGAAAGGCAAAGGCTGGGACCTCGCGCAGCAGGACGGCTGGGTCCCCGGCAAGACGCTCCTCTCGCTCGAAGAAGCGACCACGCGCGGCTCTATTATCCAGTACCTCCTCTCCGACGCCGGTCAAAAAGATCAATGGCCCAAGCTCAAGCCGCTGCTCACCGCCGGCAAGGCGCTGTACTTTTCGCACGGCTTTAGCATCGTCTACAAGGAGCAGACCGGCGTCATTCCCCCCAAGGACATCGACGTGGTCCTGGTCGCGCCCAAAGGATCCGGAACTACGGTTCGCCGACTGTTCCTCGAAGGCAAGGGCATCAACGCCAGCTACGCCATCCATCAGGACGCGACCGGCAAAGCCCTCGATCGCTGTCTCGCCACGGGCATCGCCATCGGCTCCGGTTATATGTTCGAGACGACCTTTCAAAAGGAAGTCTTCTCGGACCTCACCGGCGAACGCGGCGTCCTCATGGGCGCGATCTACGGCCTGTGGCTCGCCCAGTATGAAGTGCTGCGCGAGCACGGCCATTCGCCGTCGGAAGCGTTCAACGAGACTGTCGAGGAGGCGACGCAATCGCTCTATCCTTTAATCGCGGAAAATGGCATGGACTGGATGTACGCCAACTGCTCGACAACGGCGCAGCGCGGCGCCCTCGACTGGTTCAAGAAATTCCGCGACGCGACCAAGCCGACCTTCGAGAAGCTGTACCAGAGCGTCGCCAGCGGCGAGGAGACGAAACGCGTGCTCGACGTGAATAGCAAGCCCGACTATCGCGAGCAGCTCGAAAAGGAGCTGCGCGAAGTCGCCGCCAGCGAGTTGTGGCAAGCGGGCACGGTGGTGCGCTCGCTACGGCCGGAACGGGCGGCGAAGTCGAAGGGGTGAACGATTGCAGAGTGCAGATTTAGAATGCAGGTGAAGAATGCCCCAAGTCTTGATGACGGATGAGGCGTTCGACCAATTCGACGCGCTGCCGAAGAAAATCAAGGAGCGTGTTCGGAAACTGACCAAACGCCTGGAATCTTGGCCAGTCGTTAGCGGCGTCAAAGCCCTCTCGGGTAAACTGGCCGGCTGGTATCGGATTCGGACCGGCGATTATCGGGTACGCTTTCGCGTCGATGGCGAGATGATCACAATCGACAAGATCGGCCATCGAAAGGACATTTATGAGGACTAAATCTCCGCAGCCGCAGTACCTCACAATCGCCGGCAAGCGCGTAGTTGTTTTGGAAATGGACGATTACGAACAATTGGCCCAAAAAGCCGACGTGTGGGAACCGCCCATGCCCGAGCGCGACGCCGACGGCAAATATCCAGCATTGAAAGCGATGGCCGTCTCGTTGGCGCGTGATATCCTTCGCTCGCGCCGACGCCTGGGCATGTCGCAAAATGAACTCGCCCGGCGCGCTCGGATTTCTCGACAGACCCTCGGCCGCATTGAGCGGGCAACTAGTAAGCCCAATACGAAGGTCATCGACAGAATCGATCAGGCGCTGAAGCAAGCCGAAGCCGCAAGCAAAGGATGATTGCAAACGGCAAATCACTCGCGGTAGAATCAACTCCGTCAAACCCTGGGATGATCGCCGCGATTCCCAGAGGCTCCTCGCGTGCGGAGTTCCCCCAATGCACTTCACCCGTCTTTGCGCGACATTCATCCTGCTCGGCAGCTCGGCAGGCGCGCAGCCGCCGAGCCAATCTCCCAAGAAAATAGAGCATCTCATCGCCGAGGCCCATCAGCGCATGGGGCAACGTGTCGAAACCAAGAACTTCCATGAAAAAATGCTGTTCGCGAAGTTCTTGCGCTTGCTTGAAAAGGAGCTTTCAAAGGATACGAAATTCTCGATTCACTTTGAGCGCGAGGCGTTCGGCAAGGACGTGGACAGGATACTGAGCGAGGAAATCGCACTCCCGGAATTCCCGGCGCGAATGAATGCCTTCATCGCGCTGCGGCTGGCTCTTGCGCAGACCCACGCAGGCAAACACCTAATCGAGTTCACGGCGCGGCCCGGCACGCTTGTCATCACGACGCGCGATCGAGCACTGTTCACCGTGACTTACGAGATCGGCGACTTGCTCAAGCACACCAGCTACCTCGATGAGACTATTCGCAACGGGAAGCTGCTCGGCGGCGTCTTTTTTCTGCTCGGCCCCAACCCGACCGATCCCGAGGTGCGCGCCGACCCGGCCAAACCCGAGGAATGGATCGTCCAGCATGTCATGGCGTGCGGCAGCCCGGATCGTTCCCGCTGGCGCGACGGCAAGCCGCCAAGCACCTTGCAAGTCGTCAACGGCACCAAGCTCATCGTCCACACGGCCCCGAGCGTTCATGAAGAAATCAGTCAGCTCTTGGCGATGATGCGAAGACTCTTCGATGTTGCCGTGGTCATGTCCGCCAAGGTCTATGAGCTCGATCACAAGGAATACGCCTCCCAATTCGCCGCCAGTTTCGTTGCTTCCAAGGACAAGTCGGCTCGCCGGCTTGTATCCACCGTCACGAACGCGCAATGGAAACTATTGCAGTCGCGCAAGCCGATCCTCGAAAGCGATCCCGACAAGCTGCGGCCCAATGCCCGCGCCGCTTTTCTCGCGCGCAAGAATGTTTACCAATATCAAGCCAGGCCAGGCGATGCCAATCCCACGCTCGCCTTCGAGGGATTTTTCTTTTCGGTCCGGCCTATCATCAGTCCGGACCGGCGCTGTCTGCGGCTCGAGCTGTTCCACGAAGTCGAACAACTCGTCAAGCTAACGAAAGGCACGATGATCGAGCTGAAAACCGGCAAGGAGCTGCCTATCGAGTTGCCGAATGTGCGCAAGAGCACCGCATCCGGCACGATCGAAATCCATGACGGCCAGCCGATTCTGCTGGCAATCGACTATCGGCCGAAAGACAAGGTATGGCTGGTTGTCGCCGAACCGCGCATTTACATCGAAGTAGAGGAAGAACAGTTACGCAAGGGCTCGATCAAACGCATGCCGCCGGCGGATGAGAAACCCGCGCCGTCCGAACCACCAGAGCCGCCGCCGGTGCATGAGAAGCCACCGCCGCCGCCCATGCCATTGCCCGATGAGGAAGATGTGAAACAGATCCTTCAGGCGGTGATCGAGAGCGTGCTGACCGATCCTGAAATCAAGGACTTCCGCGATTTTTATGGTGTGCCGGGGGACAACAAGTTTGCCCTGGTCAGCGGGCGGCATTTCGATTGGCCGAAAAAGTTTCGCCCCGCGATTGCGGGCATGATTCAAGAACAATCCACGGATTCGAACCGCTGTCCTGGATTTCGCCCGAGGCTCATGGGCATTCGCATCGATGGCTTGGACTTGAAGGCGCTCAAAGCCGGCGCGAAAGAAGTCGACGTCGGAATTGCCGTCGAGAATGTGGGCGGGGCTTTTCCCAACGGAGTTATCGGCGGAGGTCGCGTGTCTTTTGTTGCGCATCGCGACGGGACGCAGTGGAAAGCAAAATGGACGCAGATCGAAGACTAAGAGAAATTTGTAATATTTGCAAAAATCCTCTTGACGCCCGAATGCTCTTGGGTTATGTTCAGCCAGTTCGATTCGGCCTCTTCTCTGTTCCGGCCCCACAGTTTCGCTTCTCGCGGACTGTGGGGTTTTTTCACCGCTTTATCTGCCCGCATGGGTTCTCGAGTCGTTTTTTTTTCGCAACGCCTTTTGCATAAAGACGTTACGTATAACATTGCTCGGTCGCCGGCGTTTTCGTATTTTTCGGGTTCGGAACGCGGATATAATTAAAAAACCTTTCGGGGCGGTTGGATGGATTCTGGTCAAGGAGCTTTGCCATGTTGTCGCAAGAATCGATTCGCGAATTGAAATACTCGTGGCTGCCCAACGTCACGGATATCGGGCTGGATCGGCTCATTGACCTTCTGGAGAAGGGGAGCCCGCTCCTCATTCATGGCAGCTTCACACGCAGTGTGCCGATGGGCTGCTTGGCTACGCATATCGCCTGGAACCATCCGCGCACGGCAAAACAGACGCTCGACGCGGGCATCTGCTGGCTCAACCACGTGGCCGGCCTCAACCCGGCCACGTCGCACGTCATCCGCGAGTGGGACCGCTCGGCTGAATGCGATTACGAAATTCGCTGCGCGCTGGCAGATATCTTCAAGGCCGAGCGTAGATCCCGCTTGCAGCTGAATACCAAGGTTGTAGGTAATCGTCTCGATGATCTGGTGGCCGTCTGAGCTTGAGCCAAGGGCAAAGTAAAAAGTGAGGGCATGCTTTTTTCCTTTCTGGAATTGCCATGCTTGAGCGCGTTCTCGAACCGGAAGTGATGGATTCCGCGGAGGAAGCCCGCGATTACGATGCGATGGACCATTCGCACGTCAATCAGCTGTTCGTCAGCGACCTTCTCCAGCTGCGGAGCGAAATCAACAACGCTCTCGACGTCGGTTCCGGCACCGCGCAAATCCCGATCGAGTTGTGCCGACGGCATCCGACGGCGCACGTCATCGCCATCGACATGGCGGAGCATATGCTGCGCGTCGGGCAGGCGAATCTTGAGCGGGAGAAGCTGACAGATCGCATCGAGCTGCGGCTATGCGACGCCAAACGCATGCCGTTCGCGGATCGCACTTTCGACGTCGTCATGTCGAACAGCATCGCACATCATATCCCGGAGCCGTTCGCCGTCTTCGCCGAGATGGCGCGCTTCGTTAAGCCTGGCGGCGTGATCTTCGTGCGCGATCTATTGCGGCCCAGCGATGATTCGGCCCTGCGCGGCTTCGTGCAGAAATATGCCCACGACGCCAATGCTCATCAGCAGAAGATGTTCGGCGATTCGCTGCACGCGGCCCTGACGCTGGAGGAGGTGCGGGCACTGGTGACGCGCCTGGGCTTCGACGGCATGACCGTGAAGCAGACGAGCGATCGACACTGGACTTGGACCGCATTCGTTTAGCGCTTGTAGGGCAGCACCGGGCGCTGCCCTACAAGCGCTAAACGAGGATCTGAAAATGCACACGCTCGAACAGTTCGGCCATTTCACTTACTTCGCGCTGACAACTCTCTCCGCGGCGCTTTTGGCATGGCGACGCCCCGCCGAACTCCTTCGCCAGCTCTACCTCTGCCTTTATGGCTCACTCCCTTTGGGCTTCGTTGCCGGCCTGGCGCTCGGCTTCGTTGTCTGGATCCATCTGCACGGCGCCGTCGATCCGCTGATGCGCGGCAAAGTGCCTGAGTTCATCGCGATCGGCGTAGTCCTCGAATTCGCTCCCTTGGGCGCGGGTCTGATCCTGGCGGGTCGATCCGGCGCCAGTCTCGGCGCCGAGCTAGGCTCGATGCGAATTTCCGAGCAGATCGACGCCCTCGAATCGCTCGGAATCTCTCCTCTGAAGCAACTCGTTGCGCCACGCGTCCTGGCCGCCATGCTCGCCTTGCCGCTCTTGACTATTCTCATGGCGTACATTGCGATTTGCTCAAGCTACTGCGCGGAGTATCTTGGCGGCGTCATGTCGTTGACGGAATATCAAAACGCCGTATGGCGCGGCCTGGCGGGCGACAGGATGCTGATCAAGATCATCCTCTCGACGCTCAAGACCGTTGTCTTCGGCTATTTGGTCGCGACGACGGGATGCTACTTCGGCATGAAGGCGACCGGCGGCACCGAAGGCATCGGGGTTGCGGCCACGCGCGGCGTCGTGGTGTCGATCCTTCTCGTGCTGATCGCGAATGTGTTTCTGGTGAAGTTGATCGAGATGGCGAGTTGAGCCCAGGAAAAAGTAAAAAGGCAAGAATCACGCCTTCACTTTTTCCTTTTGCCTTTTTACTTTTTCCTTAGCGTAAGATCCCGTCAATCACGCTCCCCGTGCTCAACGGCAACGGCCGATTGAGCGCGTCGCGCACCTCGGTATGTGGATCGATCCCCAAAAGATGAAACATCGTTGCCGACAGGTCTTCGGGGCGCACCGGATCGCGCGACGGATACGCCCCGACGCGATCGCTGACGCCGTGCACGTAGCCGCCCTTGACGCCGCCGCCCGCCATCAGCACGGTGTAGCATTGCGGCCAATGGTCGCGGCCGGCGATATTGTTGATGCGCGGGCTACGTCCGAATTCGCCCGCCCAGACGACCAGCGTATCGTCCAAGAGGCCGCGTACGTGCAGGTCTTCGATTAAAGTCGGCAGCGTCCAGTCGGTGATCGGCAGCAAGTAGTCGTTGAGGATGGGATACATCGGCACGCTGTTGAACCCGTGCGTGTCCCAGCCGCCGGAGACGATCGACTGCCCGCCAATCGTTGCCGCGAAGTACACCGTCACGAACTTGACGCCGACTTCGACGAGCCGACGCGCCAGCAAGCAGCCTTGCCCGTAGGTGGTGCGGCCATAGCGTTCGCGCATGGCCAACGGTTCGCTCGACAGGTCGAACGCTCGACGAAAACGGGGGCTCGTCAACATTGTGTGCGCGCGTTGATAGTGGGCGTCGATGCCGCGCGCGCGGCCGGAGATGTCGAGGATCTCCGTCGAGCGGTCGATCAAATCCATCATCGCGCGGCGATTGTTCAGTCGCTCGGCCGTGATGCCGGCGGGGAGGCTCAACTCCGGCAAACGGAAATCGTCGCCATTCGGATCTTGCTGAATGAAGAACGGATCGTAAGTCTGCCCAAGGAAACTCGCGTGCTGCCCCGGCGTGATCGAGCCGTCCGAGATGACGTGCGGATACGACACGAATGTGGGCGTGCCGGTTTCCGCCGGCGCAAAGCGATCGACGACCGAACCGTACGCGGGAAATAACTCGCGCGAATCGCGCAGCCGTTGATCGTCGGTCGGCGGCGCGTAGCCGGTGAGGCTGTAGTAGCCCGCCGAGTTGTGATTGCGCATCTCATGGCGCACGGAGCGTACGAGCGTCACCTTGTCCATGTGCGGCGCCATGCGCGGCAGCATCTCGCAAATCTGGATGCCCGGCGCCGACGTCTGCATGGGCCGATAGATGCCGCGAAACTCAGGCGGCGTCCCCGGCTTCATGTCGAAGGAATCGAGGTGGCTCGGCCCGCCATATTGATGGAGGAAGATGACCGACTTGACGCGTGCGCGGCGCGCCGGCTTCGCTTCGAGGAGTGGAGCGAGCTGCGCGCCTAGAACGCCGGCGGCGCCGATTTGCAGCAGGGTGCGGCGAGTCATGTGCATTGTCGTAATCTCCGATTTCTCCCGTGCCCATTGTATCACTGTCTCGTTTCGCTGCCCGGCGTTAAGTCGCTTTTTTCTTGAGGATCCAAAGAATCTGACCCTTGTCGCTGAGGTCCTTCGGCCAATCCTCCGTGGTCTTGAAAGAAATCGTCAAAGTACTCCCGTCAACGGCATAGCGTCCGCCGCAGCACTCGTTTAGCGCGCAGCCTTAGCCCTCATGTTTACGCTGTTGTGCAGAGTATTACTCTGTTTCAGTCGAATGCCACAGGCTGCCCGTCGCGTGGCAAGAGGAGGCGACTCCAGGTGTCCTGCGAAACAGACCCCTGGACCGCACGAACACTGCCGTCCATGACGGCAACATTCATGGTGATGTGTGGCGTCTGTGCCTGCCAGCGGGAACATGCCGTGGTCAATGGTCTGACCTGAAACAGGAAGGTATTAGGCATGCCGTACGAGAAGTTGTAGGATCCCGACGGAAGCAAACTGGTGGGCGGCGCGGAAGCGGGAACTGTAACGTTGGGCAGGCTGGAGGTGAGGCCAAAATTGTGATTGTTGGCCGAGTGCAAGGCAATTCGCGCCAGACCATTGCACATCGCATAGCCTTCGGCGAGAAAGATGGTGTTGGACAGCCCATCGCTAACGCGCGGGAACGAAGACGCAGGAGCATAGTATCCCAGGTTGTTCGTAATCCAGGAAGGAGCCCCGCTGTCATACGTTGACGTGCCATCGCCTAAGCTGTCGGCCATGACGTTGTAGTTGGCCAGGTAGTTCGTGCCGCCCCAGCCGCTAACGAGACCGCCCGACCCGAGGCTGGGATCGCTCGGGCAGTGTGTCACGGCAAAAATTGTTTGCCGGACGCTGGGTTCCCAGATGCCATGGTTTGAAGCGGTGCCGCCCGTGGAGGTCGAGCCGCCGCTGGAGTAGGAATAAGTGATTCCATTGATGACGACGGTACTCGTAGTGACGGGGGAGGGTGTGGATGTGGCGCCGATCGTCACTGCGACGTTGTAGCCGGAGGCCTTGATCTCGTCTTCGATTTGGCTGAAGAGCGGTCCTTGATCGAGGAACGGCAACAGGAATACGAACCAGCCGCCGCGGACAAGACTACTCGTGGAACTCGACCAGGTAGGGCCGCTGGAAGGGTAAACGCCATAGTAAGGCGGCATGCTTTTGTGCGCGCCGTGGAAACTATGCAAGGCTAGCACCTGCTGCTTGAGATTATTCTGGCACTGCATGCGCGCGGCCGAGTCCCGCACCTTCTGCACGGCCGGCACCAGAATCGCGAGGAGAATCGCAATGATGGCGATGACGACCAGAAGCTCCAGCAGCGTGAAGCCTGTGAAGCGGTGAGCCTGCGAATTTCGGCGCAAGTCAAGACCTCCACAATGACGGGCGTAAGGATCGTCCGGAAATGGCAAATGGACAACCCAACGGCGAAGAATTTCTTGTTCACCTTTTTTCATTCTAATTCGAGGCGATGCCCGTGTCAACCACGATCCATGCCGCCGTATTCATGCTGAGTGATGCGACGCTCCGCATCGCATCGGCTACGGGTATCTTTGCCAAAGACTGATCACGCCAAAAATGGGCGTCGGACATAAATTGCGCCGCCAATTCGGCGCTTGCGGTTCTCGACGCGGCAAGTACGATGGACACGTATCCCGCTGCGAGGATTGCCATGACTACCATGAAAGCGCTCGTCAAGAAAAAGCCCGAAGTCGGCGTTTGGCTCGAAGACGTGCCGACGCCGAACATCGGCATCAATGATGTTCTCATCAAAGTCCTGCGCACCGGCATCTGCGGGACCGATCTGCACATCTACAAGTGGGACGCCTGGGCCCAGAAGACCATCCCCGTGCCGCTCGTCATCGGGCATGAGTTTGTCGGCGCGATCGTCGAGGTCGGCTCCAACGTCAAGGACTTTCACGCCGGCGAGATCGTCTCCGGCGAAGGCCACGTCGTGTGCGGGCGGTGCCGAAACTGTTTGGCCGGCCGTCGGCATCTTTGTAAAGACACGCAAGGCGTCGGCGTCAATCGCCCGGGCGCGTTCGCGGAGTATATCGCCCTGCCTTACTCCAACGTCTGGGTGCACGAGAGCAAGGATGAAGGCAGAAGGATGAAGGATGAAAATGGCGCCGCTTCCTCCTTCAGCCTTCAGCCTTCCGCCTTGAGACGCGACATCCAATCGATTTTCGATCCCTACGGCAATGCAGTCCACACGGCGCTCTCGTTCGACCTCCTCGGCGAGGACGTGCTCATCACCGGCGCCGGGCCCATCGGCTGCATGGCGGCGGCCATCGTCAAGCACGCCGGGGCACGTCACGTCGTCGTCACCGACATGAACCCTTATCGCCTCGAGCTCGCCAAGAAGCTCGGCGCCACCCGCGTCGTCGATGTCCGCTCCGAGACCATCAAGGACGTGCAGAAATCGCTCGGCATGAAGGAAGGTTTCGACGTCGGCCTGGAGATGTCCGGCAACGGCAACGCCTTCCGCGACATGCTCGCCAACATGGCCCACGGCGGAAAAATAGCGATCCTCGGCATCCCCGACCGCGAGATCGCCATCGACTGGAACCTCGTCATCTTCAACATGCTCACGCTCAAAGGCATCTATGGCCGCGAGATGTACGAGACGTGGTATTACATGACGGTACTGCTGCAATCGGGCCTCGACATCAGCCCGATCGTGACACACCGCTACGGCTGGCAGGACTACCAGAAGGGATTCGACGCAATGTTGTCGGGCAACTGCGGCAAGGTGGTGCTGACGTGGGCGGAGGGGTGAGCCTTTGGGTTCGGCCCGGCTGATGCAATTGACATTTTTTATGAACGCTTCCTCGCATGGCCAACGTAAGTATGGTATAAGAACTGCTCCCGCCAAGCTTGCTGCGACCGCGCGTCGCGTCGGAGAATGTCATGAGCCGGTTTAGGCGCAAGGCTTTCACGTTGATCGAACTGCTCGTGGTGATTGCGATAATTGCCATCTTGATCGCCATTTTAGTCCCGGCGGTGCAAAGAGTGCGCGTGGCGGCGGCGCGGACGCAGTGCCAGAACAATCTCAAGCAGGTGGGCCTGGCGCTGCACACCTACCATGACACCAACAAGCTGTTTCCCGCGGCATTCAAGAATGTCGGCCTGAATCCCGGTTGGGGTTGGGCTACCATGCTTTTGCCCGCCGTCGAGCAATTGGTCTTGTACGAGGCGTTGGCGCCCGAAAGCACCGTGTTCGGCGGGGGCGCGCCGTTTGCTTCGCCGCCGACCCCGTTGATGCAGACCCCGTTGAGTGTGTTCCGCTGCCCAGCCGACGGCGGCAGCGAGCTCAACACCGCGCGCGATAATTACGCGATTTCCAACTACCGAGCCACCGCGGGCCCAAACCTTACTCCACAAGTTGCTCCCGGCGTCTACTCTTTCCAAACGGACTGGGATTACGGCGGAATCATGTTCCAAAACAGCCGGATCACGACCACACTGGTCATTGACGGGACATCCAACACGGTCATCGTTGGGGAATGCATCTTCGATCCGGGATCAGGAAAAAACGCAACCATCTGGACTGGCATGCGCGGGCTCAACGGCGGCATCTGGCTCAGCGACACCATGTGGTGGATCGACGCCCAGGCAGCGACCATCAATGGCACGGCGGTTCAATCGTTCAGCAGCCGGCACCTGGGGCGAGCCTTTTTTCTGTTCGGTGACGGCACAGTCCGTTTCGTGTCTCAGAACGTTGATCCGAGCATCATCATGTTCATTACCGGACGCGATGACTCAGTCCTTGTTGATTTCACCAGCTTTAATTGATGCCCATGGTGCGCACCGACATTTTGCGAGGTGGACCTTAATGTACGCGAACCTTCGCGTCGTGTTTGTGCTTCTTGTGGCGCTCTCGTTGCTGAACGGCTGCGGCCGAAATCGGGGCAACGAAGGGAACGCAGACGATCCCGCAAATGCTGTCAAGGATGTTTCCCCAGCGGACCTGGACAAGATCAACTCCGAGTTGCCGCCCGGCCAAGCCATTGCCCGCTGACGAACACGAGTAAACGCCGGCGCCGTCTCGCCGCGCTTGCCGACCGATCTTGCCGGCTTGCCAAGCGAATTGTATGTCATCTGCCAATCTTCTCGTGCCGGTGTTTTTATTACCGCACGTTTACACGGAGGCCCGTCATGCGCAATTTCGCGTCGCTCTTCGGTGTTTTGCTGATCGCGCCGTTAGCGTTTGGCCAGGCTTTGCCCGGAACGAAACTGCTCGAAGGCAAGGACGACTTAGCCAAGGTCATGGTCGAAGGCATCGATCGTTATCTCACCAAGCAGACCGATCTCGCCGTCAAGGATCGCGCCAAGCACTGGAAGCCCGATTTCTCCTCCGCGAAGGCGTTCGATCAATCCGTGCAGCCGAATCGCGAACGCTTTCGCAGGATGATCGGCGTCATCGATGAGCGCATCGTCCCGGTGACGATGACGAAGATCGCGACCGTCGAGCAAGCGTCGCTCGTCGCCGACACGCCGCACTACAAGGTGTTCGCGGTGCGCTGGTCCGTGCTGCCCGGCATGAACGGCGAGGGCTTGCTGCTGGAGCCAACTGGCAAACCGAAAGCCTGCGCCGTCGCGATCCCCGACGCCGACTGGACGCCGGAGCAATTGATCGGCGTTTCACCAGGCGTGCCGAAGGACGGGCAGTTCGCGCGCCGGCTGGCCGAGGACGGCTATCGCGTCATCGTGCCGACGCTCATCAATCGCAAGGACGATTATTCCGGCAGCCCGCGCCTCGGCATCTTCACCAATCAGCCGCACCGCGAGTTCGTCTATCGCATGTCGTATCAAATGGGCCGACACGTCATCGGCTACGAAGTGCAAAAAGTGCTCGCCGCCGTGGATTGGCTCGCGAAGCCCCCTCACCCCCGGCCCCTCTCCCCCGGAGGGGAGAGGGGGGAAATGCCCATCGAAGTCTGGGGCTACGGCGAAGGCGGCCTGATCGCGCTCTATTCTGCCGCCATCGACACGCGCATCAAGAACACGTACGTCTCGGGCTACGTCAACAATCGCAACGAGCTGCACAGGGAGCCGATTTATCGCAACGTCTTCGGCTTGCTGCGCGAGTTCGGCGACGCGGAATTGATGATGCTCGCCGGCGCGCCGAATAACGAACGCAAGGTCAACGTCGAGTACGCGAAGGAGCCGAACATCGCTGGTCCACCGACGCCGAAGAAGGGACGACGCGGCGGCGCGGCCCCCGGCATGCTTAACTTCACCGATCCGAAGACGGCGTTTCTCGAATACGAACGCTTTCGCAAGCTGTCAAGCTTCGGCGGCCGACATGCGACGACGCTCGAAGCCGCTCCATTCACCGATCTGATGGACCCACCGATCGACGCCGACAGCCTCAAACGCGCCAAACTGCGCGAGGAACGTGTGACAACGCCGAAAGAGCTGCGCCTCGCTTACGAACCCGAGGCACGGCAAAAACGCCAGTTCGACGAGGCCGTCCATTTCACGCAAAACCTGCTCGGGCCTTCAGCGGCGAAACGGCAGGCCAACGTCTGGTCGAAGCTCAACACCTCGTCGCTCGATGCGCTCAAGAAATCGCAGGAACCGCTGCGGCAACAGTTCCACGAGAACATCATCGGCAAGCTGCCTGAAGCGAAGACGCCCATGAATCCACGCACGCGGCTCATCTACGAGACGCCCAAGTGGAAGGGCTACGAGGTCGTGCTCGATCTCAACGAGGACGTGATCTGCTACGGCATCTTGCTCGTGCCCAACGACATCAAGAAGGGAGAGAAGCGGCCCGTCGTCGTCTGTCAACACGGGCTCGAAGGCCGGCCGACCGATGTGTGCGATCCGAAGACGAAGACGAAGTACTACCACTCGTTCGGCGCCCAGCTCGCCGATCGCGGCTTCGTCGTGTTCGCGCCGCAGAACCCGTACATCTTCCAGAATCAATTCCGCCAGCTCGTCCGCAAGGGCAATCCGCTCGGCCTATCGCTGTATTCGTTCATCGTCGCCCAGCACGAGAAGATCATCGATTTTCTGGTCACGCTCGAATTCGTCGATCCCGCCCGCATCGCCTACTACGGCCTCTCCTACGGCGGCAAGGTCGCCATGCGCATCCCGGCGCTCGTGCTGCGTTATTGCTTGTCGATCTGCTCCGGCGATTTCAACGAATGGATCTGGAAGAACATCACGCTCGACTGGCAGGGCAGCTACATGTTCACCGGGGAATACGAGATGTACGAGTTCGACCTCGGCAACACCTTCAACTACGCGGAGATGGCAGCGTTAATCGCGCCCAGGCCGTTCATGGTCGAACGCGGCCACTCCGACGGCGTCGGCCTCGACGAATACGTCGCCTTCGAGTACGCCAAGGTGCGCCGCTTCTACGCGCAAGCCGGCATCGCCGACCGCACCGAGATCGAGTTCTTCGTCGGCGGCCACGTCATCCAGGGCCAGGGGACGTTCGCATTTCTGCAGCGGCATCTGAACTGGAAATGAATAGCGGGTTTGACTGGTTTCACGACGCTACTCGACACTTACCATTGGCCACGATTTTTGTACAAAGGGAATAAGAACGAGACGTTTCCTCGATTGCGGATAATCGCCGGAACGGGCTCGGAGATGTTCAGCACTATTTTAGGGAGTCGACCATGTTGAAGCACTATGCTCTGCTTGTCACCTTCTTCCTGACCCCGGCGCTGGGCCTGGCCCAGGATAACCCCACGGTGGCAAAGATCACTCAGTTCATCAAGACCAAGATGAACGCCGACGTCAAACCAAAGGAATTGCCCAACAAATGGGTGACATGGGAGACGCCCGATGACCATTTCAACATCTTTTATCGGCCGGCGGACGCCAGCATTATCTTTGAATACCCCTTTGCGAATCTGAAGGCCGCGGTGGATAAGGCCAATGAATGGAATCGAGATCATGCCACGCTGTCCCACGCCGTCGTTGTGAAAGATCAGGTCATGCTGGAGGCCATTATCAGCGTGCGCGGCGGAGCGACCGAAGGTTACATTGGAAGGTTCTACGATCGGTTGCAAGCCGAGCGATTGAAGTTCGTCAAATTCTGTTCGGATAAATAAACTCATCCGCGCGAGCCTGGTTCCCAAACGGAGTTTGGGAACCAGAGGTCAATTCTTGCGCACAAACACGACTTGGCCTCCCACCATTGTCGTCAGCACGCGCGTCTCCGGTCACTCGTCCTTCTTGTTTGGCGGAACGTAAGGGACATGCCAGCGTGCGAACACTTTGGCCAGTTCACCCGTTTGGGCCAGTTCCGCCATGGCCTCGTTGAGGGCCGCGAGCAAGTCGGCATCGGCCTTGCGAACGACGGCACAGATCGGAAAGCGGTCCACCTTCGCTCCGTCGTGAAGCTTGAGCTTGCCCGGCCATTTTTGCTCGGCCAGCCACTGGCTGCGTGCCGAGATCACATAGCCGGCCTTCACCTCGTTCTTGGCGACCGCCTCAAGGATAGTGTCCAGACTGGGATAAGACTTCAGCACGGTCGCCTCGGGAAGGCCACGCACAATGATCCCTTGTTCCACGGCCAACGGCTCCTTACCGAGACACTCCACGGTCGGCGGCTCTGTGGCGTCGTTCCGCGCCACCAAGCGGTAACTCGTCAGGTAATAGGGCCTGGAATAGAGCACGCGGTTGGCGAAGCGATCATCGGGCATGACCCCCAGCATCACGTCGCAGAGTTTTTTCGTTGCCAATCTTGAGGGATAAGAATCGTGCTGTGAATAACCCCAGTAGATTTTCAACGCGACTCCCAATTTTTTCGCCAGCAGTCCGGCGAGTTCATAATCCAGCCCGGCCGGCGTGGGATGCGCCGTCGAGAAAGGCAGGTTGTTGTGATCGAGTCCGACGACGAGCGTTCCCGCGGAGCGAATGCGTTCAAGGCCGGCGTAGGGATTCTTGGAGGTTAACACTTTCTGCATCTGCGGTTCCAGGCCGCGCTCAACCACGGGATGCCGGACGACGTCAGAAGTCTCCTTGTCTCCCTGCCTCCTTGCCTTTGGCTTTCTCCGGGAACGGCACAAAGTAAGGCATCTGGTAGCGGGCCAGGGCCTTCTGGACCGTGCCGTCCTTGATGAGCTTGGCGAGGGCCGCATCGACGTGGCGTTTGAGTTCGTCATCGCCATGGCGCATGGCGATCGCGATGTTCCAGTGGTCCTCCGGCACATAATCGGGCACCAACTCCACGGCGAAATCGGGCGAGGTATGGACCAGCCAGGCGACGTTGGCCCACAGATACGCGTAGTCGATGGTGCTGTCATGCAGGCCCTTGAGCACCGCCAGTTGATTGCGGTACAGCGTGCGCAAGTAGCCGCGCTGGCGGAGCGAATAGTCGGCGATCGACCCGGCCTCCGTGCCCAGCCGCCGCGCCTTGTCGCCCTTCAATTCCGCCAGGGCCTTGACACGCGGGCCTTTCTTGCGCACAAGCAGCACATAGCCGGTGCCGTAATACGGTTGCGAGAAGAGCAGTTTGCCCGCAAGGTCGTCATCGTCCTCGACGGCGTTGTCGTCGATGGGGGTGCCGAAGGCCAGGTCGCTCTCACGCTCGACGAGTTTCCCGATGGCCGTGGCGCGCTGGACGTCGAGCCAGTCGATGCGCAGTTTGACGCCCATCTCCTTGGCCAGAGCGTGCAATAATTCGACGTCGAAACCAGGCCGATCCCCCTTGGCGCTGGAATAGGGCAAATTGGCGGGATCCATGCTGACCACCATCACGCCGCGTTCTTGAATGCGTTTCCAGGTGTTGAAGGAGGTCGTCTTGCGTCCGGCGCCTGTAAATGGCGGACGGTAGACCACGCCGTGCGCGGCGTAGACCTTGCGGATTTGTCCAGATTCCGCCAGCTCGGCGAGGGCCTTGTTGATCTCCACCACCAGCCCGGCGTCCTTGGCCCGGACCGCCATGGCCATGTTCCAGTGCTCGCGCGGCACATAGTCCTTGACCAACTCCAGTTTGAGTTTGGGATGGTGATGAAGATGCCAGGAGGCAAAATCGGCGTCGACAAAGCCGGCGTCCAGGTTTTCTTTATGAAACTGGTCGAGGAGCTCTTCGCGCGTCTTGAACTGGCCGACCTTGTAGTCAATTTCCGAGAGCGCCACCGTGCCGACCACGACGCCGACGCGTTTGCCTCGCAAATCCGCCAAGGAGCCGATGCCCTTGGCATCTTTGGCGATCACCAGCCCAAACTGGCTGCCGGCGTAGGGCACGCTCCAGGCGATGTCCTTGGCGCCGTCGGGGTCGTGGGGATGGCCGAGGATGATGTCGCAGCGGTTCTCGCGCAGGCACTTCCGCGAACACGCCGGGCTGGCGCACCAGTGTACTTCCAGCGGGCGTCCGAGGCTCTTGCTGATCAGCTCCGCCAGTGCCAGGTCTAACCCTTGCGGCTTCCCGTCCGTGGTTTTGCCGGTGCGCGGCATGGCCGCAGCTTCGGCGCAGACGATGAGGGGTTTCGGTTTTTCCTGGGCGTACACAGATTGCGGAACGCAAGCGAGGGCTACCAACATATATGCCCAGATTGTTTTTCTTGACGATGTCATTGGGCTTACTCCTCCGAGATAAACTTGGGGCAGGGAACCATCAAGAAACCAAGCCGCCAGACGACTGCATTCACATTCCGAACCCACATCAAGGACGTGATGCCTTGGGAAGCCGCAATGGCGGCCCGGCCAAGCGCAACGCTTTGGTCGGCGATTTGTCAAACAGTCGCTGGATCGATAACCACGACGCCTGGCCCAAATGCAGCCATGCGACCGAAATGCGCCAGGTTGAATGTCAGCAGGTGGGGCACTGCATGCACATGGCAAACCGCGATTATTCGTGCGTCGTGAACTTGCTTGCCGATTATCCCGAGCGCGCTCACCAGCGCCTTCCACGCGGCGAAAATGTCCGGTGTCTCTGCCAGGATCGCGAATTTTGCCTCAAACGTCGCTGCGTGTGTCTCGGCGTCCACGATCGACAGCCCCGCGCCATTTGCAGATTTCGGCCGGGTAGCCACGTTTCGGAATTCGATGAGAACCTGCGGCGTGATGTGCAGAACCTCGCTGCGCCGGTGCAGTTCCAGTACAGCCCGAGCGGCAACAGGGTGCTGTGCATCATTGGCGTTTGCCAGCCGCACCAAGATGCTTGTATCGAGGAGGATCGCCATTAATCGTAAAGCTCCTCGCGGGTCAAGGCGGCATCGGGGAGAGAAACTCCCCATGGTCTGGCTGACTCAAGCAGCCCACGCTCCCACTCGTCGCGCGGCTCAGGCAGTGCGGCGGCCAGCAAACACTCCCTCAGAACGCGAAGCGCCAATTCCTCGGGGCCGAGTCCTTGGCGATTGGCCTGTTCTTTCAACACAGCCTCCAGCTTAGGGTCGAGAGTGACAACCATTGCTATTGCCTCCACATCTGAGCGTCTCCCATATCCTATCCCTTCCTGCGCCGCGCAGTCGGTTTTTCCTGGGCGTTCACGGTTTGAGAAACGCCAGCGAAGGCCAGCAGCACAAGTGCCCAGGTTGCTTTCCTTGACGATGTCATTGGGCTTACTCCTCCTTCGGCAGCGCAAACACAAACACCGTATTCCCCCGACGCGCATTGCGCAGCCACGGCGCCCCGTCGCCGGCGAATCCCGCCACCCAGCCGCCCCAGCCGACGCACACGGCGATGTACTGCCGGCCTTCCAGCGTGTACGTCACCGGCGACGCGTGGTGGCCGGAGCCGCACTGGAAGTTCCACAGGATCTTGCCGTCATCGGCGTCGTAGGCGGTGAAGAAGCCCTCGGCATCGCCCGTGAAGACCAGGCCGCCGCCGGTCGCCAGAACGCCCGCGACCATCGGCGAACGCGTGGCCACCTCCCATTTCGACTTGCCGGTTTTCACGTCGATGGCCTTGAACGAGCCAGACGCCTGGTTGTCGATCAGCGTCAAGGAGCTGCCCCAGTACGGTTGTCCCTTGATGAAAAACGCCTTGCCGGAGGTGAACTTGGCGCAGTTGTTGATCACCGGCACATAGGCCAACTCGGTGCCCGGATGATAGGCCATGGGGTTCCATTCCTTGCCGCCGGCGGCGCCGGGACAGACGCGGACGCCTTTCTCCGAGGGCATCGCCTTGGGATTGACGAAGGGTCGCCCCGTGATCGCATCGAGACCATCCACGCCCTTGGTGCGGTCGGTCCAGGTCACTTCGCAAAAGGGTTTGCCATAGATGAACTTGCCGTTCGTCCGATCCAGGCAATAGAAGTAGCCGTTGCGATGCGCTTGCACAATGGCTTTGACTTTCTTGCCGTCCTTGTTGAAATCGACGAGCACGGGTTCATTGACGCCGTCGTAGTCCCAGACATCATGGGGACTGGCCTGGAAGTGCCATTTGTAGGTTCCGTCGTCGGGGTTGAGGGCCAGAATGCTGACGGTGTAGAGGTTGTCCCCCTTGCGAACTTCGCCGTTGAAGTCGGGGGAGGGATTGCCGACGCCCCAGTAAAGCGTGTTGAGTTCGGGATCGAAGGTGCCGGTGACCCAGGCCGAACCGCCGCCGGTCAGCCACGATTTGCCTTCCCAGGTTTTCAGGGCTTTCTTGGCGTGCTCTTCCTGGTCCTTGGGACTGGGGACGGTGTAGAAACGCCAATCGCGTTTGCCCGTCTTGGCGTCGTAGGCGTCGATGAAGCCGCGAATGCCGTACTCGGCCCCGCTGATGCCCATGATCACCTTGCCCTTGACGATCAGCGGCGCGACCGTGGCGCTGTACGCCAGCTTGTAGATATCCTTGACCTCTTTGCCGTTGTCGTCTTCAATCGTGATCGCCTTGTCCCAAACTTCTTCGCCGGTGTTGCGATCGAGGCAGACGATATGGGCGTCGAGCGTGCACATGTAAAGCCGATCGCCGTAAGCGGCCAGGCCGCGGTTGACGGCATCGCAGCAGAGCGCCAGATTTTCCGGCAACGATTTCTGGTAGTGCCAGATTTGCGAGCCGGTCTTGCAATCGACCGCATAGACATGGTTCCACGGCGTGGTGATGTACATGATGCCGTCAATAATCAGCGGCGAACATTCGAAGCCGTCTAGCACGCCGGTCTGGAAGGTCCAGACGGGAAGCAGTCGCTTGACGTTTTTTTTGTTGATCTGATCGAGTGGGCTGTAGCGTTGGGCATCGTAGGTCCGGCCATACATCAGCCAGTTGGCGGTGTTGCTGGCGGCGTTCAACAGATGCTTGTCGTTGACGCTGCCGACGAGTTCCGCAATCTTCTTGCCGCCGACCAGGGCAATCTGCTGATTGCCTGAGCCGGCGGTTCTGGCCTTCGCTTTTTGGCCCTTGGAATCCTGCTCACGTGCGGACGGTTTGCCAGGCTCGCTGTAGCCAGGCAGCAGAACGGCGGCCATCAGCATCGATCCGAAAACGGCCATGGAGAAATAGGACGCCTTCATGTTGCCGGTCTCCTTCCGAAAAAAAACGGGCGTGCAAGCTTTTTCCAAAACTAAATCACGATCAGTATAAGCGGTGTCTGTGCCCGGTCAAGAAATTATTTATTCCCTGTCTCACCACGGTGGGAAGTCGGTGGGAACAACCGGCAAGATTGCTCTTGACAGACAAACGTATTCCACTTATTAGCCCCCCCTCTTCCACGAGATCAAAGAATTGCTTCGGCCAGCGGACCATCCGGGGGAAACGGTGGGCCGTCGGCGCGACTTGCAAAATGAGGAGAAGCGAGATGAACTGGGCAAATACCCTGCGTCGTTGGACCATGAAAAGCATCCACGCGGCCATGCTCGGCTCAGCCTTGCTCGGCGCCGCGTGCGTGGCGTACGCTCAACCGCCGGGCACGGTGGCGGCCAGATTGCCCAAGCAGTATTTCACGAAAAATCAAGCTTTCGACCTCCCCGTGGACGTTGGGGTGGACTTCCGCGTCACCTTGAGAGAGATTCGGCTCTACGTGAAGACGCCCACGAGCGGCTGGAAGCTGGCGGAAAGCCTGCCGGCGCATACGACGCGCTTTAGCTTGAAAGTGACGCAAGATGGTGAATACTGGTACAGACTCGCCACCGTCGACCGTATGGGGCGCATGACGCCGAACGAAGCGGCCATGGCGAACGAGCCGCCCGATCAGCGCGTCGTGGTTGACACGACATTGCCCGTGATCCTGGTACAGCCCACGACGACGGGGGCGAATGAATTCAGCCTGCGTTGTACGATTCATGACGCCAATCCCGACCTCGCCGCACTCAAGGCGGTTTGCAAGACGGAATTCGGCGACATTCCCCTTGAGGAGGCGCCCAATCAGCCCGGCGTTTTCGTCGTCAAGGGTGCCGAGCCGCGGCGTTTTCCGGTGGTGATCAGCGCCAAGGATCTCGCCGGCAACGTCGCCGTCAAGGATGTGAATATCCGCGCAATGATCGGCATCGGCGCAGCGGTGAACGACCCCAAAGGCCCCCCGGACATCTCACAAACGGTCATGCGTCCGGAAACGAAAGACCCGGTTAATCTGCCGACGCCGCGCTTTGACCCGCCCATCACCAAGCTCGAAACGCAACCCGGCCCGCAGCGGGACTTTCTGCTGCCTCGCGTGGACGTGCCGCCTCCCGCGTCCGATCCATTCATAACGAAGCCGCCGACCATCGATGAGGGACCGATAAAGGTACCCGCTGTGCCGACAGGTTTGGGCATGCGCCCCGCTGGTACGCTGCAGTTGATCAACACCACCCACGCCTCCGTTGACTACCGCATCGATCAGGTCGGCGCCTCGGGCGTCGGCAAGGTCGAAACCTACATGACGCCCGACAACGGCCAATCCTGGCATCGCGTCGGCGAAAACACCGGCAAGGCCAGCCCCGCCAACATCAATCTGCCCGGCGACGGCGTCTACGGCATCCGCATCGTCGTCACCAACGGCAACGGCTTCGGCGGCCGCGCGCCAGTCCGCGGCGACATGCCCCAATGCACGATCGAAGTCGATTCCACCAGCCCGTTCGTCCAGATGCGCCCCGTCGAAGTGATTGCCAGCACGGGACAGATCGAACTGCGCTGGAACGCGCAAGACAAGAACCTCGGCAACGAACCAATCTCGCTTTCCTACCGCACGCACACGGACGGTCCGGGGTTAGAGATCGCCAGGAAGGTGAAGAACGACGGCGTTTATCGCTGGACCATCCCACGCGACCTCGGGCCGCAGGTCTTCTTCAGGGTTGAAGTGACCGACCAGGCCGGCAACCTCGCCCAAGACGTCTCGCGCCAGCCCGTGGTCATCGACGTGACCGAACCCCGCGCCACCGTCGTCGGCGTCACCGGCAGCTCCGCCCCGCGCTGAAACTTCCTTAATGACGCTTGCGGCTTGGCGTTCGCGTGGCCCCGCGCGATCGCCAAGCCGCAAGTCCGTTTCACCGCCTTCGCACCTCGGCCTTCGTGAACGCCGGCGCCACGTTTTCATAACAGCGCCGTGCCGCCGCAAGCGGATCGTAGCTCTTCTGTCCCGACACCTGCCCGCTCACTTCCACGCATACGCAACCGCGATAATTCGCCTCACGAATGGCGCGTAACAAGGCCGGATAATCGACGCCGCCGTCGCCCGGCAGCGCGAACATCGGTCGGCCATCGACCACCCGCGTGTCCTTGATGTGCACAAAGCGCGTGTGCGGCAACAATTGCTTGACGGTGTCAGCGATCGTCAGCTCCCGATGCTGGAAATGGCTGTAATCGTAAGCGAGCTTGATCCACGGGCTTTTCACTTGCTCCATTAGCCAGAGCGCGTGTGCCGGCAGGTTCATCGCGTTAAAGCGATGCGGCTTGACCGCGAGGATGGTCTTGTGCTTCTCCGCCAAGCGCGCCCAATCACCGAGTCGATCCGCGAATTGGCGGCGCAGCTTGTCCCAATCGTTTACGCCGCCGCCCAGAATCGTCTCGAGCACGGGCGGCGATTCTGGAGAAAGCTCGACTCCAAAATCGAGCGCCGCTTGCAAGCGCGTGAGGTGATCGCGATGCGTTTGCTCGTTACCGTTGAGCGGAAGATTCTCCATCAAGCCCGCCAGACCCAGACGCAAAGTCCGCAGCCGTTCGCGCAGCCGCCGGCGTTCGTCCTTGGCGAGACGCTTCGGCTCCGCGTGATAGCCAGGCATCAGTGCGAGTTCAACGGCGTCATAGCCGATCTTCGCGCACGCTTCGAGGGCGGCGTCGAGAGTGAGCGTGCGCATGCCGTAGAGGCTGAACGCGAACGGAATGATCTGAGGCGGCTTGTCCCCCTGCCCGGACGCAACCGCGACGGCAATCGAACTGGCGACGGCCTGTGTGAAAAATGTCCGACGTGTCGTTTTCATGAAATCCTCTCAATAGCTCGGCGTTCCTACCTATGATAATGGCATGCAACCTATTTTGCAAAACGAGACGCCTCGTTACGCTTCCCCCAACATACCGATGGCGGCGATTCGCCGCTACGCGCGCCTCGTTGCCGAGAAATTTCGTCCCCAGCGCATCATCCTGTTCGGCTCCTACGCCTACGGCAAACCGCACAAGGACAGCGATGTCGACATGCTAGTCGTGATGCCGGCGCGAAACCAGATTGACCAGGCGATCAAGATCCAACTTGCCGTTGATGCGCCCTTTCCGCTGGACTTGATCGTCCGAACGCCCCATAATCTGCGCTGGCGTCTGAAGGAGGGCGATTGGTTCCTGCGCGAAATTGTGACGCACGGCAAGGTTCTCTATGAAAAAACTGACCGCCACTTGGGTAAAAAAGGCCGAAGACGATTTCAAGACGGCGCGAAAGCTCATGCGCGGTAACATTCAGCTTTATGACCAGCTCTGCTTCCATTGTCAACAATCAGCTGAGAAATACTTGAAGGCGTTGTTTCAGGAATTCGGTCTGCCGATTTCACGCACACACGATCTGCACGTCCTGCTCAAAGCACTCCCGCCGCATCTTCTGTTTGCTGGACTGGGGCGAGGCGCAGTGTTCTTGAGGCAGTTTGCAGTTGCCACGCGATATCCCGGTGACGACGCAACGCGAGGTCAGTCGCGCGCGGCCATGCGTTGGGCGCGCCGGTTCCGTGATTTCGCACGGACCGTTCTCGGCATTCCGCAGGGACGAAAGCGAAGCAAATAAGTCCGTCTCTTTCTTACGCCATCGATTTCCATCAAGGGGTGCTCATGATCCGCCGCATCTGCTTTCTCGCGACCCTCCCGCTCCTCGCCGCGTTCGTATACGCCGACGGGCCGCAGGACAACCTCGTCGACAAGGTGCGTCCCGTGCCGCCACCGGGGATCAAGATTGCCGAAGCCGACTATGCCGAGCTGAAGAAGGGCGTCGTCGCGCTGGGCAACGAGGTCGCCGACCTGCGCAAGAGCCTCGCGAAGAAGCCGGCCCTGCTGGAACTGTTGCCGGACGTGCAGATCTATTACAACGCCGTCTATTATGCGCTGCGTTACGACGAGTTCCACGCGCCGGGCGAGGTCGCCGTCGCCAGGAAGCTCTTACAGCAAGGCCGCGAGCGCGCCAAGAATTTGCGCGAGGGCCAAGCCCCCTGGAGCACGGCGACCGGCCTCATAGTGCGCGGCTATCAATCGAAGATCGACGGCTCGGTGCAGCCGTACGGCCTGGTTGTCCCCCCATCGTACAAGGCGGGCTCGGTGCATCATCGGCTCGATCTCTGGTGGCACGGCCGCGGCGAGAAGCTGTCGGAGTTGAACTTCATCGAAGGCCGCTCGAAGGATCCCGGGCAGTTCACGCCGGCCAATGCGTTCGTCCTGCATCCGTATGGCCGCTACTGCAACGCCAACCACTTCGCCGGCGAGATCGACACCTTCGAGGCGATCGAGCATTGCCGCAAGCATTATCCGATCGACGTCAACCGCATCGTCGCGCGCGGCTTCTCGATGGGCGGGGCGGCGTGCTGGAACTACGCCGTCCACTATCCGGGCCTGTGGGCGGCCGCGGCGCCGGGAGCGGGCTTCTCAGAGACGCCCGATTTCCTGCGCGTCTTTCAAGGTGAGACGATCACGCCCAACGCCTGGCAGAAGAAGCTGCTGCACTGGTACGACTGCACCGACTGGGCCGGCAATCTCTATAACTGCCCGACCGTCGCCTACAGCGGCGAACTCGACAAACAAAAGCAAGCCGCCGACATCATGGCCGAGGCGATGAAGAAGGAAGGTCTGAGCCTCGTGCACATCATCGGCCCGAAGACGGGGCACTCGTATCATCCGGATGCCAAAGTCGAGATCAATCGCCGTATCGATTCGATTGTCGCCAAGGGGCGCGATCCGCTGCCGCGGAAAATCCGCTTCACCACGTACACACTGCGCTACAACGCGATGCGCTGGGTAACCGTAGACGAATTGCAAGAGCACTGGACGAAGGCATCCATTTTCGCGGAAATCCTCAATGAACGCGAGGTGAGAGTTCATGGCACGAATGTCAACGCATTCACGCTGGCGATCCCTCCGGGACACTGCCCACTTGAGCAAACCCCGCGCGTGAACATCGCCCATCCCGGCATTGGACGCCCTGACGAAGTCGAAGGAGCACCCGTTCAATCCGATCGTTCCTGGATCAGCCACTTTCGCAAGATCGACGGCAAATGGCAACTCGTCGACAAGGCCGACGACAGCGCTCTCCGCAAACGCCACGGGCTGCAAGGCCCGATCGACGACGCCTTCATGGACCGCTTCATCATGGTCCGGCAAACACCGAAGCGGCCGATCAACGATCGCGCCAAGGTTTACAATTGGATCGACAAGGAAATGGAACACGCCGTCGATCACTGGCGCAAGCAATTCCGCGGCGAGCTTAAGGTCATCGACGCGGAGGATGTCGACGAGAAGCTGATCGCGAATTCCAATCTCATACTCTGGGGCGATTGGAGCAGCAACGCGCTGATCGCCAAAATTGCCGACAAGCTGCCGATTCGCTGGGACGCCAAGGAAGTGCGCGTCGGCCAGCAGACGTACGGCGCCGGCAATCATATCCCGGTGCTGATCTATCCGAACCCGCTCAATCCGAAGAAGTACGTCGTGCTCAACAGCGGCTTCACGTTCCGCGAGTACGACTATCTCAACAACGCCCGGCAAATCCCGCGCTTGCCGGACTGGGCCATCCTCGACATCGATCAGCCGCGCACCTCGCAGCGTCCCGCAGGCATCGCGGACGCGGGCTTCTTCGGCGAACGCTGGGAAGTTCTAGGGAAGTAACGACTGTATTCGTTTAGCGCTCGTGCGGCGCCACGCGAGCGCTATACGGGACCATGCCGGATCCGCATCCATGAGCGAACCCCAAGGTTTTTTCCAACGCCGACCTTTGCGTCGCGCCTTGTACAACTGGCTCGAACGGCATCAGCACCCGTTCAATCGCGGCATCCATTTCCTCGGCATCCCTCTGGCGTTTGCGGGTGTCATTCTCTTGCTCGCCTGGTGGGACGAGTGGTACTGGGGCCTCGCCGCCTTCGTCATCGGCTACGTTCTGCAATGGCTCGGGCATCTCGTCGAGGGCAACGACCTCGGCGAATGGGCGGGAATCAAGCGTCTTCTCGGCTGGCCCTACGTCTCCATCGCGCCGCGCTATCAACAATCGACCCAGACGGAGTCGAAGAAACCTACCGCATGAACGCGAACTCCGGCCGCTCGCCTTAGCCCGGATTATTCACTGAGGAAAAACAAATCGGCCTCTGTGTACGTCTAACTTGTTTGAAGAGACAAGGAAACGACGCACACGGAGGCCTATCGTGAGGATACTGACTTTGATTTCTTCGCCGATCTGGGATTCCCACCACAATAGAAATGTCCGGTGTTTCTCCAAAATAGAAATGTCCGGTTTCGGTCATTTCGGTTTCTTCGTTCGCCACGGATGATCCGGCGGGGCGATAGGGCTCCTTCTTGTCCGGGTCGGAGCATTCACCACCTGGGCATCTCCCAGAGCGATCTCGTGGTGCTTGAGGTAGTGCCCGTCGAACCAAATCCGCAATCCTCCGTTCCGGCGCTCCTGCAGCACCACCTTGCCGCCGCGCAAGCCCGGGTACGCCGGCGGCTCGATCTCTGAAACAGCCGGTGCAGCCAACGCACCGTTTAGTCGTTCGGCAGCGTGCGTTCGGGAATCAACGTCTGGTCAGTGAGAATGTAGCGGAAATGCCCTATCGTTCGGTTGCCTGAAAAAACACCTATCGCCTGATCGTCGTGCGCAAGAATCCGAGCATCGAAAGGCAACAATCATGACCGGCGATCGAATGGGTGTCTACGATTGAAAAGAACTCCAAATGATCGAGCGTGCATCCTGTCGCGGCTCGCGAAGTTGTTTCATCACGGCCGATAAATGAGCTGCGTTGTGTAGCCGCGCGGGCGGAGGATGCCGCGGCCGTAGGTGGTGCGCGCCTCGTAGTGGCTGGACGGCTGCACGAGTACGGTCGTGGGAGCCGCATAGGTGACAGCCGGCACGGCATAGACGGTTGTCGATGGGTAGAACGATAGAGTCGTACCGTATTTCGAGCTGTACGCCGTGACCGTGGGCGGACCGGGCGTCACGTAATACGTAGGGGGCGGCGGCAACACGACCACGGTCGGCGGCGTCGTATAAAGGCGACCGTTCGGGATAACGATCGGTTGCGCCTGCGCCCCACTGGGCAACAAGACGCAACCAAGCAGGGCCACTGCCATGAAAGTCGGAAAGCGTCGCATGGGGTGTTTTCCTTCCGAGCAAAATCGCCGGACTCTGGCATCAGGAGTGTTTGGATTATGTCAGACGTTGGATCGATGATCAAGGGGACTTGTCGGTTTCGACAACATGACCTCCCCTCTCTCCCTGAATAATACAGGGGAGAGGGGGGAACGGTTGCTCCCCTCCAAGGCCTTCGAAATGGTTGTGATTCTTCGTGCAATTCTCGTCGCTGCCGCATACACTCCTTCAACAAGCATCTCCATTTTTCGTGGGAGGCCGATCATGAAAGCGCTCGCGTTTTTCCTCACGGCGGTGGTGTTCATTCTGCCGACGCCGGTCTGTGCCCAGGCCAAGAAGAAGAACGTCCTGTTCATCATCGCCGACGATCTCAACAATCGCCTGGGCTGCTATGGTGATGCTCTCGCCAAGTCGCCGAACCTCGATCGGCTCGCGAAAAAGGGGATGGCGTTTAACCGCGCGTACTGCCAGTTCCCCTTGTGCAATCCGAGCCGGGCGTCGTTCATGACCGGACGCCGGCCGGACGGGACCAGGGTTCACGAGAACGCGACGCACTTCCGTCAGAACATTCCCGACACCGTCACCATGGCCCAGCTCTTTCGCAACGCCGGCTACTTTGTCATGCGCATCGGCAAGATCTACCACTATGGCGTCCCCGGTCAGATCGGCACCAGCGGGCTGGACGACGAAAAATCGTGGGAGAAGTTCTACAACCCGATCGGCCGCGACAAGAAGGAAGAGGATCTCTTGACAAACTATACGCCGAAGAAGACCGGTCTCGGCGCCGCCCTCGCCTGGCACGCATCCGAAAGTGGAGACGACGTCCACACCGACGGCATCGGCGCGACCGAGGCGATCAAGGTGCTCGAACAGAAGCGCGATCGTCCGTTCTTCCTTGCCGTCGGCTTCTATCGCCCGCACGTGCCATGGATCGCGCCGAAGAAGCATTTCGAGCAATTCCCGCTCGACAAGTTCAAGCTGCCGGTCGAGCCCGCCAAGATCCGCGCTGGCGTTCCCCCGGCGGCGTTTGGGATCAATCCGCCGAATTATGGGCTGAAGGACGAGGATTGCCGCAACTCGATCCGCGCCTATTATGCGTCGGTCGCCTACCTGGACTCCCAGGTCGGCCGGCTGCTCGACGCGCTGGATCGGCACAACCTGTGGGAGGACACCATCGTCGTCTTCATCGGCGATCACGGCTGGCTTCTGGGCGAGCACGGCTGCTGGCAGAAGATGCACCTCTTCGAGGAATCCGCCCGCGTGCCGATGATCATCGCCGCCCCGAACAGCAAGGCGCCCGGCAAGTCGTGCGATCGCGTTGCCGAGTTGATCGACATCTATCCGACCGTCGCCGAGCTGTGCGGCGTCAAGCTGGCGCATCCGCTGGACGGCAAGAGCATGAAGCACCTGCTCGATGATCCGACTTTGCCATTCAAGAAAGGCGCGTACACGCAGGTGACGCGCGGCGCTCCCAAAAAGGGCGGTTTCATGGGCTACAGCGTGCGCACCGAGCGCTGGCGTTACAACGAGTGGGATGAAGGCAAGAAGGGCGTCGAGCTTTACGACCACCTGAACGACCCCAAGGAACACAAGAACCTGGCAATCGACGACAAGTATGCCAAGGTCATCAACGAATTGAAGACGCTTCTGCGCGAGCCGAGGCAAGCGCGGCCCGCCGATTCAGGCGCGTTGTTCATGGAACGATCTGATTTCGCGACGTTGCCGCCGAGGACGCAATTGAGGGCACGCGACTGATGGGCATCGGCACTCTGCGCATAGCCCTGGTCGTACTCGCCGGCGGCATCGTTGTCTTCTGGCTCCTCTTCGCGCTGCTCGGGTCGCGCAAACGTGACGGGCAAAACGCCATCGTCGTCCTGCGCTACGGCTCGGTGCTGCAAATGGCGGCGTTGGTGTTCGCGCTGGCGCCGCCGAGCCTGATGGCGTGCAGCGTCTGGCTGCGGCCGTTGGAAAACGAGATGCGCTTGCTCACGCTCGGCGCGTCTTTTCTGGCGACCAGCGTCATCGGCGGGCTTCTCTTGATCGAAGTCGTCCGCGGCCAGATCGTCGTCAACGAGGAAGGATTGACGCGATTCTCGCCGTGGACTGGACAGGCGACGCTGCGTTGGGCTGACGTCGAGAGCGTGCGCTATTCGGCTGTCAACCGCTGGTTCGTCCTGCGCGGCTCGAATGCGTCGATTCGAGTCTCGCGGCATCTCAAGGGCATGCACACATTCGCCGAAACGGTCAAGCGAAAAGTCGCTACCGAGCGCTTGTCGGCGGTAGCGGAAGTGCTCAACACAGTGTAATCAGGCTTGCAATCGCCGACGTCTTTGCACGCGACCAGTCAAGACATCGACGATTCGACAGGAGCAATTGCTCCAGTTAGGCAACGTCCGTCTTGCGATCAAGAGCCGCACGTACCGCAGTAGTGAGTGTGTCGGGGACGAAGGGCTTGAAGATACAATCGACCTCACCTGTTCCGATGCCGTGGCGGATTAGCCTGCTATCCGTGTAACCGGACATGAAGAGGACTTTGGTTCTCGGACGCTTGTTCGTGATAGCCTGAGCCAGGCATGGCCCACCCATGTGCGGCATGACGACATCCGTCAGAAGCAGATCAATGTTGTCTGAATGCCCTTCGATCATATGGATCGCTTCGGCGCCGTCTTGGGCTTCCAGCACCGTGAAACCGCGTGCTTCGAGGATCTGGCGGGTCATCTTGCGAACACCGTCTTCATCTTCCACCAATAAAATCGTCTCGGTACCTCGTGGGACCGCCGCTAGTGGCGGCCTCGCCTCGACGGGACTCGTGTCTTCGAATCGTCGGTAGTATATCGAGAACTTTGTGCCTTTGCCAGGCGCCGACTCGTCTTCATTGTGACCGCCGGTCTGATTGAAGATGCCATACACCGTAGCCAGCCCCAGGCCAGTCCCCTTTCCCTGCTCCTTGGTCGTGAAGAATGGCTCGAAGATATGTGATTTGGTGGTCTCATCCATGCCGCAGCCCGTGTCGCGAACTTCGAGGAGCACATAGGAACCGGCCTCGATGCCGTGATGATTCCGAAGATCAGACCGCGTCAGGAGAACGTTGGAGGTTTGTATGGTAAGCTTGCCGCCACTGGGCATG
>SXGT01459520.1_pt1 | contig 35740 bp, 29 predicted proteins | sample 3176221 | NCBI WGS metagenome assembly SXGT01 (sample SAMN11356862, study PRJNA531348) | freshwater metagenome | isolation source: freshwater sample F1-120 | place: China: Fuxian Lake, Yuxi | collected 2017-12-25 | reverse complement strand
GGCCACGTCGACCTCGCCATTCTCGGCGCCATGCAGGTCTCACAGAGCGGCGACCTGGCCAACTGGGCCATCCCCGGCGGCCGCACCATGGGCATCGGCGGCGCCATGGACCTGGCCACCGGCGCGCTCCGCACCCTCGTCCTGATGACCCACACCGACAAGGGCGGCGAACCCAAGCTCGTCGCCCGGTGCTCCTACCCCCTGACCGCCGTCGGCGTCGTCGACCGCGTCATCACCGACATGGCCGTCCTCGACACCACCCCCGAGGGCTTCTCGCTCGTCGAGCTCGCCCCCGGCGTCACCCTCGAAGCCCTGCGCGCCGCCACCGACGCCCCCATCATCGCCTGACGACCGCCCCTTCGATGGCCGGTCAATCATTGAAATGCTAATGATTACAGCGGCTTGTGGCGATGGTGTGCCGCCTGCCCAGCCCGCACCTGCCTCGACGCCGCGATCTCAGCGGGCCATCTGGGCCAGCCACCGCGCGGCCGTCACCAGCGCGCGCTCGTCGAAGTCGAAGCCGCCGCTGTGGGCCGGCTCAGGCGCCCGATCCGGGAAGCCCGCCCCGAAGCGCACATAGCAGCCAGGCACACGCCCGAGGTAGTGCGCGAAGTCCTCTCCGCCCATGTTCGCCACCCTGAGCGCGCCGACCTCGGCGCCGAGCGCGCCCGCGGCCCTTCGCGCGACCTCGGCCATCTCCGGCGTGTTGATCAGGGCCGGGTTGCGCGCGTCGATCACCACGGCGACCTCCGCCCGCATCGACCGGCCGACGCCCTCGCAGATCCGCCGGAGCGCTCCCTGGAGCCGGGCGCGCGTGTCGGGATCGTGCGACCGCATCGTGCCCCCGAGCGACGCCCTCCCCGCGATGACGTTCAGCGCCCCGCCAGCCTCGAAGCGGCACACGCTCAGGACCGCCGGCCTCGCCGGGTCGATCTCGCGCGCGACCACGCTCTGCAGCGCGGCGACGATCACCGCCCCCGCCGCAAGCGCGTCGACGCCCTCATGAGGCCGCGCCCCGTGCGCCCCCTTGCCCACGATCTCGACCCTGAAGAGGTCCGTGGCCGCGTTGACGGCTCCCTGCGTGACCACGACCTGCCCGACCGGGTAGCGCGGGTCCAGGTGGCCGCCGAAGATCGCCTCGACCCCATCCAGCACTCCATCCGCGATCATGGCCAGCGCGCCGGTCGAGACCTCCTCGGCCGGCTGCCAGATCAGCCGCACAGGGCCCGGGGGCGGCTCGCGCAGCAAGAGCGCGGCGGCGCCAACGAGGGCGGCGCTGTGGCCGTCGTGCCCGCAGGCGTGCATGACGCCGGGCTGGCCCGACGCGAAGGGCAGCCCGGTCTCCTCCTGGATCGGCAGCGCGTCCAGGTCGGCCCGCAGCGCCACCCGCGGCCCCGCGCCGAGGCCCGGCAGATCCACCACGAGCCCGTGGCCGCCGACCCCGCGGCGGCAGCTCAAGCCAAGCTCCCCCAGCGCCGCCGCGATCCGCTCGGCCGTGCGAGACTCCCGGCCGCTGAGCTCGGGGTGGGCGTGGAGATCGCGGCGCAGCGCCACCATCCGGGCGAAGATCGGATCGCTTGTGTCCATGAGATCAACCTCAGGTGCTTCGTGGGAGGAGGTTTGCGCCGCCGTTGAGCCTGGATTAAACTCGGCGATGGTGTTCAACCCCTTCCCTGTTCAAGGAGATGACGATGTCCCGGATGATGCTTGTCTTGATGATGGCCTGCGGCCTGTCTCTGAGCGCCCTGGCCTGCGCCGGGGGTGGCGCGGATCCAGCAACCGCGCCCGCGCCCGCCAACAATACGCCCAACAACGCCAACAACGCACCCGACCCGAGCGACTGCTTTGACCGCGACGGCGACGGCTTCGGCCGCGGCGCCGGCTGCCAGGGCCCCGACTGCGACGACACCAACCGCAATGCCAACGTCGACTGCGGCGCCTGCACCGACGGCGACGGCGACAGCTACGGCTCCGGCGCCGGCTGCCGCGGCCCTGATTGTGACGACGCCGACCGCAACGTCAACCCCGCCGCCGTCGAGGTCCCCGGAAACGGCAAGGACGACGACTGCGTCGGCGGCGACCTCGCCTGCGTCGACGCCGATGGCGACGGCTTCGGCACCGGCGCCCAGTGCCGCGGACCCGACTGCAATGACGCCGACCGCAATATCCGCCCCGGCGCCCGCGAGCTGTGCGGCAACGGCAAGGACGACGACTGCGAGGGCGGCGACGAGGTCTGCGCCGAAGACTGCGTCGACGCCGACAGCGACAACTTCGGCACCGGCGCCGGCTGCGCGGGCCCCGACTGCGACGACAACAACCCCAACGTCAACCCCATGGCCGACGAGATCTGCAACTCCCGCGACGACAACTGCAACAACACCACCGACGAGTGCCCCGGAGAGCTCCAGGCCTGCGATCGCAACCGCCAGGTCTGCCTCGCCGGCCTCCAGGGCATGTGCAGGGCCACCCCCGACTGCGTCTCCGGCCTGATCTGCGAAGGCAACGCCTGCCTCGGCAGCGAGGGCGTCGCCTGCCAGGCCCCCGGCGACTGCGCCGGCTCCTTCATCTGCAACAACAACGTCTGCGCCGCCGACCCCAACCGCGACATCTGTGCCGAGCTCGACTGCGAGGCCGCCGATATGTTCTGCCTCGAAGAGCGCGCCGAATGCGTCGAGTGCGTCGAGCACATCGACTGCCCCGGCATCCTCCTGTGCGCCGGCTTCACCTGCCAGGACATCCCCGACCGCACCTACTCCGATGAAGCCAGCGCCGTGCGCGAGATGGCGCAGTTCCTCGCCGACTGCTTCAACGGCGGCAACGAGGACGAGATCGTCCCGTGCGGCATCATCGACGCCTCCTTCATCGACAACCCCCTGGCCAAGGACGAGGTCGTCGACTTCATCTGCGACGACGCCACGGACGCCGACTTCATCGGCGGCGAGCGCGACCTGTCCGCCGCCCAGGCCGTCGTCGGCTGCGGCTTCTTCAACGACGACGACCTGACCTGGGAGAACGCCATCCAGCCCGAGAGCTTCTATGAGGAGTGCATGTGGACCGTCCCGCCCGCAGGCCTCTTCGACGAGATCAGCGTCGTCGTCGACTCCTGCCAGCAGTTCCCCGCCATGCGCTGACCTCCACCTCGCATCGAGGCCGTGACCCGCGGCCTCATCCCCCCTGCCCGCCGACAGGCTCCTCCGAACCCCGCCGGCTGCACGAGCCGAACCCGGCTCACCCCGGCCCCAGAGCTCGACCCCGACAGGCGCTACCCCCCCAGCTTCACCAACACGTCCTCGATCATCGCCTCGGCGCTCGCCGCGCTGACCAGCGGCTCGGCCCAGCTGAAGGTCAGGTTCAAACACCCCCCCACCGTCAACGCCCCCACCCACAAGCTCGCCCCCATCCCGTGCTGCCCCGCCGAATAATAGAACTGCCGCGTCGCCAGCGGCCCCTCCGCCTTCAGCTCGCCGCGCCCCAGGTTCGACACGAACACCGCCTGCTGCCGACCGCTCCCCTCGCGCGCAACCCGCTCCAGACCCTCCCGCGTCAGCCGCGCCCAGTCGATCAGCAGCATGTTGTCGCGCGGGTCGCCCCGCTCGATCACCTGACCCAGCCGGCCCCGCACCTCGCGCGCCAACCCCCAGAGATCCATCGACTTTTCGACCTTGAAGGCCCATGACACCGAGCCGATCATCATCCCCACGGCCTCGACCGGCGCCGCCGGCTCGCACCACCCCCTCATGTCCACGTTCGCGTCGCAGCTCATCCACACCGGCCGGCCCCGATCCAGCCGGCCCGCCATCGCCAGGAGCATCGCCGCCGACAGCGCCCCCTGCACCGTCGTCCCCTCGGCCCGACAACGCGCCACCAGCGACCCCGTGGCCGCCTCACCCAGCCGCCGGAACCCGCAGCGCGTCCGCCGCGCCTCGAAGGGCGCCTCGACCTCCACCAGCGCCGTCGGCTTGATGAGCAGCCGCCCAATCTCCCGAAACAAGAAGCGCAGCTTCACCCGCCATGTCAGCCGACCCCCCAGCATCGACTCCACCGCAGGCCACACCCGACCCGGCGCCGCGGCCTCCAACTCCAGCCCGGCCCGCAGCCGCCTGCAGTCCTCCAGAAGCTCGCCCAGGATCGTCAGCGTCGAACGCCCGTCCTCGACGGCGTGGTGGAGCGACATCACCAGCCAGGGCTCCTCAGCCTCCCCCGTGATCTTGATCCCCCAGAGCGGCCCCTGCGCCGCCTCGAAGCGCGTATGGATCTGCGCCTCGAAGAGCTCGCCCCAGGGCCGCTCATCCCGCTCGACCACCACCGGCGCCTCCGCCCCATCCAAGGCCAGCCACCAGCGCCCCGCCCGCTCCACGATCCTCGCCGTCAACACCGGGTGGCGCCGCTGGACCCTCTGCATGGCGATCTTCAGGTGCTCGACCTCGACAGGCCCGCCGATCTGCGCCGCGACGACGTGCGTCGCGCCCCCCAGATCGTGGTTCCACGCAAAGAGCCGCTCGACCCCGCCCAGCTCCCTGTCCTGCCCCCGCGCGATCACCTCGGTCATCCTCGATCCTCCGCCCACCCCGCCCTCGCCACCAACGCCTCCACACGACCGCGCTGGTGCAGACCCACGACCGGCGCTATCATGGCCGCCGATCGCCCGCGCGATCGTGCCCTGCGGGCAGGATCCTACACGGAGACAAGCCGATGATCACCCCCCGGAAAACGCTCTTGATCGCCCTCCTGCTGCTCCCGATGGCCATGACGGCCTGCGGCGACACCCATGAGGTGCACGAGGACGAGAACAACACACCCAACAACGATCCCAACAACGACCACAACAACCACGATCCCAACAACACACCCAACAACAATCCGAACAACGATCCGAACAACGATCCGAACAACGACCCCAACAACGACCCCAACAACGGCGGCTCCTGCCAGACCATCGAGGAGCGGCACGCCGCCGTGATCGCCAACGGGAGCGCGTGCGAGGATCACGGCGACTGCAACATCTTGAGCGATCAGTGCGGCGCGGGCCTCGGCGGCTGCTACGCCGCCGTCAACGACTCCGTGACCCAGGACGAGCTCACCGCGCTGGGCCAGGAGTTCGCCGAGGCCGGGTGCACCGAGGGCGTCTGCGACTGCGCCGAGCCCCCCTCCGCCGCCTGCGTCGAGGGTCGCTGCCGCTTCGGCCCCGACTGCGACGGACACGCGATCGACGAGACCTTCCCTTCACTCGACGGCTGCAACACCTGCGTCTGCACCGTCGACGGGATCTCCTGCACCGAGCGGGCCTGCGACCCCTGCGAGGGCGTCGAGCTGCCCGCCTGCCCCCGCGAGTGCACCGCCGACGACACCCCCGGCGGCGACTGCGTCCCCGGCGACGCGTGCGGCAACGAGATCGGCGACACCTGCGCCTGCAACGACGGCACCTGGGCCTGCGCCATCCACCCCCCGCTGGGCGAAGGCTGCAACCTGATCTGTCGGCGCACCGAGGTCGACGTCTGCGAGGAGATCGAGGGGCTCTATCGGGCGGCGATCGACAGCTCCAGGGCCTGCGCCGCGCCGACCGACTGTCAGCTCCTCTTCGGGCAGTGCGGCGTCGGGATCGGCGGCTGCTACGAGGCCGTCAACCTGAACCTCACCCAGGAAGACCTCAACAACCTCGGGCAGCGCTTCTCCCAGAGCGGGTGCACCCGCGCGGTCTGCGACTGCGCCAAGCCCCCCGAGGTCACCTGCGATCAGGGCCAGTGCGACTTCGTCCCCTGAGCGCCCCCCGAAAACCCCGTTAACGGTCTGGCGGCCGATCGCGTCCTTGACCCTGGCGCGCTCGGCGCGCGGTCGACGAAGAGGAGGGCGAGCGGGTTGGGCGAGCCGGGGGACGAGGGGCCAGCGGGGCTGGTGGAGGCGGCGATCCAGGGGGACCGGGCGGCCTTCGGAAAGCTCCACGGCCTCTACGCGCGGATGGTCCACGGCGTCCTGATCAGCCGCGTCCCCGTCGTCGAGGCCGACGATCTGCTCCAGGAGGTCTTCTTGCTGGCGTGGCAGAAGCTCGACTCGCTCGACGATCCGGTCGCCTTCGGGGGCTGGATCGCCGCGATCGCCCGCCGCTGCGCCGCCGACTTCTTGAGGCGCCGCCGAACGACGGTCGCGCTGCCCGAGGAGATCGCCCAGGCGAGGAGGCCGAGCGTGGAAGCTCAGGAAGTGCTCGAGATCATTCGGAATCTCCCTCCGGCCTACAGCGAGACCCTCGCCATGCGGCTCGTCGAGGGCATGACCGGGCCAGAGATCGCCGCGCAGACGGGGCTGACGCCCGCCTCGGTCCGGGTCAACCTGCACCGCGGCATGAAGCTGCTGCGGGAGCGCATCGGCGTGGAGGCCGGGCGATGAAGGACGATTACCTCTGGGACGGGACGGGGCCGCCCGATCCCGAGATCGAGCGCCTGGAGGCGACCCTCGGCGGGCTCGCGGCCCGCCCCGCGCCCCTCGATCTGCCTGATCGCGCCGCCCAGGCCGCCAGGATCGCCAAACCCCGCGCCGACGACGCCCTCGTCGGCGACGCCCTCGTCGGCGGCGCCCTCGTCGGCGGCGCCCTCGGCGGCGACGCCTTCGTCGGCGACGCCTTCGTCGGCGACGCTCCCGAAATCGGCCTGCGCGCCTCCGAGCCAGCCCCGCGATCCCCCGGCGACCAGGAGCCCGACCCCACGCCCGTCGGCGTCGCAGGTCAAGACCCCGCACTCGGCGCCCCCGTGCTCCACCTGCGCGCCGCCCGGAAGCTCGCCTCGACGCCGTGGCTGTGGGCCTTGGCCGCCGCCCTCGCGCTCGCCTTGGCCGGCTGGGTCATCGCGGCCCTCTGGCCCCCCGCTGATCCCGACCTCCCCGTCGCCCAGGCCCCCGACCCCGACGCGGCCACCCCCGATCCCCGACCCCCCCGCGCCGCCGAGGGCTGGGAGATCGCCCGCACCGCCGGCGCCCCGACCGTGGGAGGGGCCGCGCTCGGCGACCTCGGCCGACTCGGCGTCGGCCAGTGGCTTGAGACAGATCAGGGCTCGCGCGCCAAGGTCCAGATCGCCCAGATCGGCACCCTCGACGTCGAGGGCGACACCCGCCTGCGCCTCAAGGCCACCGATGACCGCGAGCACCGCCTGGAGCTGGCCCAGGGCACCATCCACGCTCGCGTCCTGGCCCCGCCGCGCCTCTTCTTCGTCGAGACCCCCGGCGCCACCGCCGTGGACCTCGGCTGCGCCTACACCCTCCAGGTCCGCCCCGACGGCGCCGGGGTGCTCTCCGTCGACTCTGGCTACGTCGCCCTCGAAGGCCCTGACCGCGTCGCCCTCGTGCCGGCCGGCGCCTCCTGCCGCACCCGGCCCCTGACCGGCCCCGGCGTCCCCTGGTTCCGCGACGCCTCCCCCGAGCTCATCTCCGCCCTCGACGGCGTCGGCCTCTCCTGGGGCGACCTCGACCTCGACACGATCCTGGCCGAGTCTCGACCCCGCGACACCCTCTCCCTCTGGCACCTGCTGCCCGATCTGCCCCCCGCCCAGCGCGGCCTCGTCTTCGACCGCATGGTCGCGCTCGCCCCCGAGGCCCACCCCCCCGACCTCACCCGCGAGGCCGTCATGCGCCTCGACAAGGCCGCCGTCGAGCGCTGGCAAGAAGCCCTCGTCGACCTCTGGTAGCCTTCCAGGATGGACAACCCCATCGGGAACAGAGACCCCGTCGGGAACAATCAAGATCATCAAGTCGGCTTCGATGGTGAACACGTCGGGATCGGCGAGTCGACTTCGTTGACGGGCACGTCGAGATCAACGAGTCGGCTTCGTTGACGGGCAAGGGGGATCGGGGAGTCGACTTCGTTGATGGACAAGGAGAGATCGGCGAGTCGACTTTGATGACGGGCACGTCGGGATCGGCGAGTCGGCTTCGATGACGGGCACGGCGAGATCGGCGGGTCGACTTCGTTGATGGACAAGGAGAGATCATCGAGTCGACTTCGATGACGGGCACGTCGAGATCATCGAGTCGACTTCGTTGACGCACACGTCGAGATCATCGAGTCGACTTCGTTGACGCACACGTCGAGATCGGCGAGTCGGCTTCGTTGATGCGATCCGCACGTTGATGGTCCACCCGGGCTCGCGCCCGGGCCTTGGGTTTTGTCCTGGGTCGCCCCGCCATCCGGCGGGGCTTGCGACGGGGCGTCAGCGTACGCGGGGCGTGTCGCCAGGGTCGAACTCACAGGAGATGTTGGGGGATTGGGAAGCAGACATCGCACGCCCTTGAGAGGGTCTTTCCCTTGAAGGTTGACGTCCCCTCGCCAGCCCCGCCCTCTGGCGGGGCGACCCAGGACAAAACCTAAGGCCCGGGCGCAAGCCCGGGTGGACCCTCAACGTGCAGAGCTCACCAACGAAGTCGACTCGCCGATCCCCCTTGCCCATCATCGAAGTCGACTCGCCGCTCCGCCGTGCCCGAACCGCGAGCGTCCCTCCCCCTTGCGAAGCGAGGGGGAGGACAGGAGGGGGAGTTTCATAATCGACGTGCCCATCAACGAAGTCGACTCGCCGGGCTACCTCTTGCGAGCCCTCGGCGCCCTCACCGACGCCCTCGCCGCCCGCCCCACCCGGCCAGCGCTTCGATCCGTGACCTTGCCCCCCGCCCACGAACCGGCTCCGCGAAGCGCCCTTCAGCCTCGATCAGCGCAAGGGGAAGGGCGTCAAAAAGAAGTCCTGGCCCCCCCCGTGGCAGCCGACGCAGATCCCGACGCCGACCCCCTCCCCGAAGGTGTTGCCGTTGTAGACCTCAAACCAGAACCACCCCTGCCCGCCCGCGCTCTCCCCCGACACCTTTCGCATCACCGACCACCCCAGCACCGTGTCCTGACCCCCGCGCCCGAACAGCTCCTTGACCGTGGCCGATCCCTCCGGGTGCTGGGCCAGCCCCCCTTGAAGCGATCCCTCAAGGGTCGGGTTGATGTAGGTGCGCACGTCCCCGAAGTGCGGCCCCGTCGATCCGTGGACCTCCGACTCGGCCGGCCACGCCTTGTAGATCCCCGCCTCAAGCCACGCCTCCAGCGCCGCCCCCTCCGTCGGCGGCAGCTCATCAAGGCCCTCGGGCTCGCCTTCAGGCTCTCCTTCAGGATCGCCTTCGGGGGCCGCCTCGGGGGTCGCCTCAGGGGCCGCCTCCGGCTCCGATCCTGGCTCCCCCTCGGGATCGCCTTCAGGCCCACCTTCAGGCTCGCCTTCGGGGGTCGCCTCCGGCTCAGCCCCTCCAGGCTCATCCTCGTCGCCACACCCCTGCGCGACCCCAAGCGTCAAGATCATGATCCACAAGCATTTTTTCGCAGACATCGGCCTCCCCTCCAGACAGCCATGCGCTCGCCCTCTTCAGGTATGCGCGCGCTCCTGATCGGTTACAAATTCGACATCCAGAATCGACACCCCGCCTGTTAACGGTCTGGCCGCTCGGCCCCTCTTGCCTGCCATGACCGACGCGGGCGGCCTGGATCGCGTCGATGAAGCCGACTCATCGCAGAGTCAGGGCAGCGGGCTCTCAGGCTCGCCGAAGGAGGATCGAATGGTCAATCGTGGGATGGTCAAGCTCGAGCGCGCCCTGGCGTGCGGGATCGCGGCGCTGACGATGGCGGCGGCTTCGGCGGCGTGGGCCAAGGGCCCCGAGCGCCTCGTGGTGCACGAGTGGGGCACCTTCACCTCGATCGCCGGCGACGACGGGGTGGCGCTGGAGTGGCGCCCGCTCACGGGCCCGAGCGACCTGCCCGGCTTCGTCTACACGCTGGAGAACCAGGTCGTCGGGCTGCGCAACACCCCCGTGAGCAAGAGCATGATGGAGGGGACCGTCCGCATGGAGACCCCCGTGATCTACTTCTACGCCGACGCCCCCATGGACGTCTCGCTCAAGGTGCGCTTCCCGAAGGGCCAGATCACCGAGTGGTACCCCAGGGCCGAGGTGGTCGACGAGGGCGGGGTTGATTGGGGGCGCTTCAGGATCATCCCCGACCAGGAGCCCGCCTTCCTGACCGAGCCCGCCCCCAGCCACTACTACCCGGCCCGCGCCACCGACGCCGCGCCGCTCCGGGTTTGCTCCACGCGCGGCGACGAGTTTGAAAAATTCCTGTTCTATCGTGGGGTTGGGACATTCGACCTGCCTCTGAAGGTCACGCTCGGCGGCGACGGCGCGCTGTCCCTGCGACAGCCGCGGGGAGGGCAGATCGGGCGCGTCGTGATCTTCGAGCGCAGGGGGGATCGGGTCGGCTTCTTCGCGGCGGATCTGGACGGCGACGCCGCGCGCATCGTGCGCCCGGCGCTGGACAAGAAGCTCGACGACGTGCTGGCGGCGCTGACCCGGCAGCTCATCGACGAGGGGCTCTACGAGAAGGAGGCGCGCGCGATGGTGGACACCTGGCGCGATCACTGGTTCGAGGAGGGCCTGCGCGTCCTGACCATGCTGCCGCGCTCCGCCACCGACGCGCTGCTGCCGCTGACCATGTCCCCGGCCCCCACCGAGCTGGTCCGCGTCCTGGTCGGCCGCGTCGAGGTCGTCACCCCCGAGCTGGTCACCCTCGTCCGCGCCCGGCTGATCCAGGCGATCCACAGCCCCGAGCCCCGCCGCGCCCGGCTCCTCGAAGCCCTCCAGCGCGAGCACGGCCGCTTCCTTGAGCCCGTCGTGAAGCGCACGCTGGCCTCCATCCCCGAGCCCGCCGAGCGCGCCGCGATAGAGGCCGCGATCCACGCGCTGACCCCGCTGGAGTGAACGAGGCCGCAGGACCCCTGGCCAGAGCCAGGGCGGCTCGTCGCCCGATCACAGGGCCAGATCGGGCGGCGCCGAAAAAGGAAGTCGCCCGATCACAGGGCCTGATCGGGCGGCGCCGAAAAATGAAAAAAGATCGCGCGGCGGTGAAGAAGCAGGGCGGCGGCGTGTAGAAGTGGGGGCAGACCAGCTGCGAGGCTCACCTCAAGACGACGAGGCCCGACGATGACCCGATCCGCCATCCTGATGATCGCCCTGATCTTTCTCCTGGGCGCGGCCGCCTGCACGCCCCCCACGGCGCCCACGCCCCCCACGCCCCCCACGAGCTGGGCCGCGCCCCTGCCCCCCGCCGCGCCCGAGGGGGCCGACAAGAACGATGACCTGGAGATGAGGTCCTACACGGTCGCTCAGGGGCAGCAGAGCCGCGTGGCGTCGATGCTCCGCAGCCTCTCGATCGGCCAGGTCTCCCAGGGCCCCGGCGATCGCCTCGTCGTCGTCGCCTCGCCCCGCATGCAGCAGAGCGTCGCGGCCTTCATCGAGGAGCTGGCCAAGGACAAGGCCGCCGAGCGCCCCCCGGCCTCGCTGGCCTTCGATTACTGGCTGGTGCTGGGCACCGCGCCCGCCGGCGAGCAGGGCGCGACGACCATCCCCGAGATCGGCCCCGCCCTGGAGGCCATCTCGAGCGTCGAAGGGCCCATGGAGTTCGTCAAGGTCGAGAAGCTGCGCGTCCTGTCGATCGACAGCGAGGACGCCACCGCCGAGGGCCGCTGGGCCTCCGTGACGCACCGCGCCAGCACCGCCGAGGGGTCGATCCTGGCCGAGGTCAAGGTCAAGGGCCCCGGCGGGATCGCCTTCCGCACCATCGTGCGGGTCGACCCCGAGAAGTTCGTCGTCCTCGGTCAGGTCGGCTTCGACCCCTCGCTGGCCAAGGAGCTGATCCCCCTCGACGGCCAGCCCCGCGACCACAAGCTCTTCGTCGTCCTCCGAGCCTCGATCGACCCTTGAGCCCGACCCCGCCGGAGCGCCCGGCGGTGTTGGACGAGGCGGCCATCGAGCGGCTCTACGCCAGGCTCGAAGCCCCCCTCTACAACCTCGCCTACCGGTGGCTGTGGAACCCCGAGGACGCCCACGACGTCGTCCAGGAGGCCTTCGTCCGCCTGTGGCAGATGCGCCAGCGGGTGGACATGGCCCGCGTCGAGCCCCTCGTCTACCGCATCGCGATCAACCTCGCCTCGAACCGCCGACGCCGAAAGCGCCTCTGGCGCTGGGTGAGCCTGGAGGCCCTGCGTGAGCGCGCCGCAGGGCAGCCCGACGCCGCCGTGCTCCTCTCCGACAAGCAGGACCGCGCTGCCCTCCAGGCCGCCATCGAGGCGCTCCCCGAGGACAAGCGGCGCGCGCTGCTCTTGTGCGAGTTCAGCGCCATGAGCTACGCTGAGGTCGCTGAGGTCCTGAACATCCCCCCCGGCACCGTCGCCTCGCGCCGACACCACGCCCTCAAGGCGCTGCGCCTGAGCCTCGGACAACCAGAGGATGAACCATGAGCGAGCGCAACCCCGACCTCTTCCCCCTCCTGGAGCCCCCGCGCGGCGGGCTCGCCATGCTGCGCGCCCGCATCGAGGCCGAGGGCCGCCCGCGCCGCCTCGGCAAGCCGATGGCGCTGGCCGCCAGCGCGGCGACCCTCATCGCGACCGCCGCGATGGCCTCGTGGCTCCTCTGGGCGCCCGCGCCGCCCCCTCCTGCGGCGCTCGCGGCCCGCGCCTCGGACTTCCACCCGGCCCTGGCGGCCCTCGGCGCGCTGCCCGTCGAGCCGGTCACCCTCCTGGCCGCCGACAGAGGGCGGCTCGCCATTGAGCGCGTCGACCTCGGCCGCGACGACGTGATCATGGTTCGCCTCGGCGGAGCCATCGACCTCCCCGATCCCCGCTGACCCCGAAGCCAAGGGCGCCACGACCCAGGCCGGAGACACGATGAGCGCACGCGCCTCGCTCGGCCCCTTGATGATGCAATACCCTGGTTCGCTCGCTGGACGAGGCAACTCGATGGGCCCACGCGCCTCGCTCGGCCCCTTGATGATCGCCGCCTTGCTCGGCTTCGGCCAGAGCGACGAAGTGGCCACTGCACCCCCAGAGCCTACCCCCGACGCCACCCCCGAGGGGGTCCCCGAGGAGGCCCTGACCATCGAGCGCTGGCTCCTCGATCACCTGAAGGCCGACCTCAAGCCCCCCGGAGAACCATGTCCAGGATCAACCTGCTCGCCCTGGCCCTGAGCCTGCTCGTCGTCAAAGGCCCCATCGTGGCCGCCATCATCCGACAGGACCACCCGCCGACCTGGGGCCGCGTCGCCGCCGCCGTCCTTCTGACCAACGCCCTGACCCTCACCTTCTGGCTCTCCGCCGTCCCGCTCATCTGGCGCGACACCCCCGCCTTCATGATCAGCACCGCAGCGATCGTCATCGCCGCCGAGGCTCTCGTCACCTGGTGGGTCACCCGCGTCGAGCGCTTTCAGCTCGCATTGACCGCCGTCATTGTCTCAAATCTGGCCTTCTTCGCCCTGATTTTCGCGGTGCGCCACTTCGTCGGCCTCGATCTTTTGCGGCGCCCCCTCTGAGGCGACGCGCCCTCCAGAGGCCCTGTCCGACGCGATCAACGCGCGCTGCTCAGAAGCTGTAGCCCATCCCGATGGTGAAGGCGGCCTCCAGGGTGGTGAAGCTCTTGGGCTTGACCTCCTCGTCGCCTTCGGCCGCCGGGGTCTCGCTGCCGGCCTTGAAGATCAGGTCGGGGCCGGCCTTGAGGTTGAAGCTGCGGCCCGCGTAGAAGACAAAGCCCAGATCCAGGCGCGCGGCGAAGCCCGACAGGCCGCTCTGGATGATCTTGGCGTCGTCCGTCGGATCGGGGATGGAGCGGCTGCCGAAGAAGCCCCCGACGCCCGCGCCCGGCTTGAAGAAGAAGCTGTTTCCCAGCCGCAGGTAGTAATTGGCCATGGCGTAGCCCAGCACCCCTGAGTCCTTGCTGCTGGTCTCCACCGGATCCTTGTCGTTGAGCGCGGTCGTGTTGGAGGCGCTGTTGAGGAAGAAGTTGACGTTGAGGCCCAGCGCGAAGTTGTCGGCCAGGAAGTAGCGCGGCGTCACGCCGATCGTCGTCGACAGGTTGGAGACGGACGCCTCGCCGATCTCCGCGTCGTCGGCGTCGAGGATGGGCGTGCTCGTCGAGGAGAAGAGCAGCAGCGTCTCGCCGCCCAGATCAAAGACCCCCTTGTCGATCTTCTGGAAGCCCGAGAAGTTGCCCCCGACCGTATCGGCCGAGGCCGTCGCGCACCACAGCGCCACCACCGCGACCGCCACGCCGGCCGATCGCCACACCTGCAACCTTCGTCTCATCGCGACCTCATGGGTTGTGGGTCAGCCTGGCCGAAGTCGATGCCGCCTGAGGTCCGAAGCAATACGGCCTGCGGGCAGGGGAACCCTGGTTGATGGAGAGAGTATGGGCGCTCCGGTCGTTCAAAGGCAAGGCCCGCGCTGGCCGGCCCGCCTCGCGAGGCGGGCTGGGTCCGTCAAGGCTTCAAGGCCCGGCGAGGCTCGACGAGCGCGGGGCGGCGGCAGGAGCGTGGGATGGGGCTGCGCCGCTACTCGTCCAGCAGGGTGACGATCAGCTCGACGGCGCCGCAGGCGAAGTTGTTGTAGCTGTACTGGTCGGCGATGATGAACCAGGAGCCCGCGTCGAGGTCGGCCACCAGGCGAGATTGGCGCACCTGGGTGCCGTTGGGGTCCTCACAGCCGGCGTCGATGTCGGACTCCGCGCAGGGGATGTCGTCGCTGCACAGGAGCTGGGATCCCTCGTCGTCGCACGCCTGGCGGACGTAGACGACGGTGTCGATGGCGACCCTCTCGTCGGCGTCCTTGAGGTCGATCAGGACGCGGGCGGGGCGGTCCAGATCGAGCTGGAAGATCCTGTCGTTGCCGCCGATCTGCGAGCCGGGCACGCCGCAGGAGGGGGGCGCGGCGGCGTTGTCGAAGTCGTCGCCCTCGGCGCACAGGTTGAAGTTGAGCGTGCCGGGCTCCAGGGCGTGGACGTCGTCTCGCGGGCAGTCGGGCGCCGGGGCGCTGGCCGAGCCGGTGATCGTCATCTGGACCTGGAGGGGCTCGCTGAAATCCAGAGTCAGCCGCGCGTCGATGGCGCCCTCGCTCTGGGGGGCGTAGATGAGGCGGATCGGGGCGGACTGGCCGGGCTCAAGGTCCATCTCGGTCAGCGCGCCGACCTGGACGCGCAGGAAGTCGTCCGGCCCCGTGACCCTGAAGCCCGTCACGGTCAGGGCGCGATCGCCGCAGTTGACGAGCTGGACCTCGGCCTCGACGGACGCGCCGACCTCGACGCGCCCGAAGTCGTGCGCCTCCGCGTCGAGCGCCGCGCAAGGGCCTGGGGTGGCGACCCCTCGGCCCTGAAGGGGGATCTGGACCTCGGGCTTGTTGGGATCGTCGCTGTTGATGACCACGACGCCGCTGACCTCGGCGCCGCCGAGGCGCCCCGGCGAGAAGGTGACGGAGAGGTCGAGCCCCTGGCCGGGCGTCAGCGTGAAGGGCGTCTCCTGGGGCGACTCGATGAGGAAGCCGGCGTCGGGAGGGGCGCCGAGGACGACCCGGCTGATCTGGAGCGGCGAGTCGCCGATGTTGCGGACGCGCAGGGCGCGGGCCTCGACGGCGCCCTGGGGGACGGCCCCGAAGTCGATGGAGGCCGGGCTGACCTCGATCACGGGGATGGGGTCGATCACGGGGACGTCTGGCAGCGAGGCGTCGGGGGGCTCGGGCTCGGCGGCGTCGGGGGCTTCGGGCTCGGCGACGTCGAGGGGCTCGGGCTCGGCGGCGTCTGGGACTTCGGGCTCGGGGGTCGGGTCGGGGGACGGCTCGGGCTCGCCTTGCGCCAGCGGGTCGACGCAGGCGCCCTCGACGCAGATGCGCTCGCCGCGGCAGTCGAGATCCGTGCGGCAGCCGGGCGTGTCTTCAAGGCAGGCCGGGAGCGCGGACAGGCAGATGAGCGCGATCGCCGTGAGGCTGGGGGCTATGATTCGATGGAGCATCGCTTCCTTCCGGGTGGTGTGTCAGGTCCACGGGGATAGCCTGACACGCTTTGGCGCCGTCTTCAATTGGAGAGCGCGCGCGACTTTGGCGCCGTCTTCAATTGGCGAGCGCGCGCGAGGTTCCGATCGTGTGGCCAGGGGTTGGGTCACCGAAGGCCGGGCTGCGGAAGAGGGAGGCGGGGTCGCGGGTTGATATCGCCCTGCGGGGCGACTATACCAGCGCCCGAGGTGGGGTCCTGGCCCCTCGGTGAGGGAGCTTCAAGGTGGTTCAAACTCTGTCGAAGGTCGCTCTGGCCGTCTGCGCCGCGTCGCTCCTGGCGTCGTGGGCGAGCGCGGCGGGCGCGTCCGAGCCCGTCGAGGCGGCCCCCGCGCCGGCGCGCGAGGGGCTGACGCTCTCGAGCGCGATGCGCGAGGCCGCCGAGCGCAACTATTCGATATTGCTGGAGGAGTTGGACCGCGACGCCGCCGTCGAGGCCGCCGGACAGGCGCGCGCCCCTTACACCCCCGTGCTCGTGATCGACGCGGACGCCTTTGACAGGGCCGCCATCGGCAGCCTCCCGGATCGCGGCGGGCTCGATCTTGAGGCGCAGGTGCGGTGGGGGACGCCGTGGGGGTCGGCGATAAGCGCGGGGGGGCGGGCCAGCGCGCCGCTGGGAGGCGCGCTGTCGCCGCACGGCGCCTCGCTCTTCGTGACGGCGGCCCAGAGCCTCTTGCGCGGCGGCTGGCGGGCGGGGGCATGGGCCCCGGCGCTGGAGGCGGACCTCGGGGCCGAGATCCAGCGCCAGCGCTTCCGAGACGGGCTCAACGCGCTGCTCGTCGACGTGGAGGAGGCCTACTGGGAGCTGGCCTTCGCCCAGGCGGATCTGGAGGGCCGGCGGCGCTCGCTCAAGCGGGCCGAGGCGCAGTTCGACGACACGCGCCAGAACATCGCGCGCGGCCTGCTGGCCGAGGCCGACGTCCACATCGTCGAGGAGAACGTCGTCATCTTCCAGGAGCAGGTCGTGCGCTCGACCGAGGCGCTGACCCTGGCCCGCGCTCGCCTCCTGCGGCTGCTCCAGCGGGAGCCCGGCGAGGCGCTCCTGGCCGTCGACGACCTCGACGGCGCCGCGCTCTCGCTGCCGGGCGCCGACGAGGCCGCGGCGGCGGCCCTGGCGCAGAACCCCGCCCTGGAGGCCAGCCGCCTGAGCGCCGAGCAGGCCCAGGTGCGGCTCCTCTTCGACGAGAACCAGGCCTTGCCGCTGCTGGACCTTGACGCCAGCCTGATCCTCAACGGGGCGGGGGAGGGGCTGGCCGACGCCCTGGCCTCTGCGGCCTCGGCCGAGGGCCCCGAGGTCCGCGTGGGCCTGCGCTTCGAGGTGCCGCTCCTGGACGGCGCGACGGATGCTGGCCTCGCCCGCTCCAGGATCGAGCGGCGCAGGGCGCTGATCGCGCTCAAGGACGACGAGGCCCGGCTGCGCTTCGAGGTCCAGGAGCTGCTGGTGCGCCTTGAGGCGCAGGCCGAGCGCGTCGCGCTGGGTCAGCGGCGCGTGGAGCTGGCCAGCCTCAAGCTCGAAGCCCAGGTGGATCGCTACAAGAGCGGCATCTCGACGCTGGACGAGGTCGTGCGCTTCCAGCGCGATCTGGACGGGGCGCTGATCGCCGCCCGCCGGGTCAGGGTCGAGTGGCTGGTGACCCGCAGCAGGCTGGCGCGCGCGCAGGGCACTCTGCACCGCGACCACGGCGTCGAGGTGCGCTGATGGAGCCGCTGATCAAGATCGAGGCGCTCACGCGCGCCTACCAGGCCGGCGACGTCGAGGTGCCGGTGCTGCGCGGCATCGACCTGACCATCCACCCCAAGGAGTACGTCGCGATCATGGGCCGCAGCGGCGCGGGCAAGTCGACGCTGATGAACATCATCGGCTGCCTGGATCGGCCGACCTCGGGGCGCTACATTCTGGACGGGTGCGACGTGGCCTCGCTGGACGACGACGCGCTCTCCTCGATCCGAGGCCGCACGATAGGATTCGTGTTTCAGTCCTTCCACCTGCTGCGCAACCTGAGCGTCGTCGAGAACGTGGAGCTGCCCATGGAGTATCAGGGCGTCTCGCCCGCCGCCCGCCGGGAGCGCGCCGTGGGCCTGCTTGAGCGCGTCGGCCTGGGTCACAGGCTCGATCACCTGCCCGCCAAGCTCTCCGGCGGCGCGCGGCAGCGGGTGGCCGTGGCGCGCGCGCTGTCCAACCAGCCCCGGCTGATCCTGGCCGACGAGCCCACGGGCAACCTCGACTCCTCGGCCCGCCGCAAGATCCTCGACCTCTTCGCCGAGCTCCAGGACGAGACGGGCGTGACGCTCATCATGGTCACCCACGACGACGCCATCGGCCAGGAAGCCGGGCGCTGCGTCGTCGTCGTCGACGGCCGCGTCGCGGAGGACCGATGATCCTCAGGCGCTGGCTCGACGGCCGACCCACCCGGCTCCGGCCCCGCTGGCCTGGTCTGCCTGCCCTCGTCGGGCTGCTGGGGCTGCTGGCCTTGCCGGCGCTGTCGGCCTGCGACGACTCGGCCTCGGCCTCTCAGGCCGACGGCGAGCCGCCCGCTGGCGAGGCGCAGGAGGCCCCCAGGCTCGCGGTGCGCGGCTTCGACGGGCGGATCGTGCCGACGAGCGCGACGCCGCTGCGCGCGCCCGAGAACGCCTTCAAGCTGCGCAGCTGGTCCTCGTCGTCGAGCTGGACCAAGCTGTCGGACATCGGCGCCGAGGGCAAGGCCTTCAAGGCCGGGGAGGTCGTGGCGCGCTTCGAGTTCAACGGCACCCGCGCGCGCCCGGGCGTCCAGGACGAGATCGACAAGGCCAGGGCCGAGCAGGCCGAGGGCGCCCTGAAGATGCGCCAGGAGATCGAGCAGCTGCGCACCGACCTCGGGCGCCTTGAGCTGGACGCCGAGCAGGCCGAGCTCGACACCCTCAAGGAGGGCGCCGTCTCCGAGCGCGCCGCGTCGCTGGCCCGGATCACCCACCGCCAGGCGGACTTCGAGGTCGACGCGACCCGGCGGCTGATCGCCGTCCAGGCCCAGCGCGGCGGCGCCGAGGCGCGCTTCATGGACATCTCGGTCGTGCGGGCCGAGGCCGAGATGGAGCGCTTCGCCAACATCGAGCAGCGCTTCAAGGTCGTCGCGCCCCACGACGGGGTGCTGCGCTACGGCTTCATGAGCCGACAGCGCCGCAAGGTGGAGAAGGGCGACGGGATGCCCTCGGGCTACGAGTTCGCCTCGCTGGCCCGGGACGCGAGCGTCTCGGTGGAGTTCTTCGTGCCCGAGCGCCGCCGCGTCGAGATCAAGGTCGGCGGCCGGGTCAAGGTCCTCTCGCCGGTCTCCGGCGCCGAGGTCGAGGCCGTCGTCGAGCGGGTCGACGACTTCCCCCAGGAGATCGGCTTCTTGAGGGACAACGAGGAGCTGCCGGCGGCTCGCGAGAAGGCCTTCGTCGTCCGGGCGCGCTTCGAGGGCGACGCGACGGACATGAAGGCGGGGCTCGAAGTCAAGGTGTTGCCCTGATGCTGGCGATCCTCACGTCCATACGCCGCAGCCTGTCCCAGTTCCGGACCAACCCGCTGCGCACCATGCTGACGCTGCTCGGGATCGTCTTCGGCGTCGGCTCCGTGGTGGCCATGGTCTCGGTCGGCGAGGGCGCCCAACGCGAGATCCTCCAGGCCATCGAGGCGATGGGGGCCACGACCACCCACGTCAAGGCCCGGCCGGTGGAGAAGGGCAACCTGGCCGACGTCATCACCGACAGCGTCGGCCTCAACCGCGCCGACGTGGCCGCCATCCGAGAGGCCCTGCCCGAGGTCAGCGCGGCGGCGTGGAGAGCCCGCCACCCGCTCAAGGTCACCGATCTGCCCGTCGCGCCTCACGATCTCCACGTCATGGCCGTCAGCCCGGGGCTCTTCGAGGTCCACAACCTGCGCGTGGACCAGGGCCGCCCGCTCAGAGCCGAGGACCACCGCCAGAACATGCGCTCGGCGGTCCTCGGCGCCGAGCTGGCCCGGGAGGTCTTCCCCGACGGCGCCCTCGGCCAGCGCTTCCGGCTCGATTACGCCTTCTTCGAGGTCGTCGGCGTCCTGTCGGGCCAGCGCGCGGTCGGCGACGAGCTGCCCTTTGACCCCCAGGTCTACAACCGCGCCGTCCTGATCCCCCACGAGACCGCCCTTCAGGAGCTGGCCCCGGCGCCGGCCTACGGCGAGCTGGACCTGATCTCGCTCAAGGTCGGCTCCACCGAGCAGACCCTGGCCCTCAAGCGCACCCTGGAGCCCATCCTGACACAGCTCCACGGCGGCGTGACCGACTTCGAGGTCGTCTCCCCCGAGGAGGTCCTCCAGCAGCGCAAGGCCGCCCAGACGGTCCTGAACCTCGTGCTGATCTCCATCGCGGCCATCTCGCTCATCGTCGGCGGCATCGGGATCATGAACATCATGCTGGCCAACATCATGGAGCGCATCGGCGAGATCGGCCTTCGGAGGGCCATCGGCGCCCGCAAGCGCGACATCCGCAACCAGTTCCTGCTCGAAGCCGTCCTGATCTGCGTCGTCGGCGGCCTGCTCGGCCTGCTGATGGGCCTGCTCGTCGGCGCCCTCGTGGCCTGGGCCGTCGACATCCCCTTCGCCTTCGCCTGGGAGTCCATGCTGCTCTCCTTCGGGATCTCGCTGCTGACCGGCGCGGTCTTCGGCCTCGTGCCCGCGATGCGCGCCGCCAACGTCGACCCCATCGAGGCCCTTCGTGGCGAATAACTCCATGATAATACTCATGAAATCAACAATAAGCGCCCTCGCCGTGCTCGCCGCGCTCCTCGGCGCGTGCTCGCCGCAGGAGGACGCCGCCGAGATCCCTCGGCCCGCCGTGGCGGTCGCCCGCGGCCCCCTGGTCTACGCCAGCAGCTTCTTCGGCGAGCTCAAGGCGGCCAGCAGCCAGGCCATCCACGCCCCCGAGCTCAGCGGCGTCGAGTACCTCACCGTCGAGACGGTCCTGCCCGACGGCACCCGGGTCAAGAAGGACGACGTCGTGCTGACCTTCGCCAAGGGGCCGCTCGAAGACAACCTCAGGAGCGATCAGACCGAGCTGGACGTCACCGAGGCCGAACTCCAGAAGACCACCTACGATCTGGAGCAGGAGCGCGTCCGCCTTGAGCTGGACGTCAAGCGCAAGCAGATGGCCGTCGAGCGCGCGGAGCTCTTCGTCGTCGAGGGCGTCAACCTCATCTCGCGCCTGGATCTGGACAAGTATCGCCTGGACGTCTCCAAGGCGAAGATCGAGCTGGACCTGGCCTCAAGGGCGCTCCGGGCCTTCACCCAGAAGCGGACCACGGCGCTGGAGATCAAGCGCCTGCGCGTGGACGCGGCCCGCCGCAAGGTCGAGGAGAAGCGGGCCCACCTGACCAACATGGAGGTCAAGGCCCCGGCCGAGGGCATGCTCTATGGCCCCTACACGCGCCTGAACTGGGTCCGGGGCAAGGTCGCCGTCGGCTCGGTCTGCCGCCCCGGCGACAAGCTCCTGGAGATCCCCGACCTGAGCGCCTACGAGGCCGAGATCTTCGTCCGCCAGCGCGACGCCTCGCTGCTGGAGATCGGCGCCCAGGCCACCTTGACCCCCTCGGCCTCCCCGGACATGCGCCTGAAGGCCACCGTCTCGGCCAGGGACGACTTCGCCACCACCCGCAACGAGCGCCTCGGCACCGAGCTGCCCGAGAACAACCTCAAGGAGATCCGGGTCGTCCTCAAGCTCGAAGAGGCCCCCGAGGTGCTGCGGCCCGGCGGCACCGCGCGCGTCGACGTCGAGATCGTCCTGTCCGAGGCGGCGCTGCTCGTCCCCCTGGCCGCCGTCACCGACGAGGCCGGCCAGTCCTTCGTCACGCTGGAGTCCGGCCAGCGCAAGCCCGTCAAGCTCGGCCGCAGCTCCACCGTCATGGCCGAGGTCCTCGAAGGCCTCTCCGAAGGCGACCGCGTCCTGCTCGGCGCCGCCTCCCCGGCCTCCCCCGCAGCCCTCGCCCCCGACACCCCGCGCTGATCGCGAGCCGGGCACAGAGGGCGCGCCCGATCTGGGCGATTTCATCGCAAGCCATCGTATTTATTGGTTTTTAATGGTCGACGAGGTCGTCGGGCTCGACGTGCGCTCCCTCCGAGCCCCTTCACATGGATGACCGAAGGTGTGGATCTCGCCGCCGACGCCGTCTGGCCTCTTGATCCGGTCGGATCTGGGCGCCGTGGGCGCGGGCGCGGGCGTAGCCATTCACCCCCTGCTCGATCTCGATGACAAGGGGCTCAATGATGGATCTCAGCGGTCAGGCTCAACTGGGACCGAAATCGTCTGCGCCTCGTGTTCATCGGGATCGACCAGATCAGTGCTTCGGAGAGCTTGGGTGTCGATGACGTCGAGGCCGACCACGACGAGCAAGGGGGGGGGAATGGTTGCGCGTGGGAGAGCTGGGGGTGCGGAGGGCGTCGCCCAGAGCGACGGCTGGGCATCACGGGCGAGCTGACGCTCGGGTGGCCGCTCCGCGCTCCAAGGCGCCGTCTGGCACCCCAGAGCGCGGCGACGATCAGGCGCGGCGCTCCGAGGCGCCGTCAGGCACCTCGAAGCGCGGGGGCGATCAGGCGCGGCGTCGGCGGATGAAGAGGGCGCCGAGCAGCAGGGCGAGCAGGGCCGGGCCGGTCGGCAGGCCGCGCTCGGGGGTGGCGGGGGTGGCGCAAGCGCAGGAGCTGCCGGCGACGATGCCGTCGATCTCGGCCAGCGGCGTGTCGTCGCAGACGTCGCCCTGGCCGTCCTCGTCGTCGTCCACCTGATCGGCGTTGGCGTCCTCGGGGCAGTTGTCCTCCTCGTCGCGGACGCCGTCGTCGTCGCCGTCAAGGACGGTGTCGTCGTCGCAGACGTCGCCGAGGCCGTCCTCGTCCGCGTCGGCCTGGTCGGTGTTGGCGTCCACGGGGCAGTTGTCCTCGGTGTCCTCGATGTCGTCGCCGTCGGCGTCGCTGTCACAGGCGTCGCCGAGGCCGTCCTCGTCGCTGTCGGTCTGATCCAGGTTCGGGATCGCGGGGCAGTTGTCCTCCTCGTCGGAGACGGAGTCGCCGTCGTCGTCGTCGTCGCAGACGTCCCCGGCGCCGTCGCCGTCCAGGTCGGCCTGATCGGCGTTGGCGTCGCTCGGGCAGTTGTCGGCCTCATCGAGGATCTCGTCGCCGTCGTCGTCCTCGTCGCAGACGTCGCCGAGGCCGTCCTCGTCGAGGTCGAGCTGGTCCATGTTGGCGTCCAGCGGGCAGTTGTCCTCGTCGTTCGCGATGGTGTCGTTGTCGTTGTCGTCGTCGCAGGCGTCGCCGGCCCCGTCCTCGTCGGTGTCGGTCTGCAGCAGGTTGGGCGTCAGGACGCAGTTGTCGGACTCGTCGACGACGCCGTCGTTGTCGTCGTCGATGTCGCACACGTCGCCCTCGCCGTCCTCGTCGTTGTCGGCCTGATCGCCGTTGGGGCTCTCGGGGCAGTTGTCGTCGCCGTCGAGGATCCCGTCGCCGTCCAGATCGTCCTCGCAGATGTCGCCGATGCCGTCCTCGTCAACGTCGAGCTGGTCGGCGTTGGCGACGAACTGGCAGTTGTCGGAGGCGTCGTCGACGCTGTCGTTGTCGTCGTCGTCGTCGCAGGCGTCCCCGAGCCGATCCTGATCGTTGTTGGCCTGATCAAAGTTGGGGATCAGGGCGCAGTTGTCGGCCTCGTCCTCTACGCCGTCGTCGTCGTCGTCGTCGTCGCAGGCGTCCCCGATGTCGTCGAGATCCGTGTCGAGCTGGTCCTCGTTGGCGTCAAGCGGGCAGTTGTCGGCCTCGTCCTCGACGTTGTCGCCGTCGTCGTCCTCGTCGCAGGCATTGCCGAGGTCGTCCTCGTCCACGTCGAGCTGATCGCGGTTGGCGATCTGGGGGCAGTTGTCGGCGATGTCCACGACGCCGTCGTTGTCGTCGTCCGGGTCGCACACGTCGCCGAGGTTGTCGCCGTCCAGATCGGCCTGGTCCTCGTTGGCGTCAAGCGGGCAGTTGTCCAGCAGATCCGCGACGCCGTCGCCGTCGGTGTCGTCCTCACAGGCGTCGCCGATGTTGTCGCCGTCGGTGTCGTCCTGATCCGCGTTGGGGGTCAGCTGGCAGTTGTCCTCGTCGTCGTCGACGCCGTCGCCGTCGTCGTCGTCGTCGCAGGCATTGCCGAGGCCGTCGTCGTCATTGTCGGCCTGGTTGGCGTTGGCGAGCCGGGGGCAGTTGTCGGCGACGTCCGTCACCCCGTCGTTGTCGTCGTCGTCGTCGCAGACGTCGCCCTCGCCGTCGACGTCCAGATCGGCCTGGTCGTCGTTGACGTCGAGCGGGCAGTTGTCGTCGACGTCGAGGTGGTCGTCGTTGTCGTCGTTGTCGTCGCAGACGTCGCCCAGCTCGTCGCTGTCGTTGTTGGTCTGGAGCAGGTTGGAGACGAACTGGCAGTTGTCGGCGACGTCCAGGACGCCGTCGTCGTCGTCGTCGATGTCGCAGGCGTCCCCGAGGCCGTCGCGCTCGTTGTCGAGCTGATCGAGGTTGGCGACCAGGCGGCAGTTGTCGGCACCGTCAAGGATGCCGTCGTTGTCGTCATCCGGGTCACAGACGTCGCCGAGGTTGTCGCGGTCGTTGTTGGCCTGATCGGTGTTGCGGTCCAGCGGGCAGTTGTCGACGTCGTTGGGGATGAAGTCGCCGTCGAGGTCGCCGTCGCAGAGGTCCCCGAGGCCGTCCCGGTCCAGATCGGCCTGATCGAGGTTGGCCACCACGCGGCAGTTGTCGTTGACGTCAAGGATCGTGTCGTTGTCGTCGTCCGGGTCGCACGCGTCCCCGAGGTTGTCGCGGTCGTTGTTGGCCTGATCGGTGTTGGGGATCACGCGGCAGTTGTCCTGCCCGTCCAGCACGCCGTCGTTGTCGTCGTCCGGGTCGCACACGTCGCCGGCGCGGTCGCGGTCGGTGTCGAGCTGGTCGCGGTTGACATTGCGCGGGCAGTTGTCGTTGACGTCGAGGATGGTGTCGTTGTCGTCGTCCGGGTCGCACGCGTCGCCGAGGGCGTCGCGATCCAGATCCTCCTGGCCGGGGTTGACGTTGATCGGGCAGTTGTCGCTCCCGTCGGGGAGCGAGTCGTTGTCGTCGTCCGGGTCACACACGTTGCCGAGCAGGTCGCCGTCGGAGTTGAGCTGGTCGGCGTTGGCGTCGTTGGGGCAGTTGTCCTCGATGTCGCCGACGCCGTCGCCGTCCCGGTCGTTGTCGCACACGTCGCCGAGGCCGTCCCGATCAGCGTCGAGCTGGTCGCGGTTGGGGGTCAGGCGGCAGTTGTCGTTGCTGTCCGGGATGCCGTCGTCGTCGTCGTCGTCATCGCACACGTCGCCGTCGCCGTCGCCGTCGGTGTCGATCTGATCGGTGTTGGCGTCCACGGGGCAGTTGTCCTCCCCGTTGGCGATCTCGTCGCCGTCGACGTCGCCGTCGCAAGCGTCGCCGAGGCCGTCGCGGTCGAGGTCTGCCTGGTTGGCGTTGACGACGAACTGGCAGTTGTCCTGGCCGTCGAGGACGCCGTCGTTGTCGTCATCCGGGTCGCACACGTCGCCGAGGCGGTCGCTGTCGTTGTCGGCCTGATCACTGTTCGGGATCAAGGCGCAGTTGTCCCCATCGTTGACCACCCCATCCCCATCCACGTCACCGTCGCCAGCGTCGCACAGCCCGTCTCCGTCCTGATCGGCGCCGTCGTTGTCCAGCAGGCTGTCCGACTGGGGGCCGAAGTTGTCGGTGCCGACGACGCAGTCCTCGCAGCTGTCGCGGTCGCGATCGCCGCAGATGTCCGGGTTCAGCGAGCTCGGATCGCTTCCGTCGGCCACGCCGTCGTTGTCGTCGTCCGGGTCGACCGGATCGTTGAGGCCGTCGCCGTCCGTGTCGACGCCGCCGCCGCTCTCCAGGAAGACCTGGATGTTCTGGATGAAGTTGATACGGTTGCCGTTGTTGAACCAGTTGACGTCCATCAACACCGTCAGGCGACCCACGCGGCCCGCCAGGATGGCCTCATCGAAGACCGCCCCCGTCGGGTTGTTCGAACCGTCGCGCGTCAAGATGTTGTTGGCCTGCAGGTTGCGCATCTGGCCCGAGGTCGACGGCGTCCAGGTCGTCACGAGGTTGGGCGTGTTCTGGATGCCACCCACGGCCGTGGGGTTGACCGCGTGGGTGTTGCCGTTCGCGTCGCCCTGGTCACCGACCCGGATTCCCCCGCCGACCACGACGCGGTTGACGAAGATCTCGATGGAGTCGTTGAGCGTCTCGCAGCAGAGGCGCTCCCCCGTCAGGTGGACCCCCTTGCCCGTCGCCATGAAGTCGGCCAGGCGCGTCTGCTCGGCCGGCGTGATCGCCGTGAAGGCCCCGACGTGCCAGACGGTGTCGAAGGCGTTGATGTTGTTCGGCAATGTCGTCACGTTGGTCACCGTGTGACCGAGCGACCGCAGATCCACGGTCAGCGTATTGCGCTCATCCCTGTCGCCGAAGACCAGGATGTTGGCCGCAAAGGCCTGCCCCGCCACGGTCATCACGAGGATGACCGCGGCCAGGCGCGCGAAGTTCAAACAAGCTCTGTTCATGACTCTCTGCCTTCCTCTTGAATGTTGGCGCCTGAGCGTGCCCGTGTGTTCCATGTTTGGATCTTGTTGTTCCTCAAGCCCGAGCATAGGGCCAGCAAGCCCTCCCGTCAAAACCCTCTCGTGCCCAGTCCCCTTGATTTGGCCCGCCGGACGTTCTGTGTGGCTGTATATTTACAGCGTGGATGCAATATAGCGCGCGACGACACCGATTGCAACCGGGGCCTCGCGTTTGCCGCGGATGATCAAGGAAACCGGCCCTCATCGGTTCTGAGCAGCTTGTCTCGGTGGCATCTTGAGCAGGGCAGCGGGAGGGCGCCCAGGCGGCAGGCCCGCCTCGCGCCCGCGCTCAGGTTCGCTCAGTGAAGGTCCCGACGCACCAGGCCCCTCATCCCACCACGCCCCACAGGCCACGAGCGGGCCGCCTCGGTCTCGCGCCCGGGGCGGCCTCGCGACCGCGCTCCGTTGACATGCCCGACCTCGCCCCTCAGCATGGGGCCGGGCAGGGATCAGGGACGGAGGAGCTTGTCGTGATGACCGCCGCGCGCGCCTGGATGTTCGCCGCAGCGCTGACCGCGCTGCTTGGGGCTTGCGGCGAGGAGGCCGGGCCGCAGCCTGACCCCTACCCGCTCGATGGGGTCTTGCGCCTGCACCACGTCCAGGTCAAGGGCACCCACAACAGCTACCACGTCGAGCCCGAGCGCGTCGTGGACGCGAGCCACGCCTACAGCCACGCGCCGCTGGACGTCCAGCTTGAGGAGCAGGGGGTGCGCCAGTTCGAACTCGACGTCCACTTCAGCGTCGAGGGGCACTTCGAGGTCCTCCACCTGCCCGGCATCGACGCCCAGACCACCTGCCAGCGCCTCATCGCCTGCCTGGAGATCATCGTGGCCTGGTCCGACGCACACCCCGGCCACATGCCCGTCGTCGTCTGGGTCGAGCCCAAGGACGACGTCGAGCGCCTCGTGGACAACCCCGACGTGCTCGGCTACGACGTCCTCGACGGCCACTTCGACCAGCTCGACGCGGAGATCCGCGCGGCCATCCCCGCGAGCAAGCGCTTTGAGCCCGACGACCTGCGCGGCGACTTCGACGCGCTGCCCGAGGCCATCGCCGCCGAGGGCGGCTGGCCGACGCTGGGGCGCGTCCGGGGGCGGATCATCTTCGCCATGCTCGACGACGGGGAGCACCTGGCGGCCTACAAGGAGGGGCGCCCGGCGCTCCAGGGCCGCGCCATGTTCGCCAACGCCAGCTCTCCCCAGGACCCTCACGCGGCCATGTTCAAGATCAACGACGCCGTCGGCGGGCGCGACCGGGTCCAGAGCCTGCTGCGGGCCGGCTTCCTGGTCACGAGCAACATCGACGGGGCCGGAGAGGGGGTCGAGGAGGCCGAGGCCAGCCTTCAGGGCTCGCTGGAGGCGGGCGCGAACTTCCTCTCCAGCGACTTCCCCGCCCCGGTGGAGGGCTTCGATTACGTCGCCGAGGTCCCGGGCGGCGCGCCCGCGCGCTGCAACCCGGTCACCGCGCCACCCGAGTGCACCCCCGAGGCCATCGAGGCCCTCAGGGCGCCCGCAGATCCACCTCGAAGGTGAGGTAGTCGCCCTCGCTGTCGATGGCGGCGTTCGTCATCTGGACGCCCAGGATCTCGATCTGCCCCAGGTCAAAGAGCCCGTCGAGGCCGGCGTCGCCCAGGATGCCGGGGAGCCCTTCGAGGAGCCCGACGACGACGCCCTCCAGGTTGACGTCCTCGATGTCAAAGAGGGGCTCGTTGTCCAGATCGGCGCGGGCCTTGACGTCGAAGGAGAAGGAGAAGGAGCCGTTGACCAGCGTCACGCCGACGTCCAGGGTCAGGGTCACCGCGACGCTGGCCCACGGGATGGCAGGCCCGCCGGGGGGCTCCAGGGCAAAGTCCATCATCATGTCGGCGATCTCGACCTTCAGCTCCCGCCCGGCGCCGGGCTGGACGGTGGCCACGGGCGGCAGCAGCGGCCGGAGCTTGATCGACACGGGGGTGTCGGCCTGGGCGTGATCGCGCAGCTCCCTCCCGACCAGCAGCGCCATCGATCCGGCGTTGAGGTCCACGGGCAGGGCGCCGCCATCGCCGATGAGATCTTTGACGTTCAAATTGAGCAGCCCGCCGCGCCACGCCTTGGCCAATATCTTGTTGAGGAAGTCGGCGGCCAGCTCCAGGCGGACCATGCGCTCGGGGTCCGCCTGGGGCGATCCGGTGTCGCGGACCAGGACGCCGGGGGAGCTGGGCGTGCCCGAGGCGGGCGCGAGCGGCATGTCGGCGTCGGCGGCGAAGCTCATCCCGCCTCGATCGACGGACAGCCTGGTGAGCTTGAGGTCGAAGGGCAGGGTGCGGCCGAGCAGGACCAGCTCGCGGTGGAGCAGCGAGGGATCAAAGAGCTCGGCCAGCACGACGTCGCCGATGAGGTCGACGAGGGTGCTCTCGGCGTAGCCGCGCACCAGATCCTCGACCGCCCAGGCCAGCCAGTCCAGGATGCCGTCGACGCTGATGTCAAAGCCGTGCAGCGCGATCTCCACCCCCCGGACGCGGGCCGAGACGCTGCCTGAGGGCGTGGGGGCGACGGCGATGTCGGCGATGATCTCGGCAGGGTCGGCGCTGACGGAGCCGTTCAGGGTGATGGTCGTCACCACGACGCTCTGGGTCACCCGGACGCCGATGGTCAGATCGTAGATCCGCACCCGCGCCCTGAGGAAGCCGTCCATGGGGGTCAGCTCGATGTCGGCCCGCCCCCAGTCCACGCCCGTAATCCGGATCTGGTCGCTCTGGGGCATGTTGGCGGCCAGCAGATCGTCGATCAGCCCCCCCTCCAGCATGTCGAGCATGGCCTCCTCGACGACGGGGAAGGCGCTGCGATCAACGCGACCCGTGATGCCGTCGCTCGTCGGCCGCTCGTAGGGCGCAAAGTCCCCGTAGAGGACCCCGCGCAGCGCCTCGCTGCGCCGATCGGCGCGATCCACCGCCGCCACGCTCACAGTGTTGACCCCCTCGGCGGGCGTCACCGTCACCCTGAAGCTGCCGTCGGCGGCCACCGACACCGCGTGCCCGTTGATCTCCACCCGCTCGACGCCCGCGCCCGCGTCGCTGACATGACCCCGCACCGCGATCCTGTCGTCCCGGCCCGCCACCGCGAAGCGCCCCCGCGCCGGCTCGGTGACCGTCAACACCGGCGCCTTCAGGTCCACCACCACGGGCAGCTCCACCGACAGCCCCTCACCCTCGCCCGCGCCCTGGACCAGGATCGTATGAGGCCCCTCGCCGGGCTGCACGGAGGCCGCGAAGGCGCCGCGCTCCACCGCGACGAGCTGCCCGTCGACGCGCACCTCGGTCATCCCCTCCGCGCGGCCCTGAAGCTGCACGATGGGCGTCTTGATCAGGGCGCCGGGCAATGGGGAGGTGACCTCAAGGGCTCGGCCTCCCTCCTCGACCCGGGCGGGCTCGGGCCCCTCCGTCTGGACGAAGCCGTCGCTCAACGCGGGCGGCGGCGGATCGGCGCAACCCGGCGCCCAGAGCGCCAACAGCGCGGTCAAGCCCGCCAGCGTTCGGAGCGTCGGTCGTTGGTTCTTCGTCATGGCCTCTCTCCCAGGAGCGCGCGTGCTTCGCGCCGCCAACCAGGGGGAGGGGTAGGTGGCAATCCTCTCTCCCAGGAGCGCGCGTGCTTCGCCATGATCTCACCAAAGCAACGATTGCGCCAGCGCGCGGGGCCTGGGCGCCGATCACCGCCCTGTCGGCGTCGGTGAAGCGCGGCGGCAGAGGGCGCGCGGACGACGGGGCGGCTTGAGCGCGGCGCTCGGGGTCAGGTGACCCCAGCGTGGCAAGTCGACCACACAGAGAAGCGCGAGGTGAAGGGCTGGGTCGAGCGCACGGCGGCGGGCGCGGCGGCGGAGCCGCTGGCCAGCGCCGAAGGCGCGTCGTCGGGCAAGCTGTTGGATATAATCAGGATTTTCGTTTGTAGGCGCGGGCGACGATCTCGGGGACTTGATCGTAGAAGTCGGGCAGGGGCGTCGAGGCGATGTCGCTGTCGAACTCCCAGCGCAGGTTGTCCTGTATCCGCGTGACGGCCTCGGCCTGGGGGTAGCGCAGGCCGAAGAGGAGGACGGCGCGCTCCTCGATGGCCTTGAGGAACATCTCCCGGCCCCTGGCGGGTCGCTCGGGGATATGGGCGTTCATCCAGTCAAAAGGCATGTCTTCACCTCCTTGGGCGGTCCAGGCGCAATCGTAGACCTGCCGCCGAGAGGTGTCCAGGGTATTTGTGAAGGTCGCCCGCCCAGAGTCGCGGGGCCGATCCTGCGACCCGCCAGCCTCGCCCCACGCTCCTCGCACCGCCCCCTGCGGGGACGGGCTCGTCGGGTGGGGCTTGGATGCGCGGGGGGGCTGCGCCCGATGGGCGCAGGCCGGCGCAAGGGTGACAGCAGATCGCAGGGGCGGATCACCGCGTCGAAGTGGGCCTGTGGATTGGGGGTTTTGCTGCCCCTTGTGTCGACCTGGGGCCGTGCGCGGGCCTGCGACCGACAGGGCGCAGCCCACCCTGAGATTCTAGCCCCACCCGACGAGCCCGCCCCAACGGGGCGGTGCGAGGAGCGTGGGGCGCGGCGGGCGCCTACTCGGTGTAGCCGAGGGCCTTGAGCTGCTCAAGGATCTGCTGGTCGAGCTCGTCGTCGGTCAGGGGGGCCGCCTCATCGGCGGCCTTGGCCTTGTCGGCGGCCTTGGCGGCGTCCTTCTTCTTGTCGGACTTCCTGGCGGCCTTGTCCTTGTCGGCCTTGTCCTTGTCGGCCGTGTCCTTGGCGGCCGTGTCCTTGTCGGCCTGGGTGTCCCCTGCGGCCTTGGGCGCCGAGCCGCTCGCGTTGCCCTCCTGGGCCGCGCCTGTGCGCGGCGCGATCGCGATCAGCGCGACGCAGAGGGTCAAGAGGGGGGCCATCAGGGAGAGTCGCTTGAGGGGGGTTGACATGCGGCGCCTCGCGGTGGGTTGCGGTGTCTCGCCGTGGTTGTAGCACAACCGCGGCCAGGGACAATTCCTTGCGCGTCGAAGCCGGCGTTGAGCCCGTGGCGCATCGAGGGCGCGATCGGGAGCCGCCAGGCGCGATCTTCGCGGCAGCTCGCGGCCCTCGTCGGGGCTCAGGCCACGTCCCACTTCCACACCCAGTGGCCCAGCATCCCCGTGATCAGGGCCATGACGAGGTGGAGGGCCAGCAGCCACGGCCAGGGCGGCTCGGCGGCGCTGGCCATGGCCTTGAAGTCGGCCATGGGGGTGCGCTGGAACTCGCCCCGGACGACGTCGCGGATGGCCGTCAGGCCCGCCTCGTGCTGGTCCAGCCGCAGCCCGACGAGCTTCTGGCCGAGCAGCTCGGAGATGACCTCCACCTCGGAGATGGACACGGCGCGGACCCAGGCGATGTGGGCCTCGTCGGGCACCCCGACCACGATGATGAGCGCATTCTTGGGGCCGTAGAGCCACTTGCGGCGCACCGCGTCGGCCCAGCGCGGGTCGTCGCGGCGCGTGGCCACCAGCGTGACGTCGACCTGCTTGGCGGCCCCCAGGTCGGCGTTGATCTCGCGCAGCCCCGCGTCCCAGGCTTCGGGGACGTCGACGCCGTGGGCGACGACCTTGGTGACCTTGTAGTGGTTGTAGATGCGGGGAAAGTCAGGCACCTCCTTGACCCACGCCACGGGCGCAGGGGGCATCTTGAGGTTCTCGGGGTCGGCCTTGAGGTAGTTCTTGAACTCGCGCTCGGCCGAGGCGGGCTCGCCCTCCTTGGCCATGATCCAGATCGGCGGGACGCCATACTGGCTCGAGACGCAGTCCTCGATCATGATCGTGTCGCCGGTGGTCAGCTTGAGACCCCAGTAGTAGTCCTGGCTGTGACTGCAGATCTCGATGCAGTTGCACGAGGAGGTCCTGCCCTCGCTGTCGGTGCAGGTGCTGCAGGTCTCGGTGCAGTGGCAGCAGGACTCCGAGCCGCTGATCTTCGAGGAGATCCGCCCGTTCCAGTGCTCGGTGTCCCACAACCCCTTCTCCTTGATGAAGAAAAAGCCCATGGCGGCGATGACCAGGGCGATCACCTCCATGATGAGCAGCTCCCGCCAGGTGATCTGGCGCCATTTTGTGGCGACCTGCCGCGCGCGCAAGAAGACGGCGGCGCCCACGACGAGGGGGACGAGCATGACACCGAGCAGGCTCCACATGGCGCGCCTCGCTGGTCAGGGCTGGACGACGATGAAGAGGTAGTCGCCGGGGTAGGCGGTGCCATTGCCGGAGACGAAGGTGTCGAGGCTGATGATCCAGGTGCCGGCGGCCAGCCGCCGCTCGATGACCTTGTCATTGCGGGCCACGCAGCTCGTCGGATCACCCTCAGGTCCCAGCAGGTGGATGTCGACGTCGACCTCGCCGCGATCCAGGACGATCATCCGGACGTCGGTGTCGGCGTCGAGGTCGAGCCGGTAGGTCAGCTCGGGGCCAGACTCGTCCTGGCCGTTGTCGCAGCCGGGGTAGGCGTCGAGGTTCTGGTGGATCGAGGCGCCGGTGCTGGCCGCATGGGTGAAGGGCAGGCGATCGATGATGAAGGGGTCGTCGGGGGCGCCCGCGCCGCGCAGCGGATCGGGGGCCGTGTCGGGGGCCGGCTGATCCTCCAGAGTCGTCAAGCGGGCCTTGTGCAGCGCCTCCAGGGACAGGAGGTTGCGGATGTTGTAGTTGAAGGCGAGCCCGGCGGGGGTCAGGACACAGGGCTGGGAGCGGCCGGCGCCGTCGCGGAAGGCATTGCCGTGCAGTCCGTCGGAGAGGAGGCCCTGGGAGGCCAGCGGGCGAGAGGCCAGGTAGAGGTTGACGTAGGGCACCTGCCGGGCCTCGGCGACGCCGCGCACGACGGCGTCGAAGGTGGGCACCCAGGCGCCGGCGGTGGCGTCGTCCGTGCGCGGGTTCAGGCCCGTGATGATGGGGATGATGCCCTGATCGGAGAGCTGATCGAGGAGCTCGGAATAATTCTCGTAGAAGGGAAAGAGCGCGCTCAGGTGGGTGGTGCCAAGCTGCATGTCGTTGGTGCCGTAGTTGACGAAGGCGAAGCGCGGGTTGATGTCGGCGATCTCCTGCGCGATGGGGGAGGGCGAGCCGGTGATGGCCCAGCGGGCGCTCTGGCCCACGCGGGCGGCCTTCGTCGGGCGATCAAAGGGGGTCGTCCCGGCGGCGTCGCCCATCCGGAAGAAGGCCAGCGTGTCCTCAAGGACCTCGCGGCCGTCAAGGTCGATGGTGTAGGCGCTGCCGGGCTTGTCGGCGAAGCAGAAGAGCAGGTTGGTGTTGACGGTGCCAGAGGCGCCGACCTTCATGAAGACGAGGTCGTCCGGGGTGTCGCTCCTCTCCCGGATCTGGCGCATGGATCGGGCCACCTGGGCGTTGATGGGCGAGAGCAGCGCGTCGTGGCGGTATCGGGCCGGCAGATCCGGCGTCGGCTCGGGCTCGGGCTGGGGCTCCGGCTGACCCTCCGGCTGACCCTCGGGCTGCGCCTCGGGCTGGCCCTCGGGCTGGCCCTCCGGTTCTCCCTCGGGCTCCGGCGGGCCTTCTGGCGCGGGCTCGCGCTCGGGCTGGGGCTCCGGCTGGGCCTCGGGGGACCCCTCAGGGGCGGCCTCCGGGGACCCCTCGGGCTGGGCCTCCGGTTGGGCCTCCGGGGAGGCGCTGTCGATGACGCTCGGCTCGACGCAGGCGGTCATCATGGCGACGATCGCGGCACACACGGCAAGCGGGCGGATCATCGGGGCGCTCCATCGGGGAGGGCGCGGGTGAAGCAGCCGCGCTCGCGGTCCTTGACGACGCCGGGGAAGCGCAACACCTCGTTGTGCATGGCGACATAGACGCCCGGCGGGAGGATCTGGACGGCCAGCAGCGCCTCGGTGATGTTCTGCAGCGCGTCGGTGTCGCGCAGCTCGTAGGGCTTCATCGCGCCGGTCAGGACGATGGGCGTCGGCGGCGGGTTCATCAGCGCGCAAGCCCGCTCGCCGGTGTGCTGGAGGCGGTCGGTGCCGTGGACGATGATCACGCCGTCGTGGGCCTGCGCCATCGCCTCGGCGGTTCGGGCGATGAGCAGATGGTCGCCCTCTGTCATCTCCAGGCTGTCCTTGTTCATCAAGGGCACCCGCACCAGCTCCACGCCGTTGAGCCGGAGCTGCCCCAGCATCAAGTCCAGTACGCTGAAGCGGTTGCTCAACACCCCCTCCAGCGCGTCGTAGGTCTTCTCGATGGTCCCGCCCGTCGATATCATTGCAATGCGTCGCGCCAATGGATCCTCCGCCTTCGCCCTCTTCAAACCCTCAAGATCATAGCACACCCGCGTTCGCCAGGCGCAACGCTCGGCGCGCGCCCGCGCAGGGTGGCCCGCGCGCGAGCCCGGCCCCGGGCCTCCCGGCCTCGTCGAGGTCGGCGTCGCCGAGGCTACGAGCAGCCGCCGATCCGCCCCGGCCGCTCCCCCGCGCCCTCGAAGCGCGCCAGCGCCCGCGCAAGATCAGGGAGATCCGGCGCGACGACCTCGGCCTCCCTCCCAAGCAGCGCACGGCAGATCACCTCCGTCGTGTGCTCGTGGAGCAGCCCCAGCGCCTCGACCTGCCCGATCCTCCCCGCCCCGCAGACGCGGACCCACGCGCACACGGCCTTGAGGTAGCGCTCGGCGGCCTCCGGTCGACCCCACAGCGGCTCCCAGCTCTCCGCCGTGTCGTCGACGAACATCACCCGCCACCGCTTCGCTCGCCTGGACATCGTCTCCAGGACCTCCGGGAGCACCTCCACCTCCAGGCCCTCCAGCCCGGTGTCATCGCCGACGTGCACCTGCCCGATCGGCTGCTGGACGCCGTCCCTGCCCCGAAAGTAGATCAGCGTCCAGGTCAGGGTGTGCGCCCTCTGGCGAGCCATCACCCCTCCCGCCGCCGCCGCGCCAGCCACATCAGCCCCAGCATCAAGGCCACCATCGGCGCCGCGCCGCCCGCCGCTCCGCCGCCCGCCGTCGCGCAGCCGCCCTCGTTGGCCTCCTCCGGGGCCGCCTTGTCTCCCCCCTTGTCCGCAGGCTCGCCCGGGCCTTTGTCGTCGCCTTTCGGCGCCGAGTCCGCCGGCCCCTCCTCCTTGATGTCGCCCTTGTCCACCGGCTTGTCGTCCTTCTTGTCACCCACGCTGCCGCCCGCGCCGGCCATCTTGAGGCCGATCTCAGGGATGTCCTGGGTCACGATGGAGGGCAACTCCAGCTTGCCGCGCGTGACCTCGGCGAGCTTCTGGGCCGCCTGCGGAGCCCCAGGCTGGGAGTTGAGC